>Ga0209514_10006552_pt1 | contig 14212 bp, 9 predicted proteins | sample Subgrocontami58m_FD_187452 | JGI IMG/M metagenome (GOLD analysis project Ga0209514, IMG submission 187452) | Subsurface groundwater microbial communities from S. Glens Falls, New York, USA - GMW37 contaminated, 5.8 m (SPAdes) (version 3) | ecosystem: Environmental > Aquatic > Deep subsurface >...
CGTCATAACAGGTTACGGCATAAGTCCCGCTCTGATTCACCTCAATAGTATAGCGGCCGCCGGTCGCCCCTCCCGCAACGTTCGGAAAATTCGGCACGCACCCCGTGGCGTTCGTCGAAGCCCATGAGAAGGCAACCGGTGTGCCGCGCGGAACGGCAATATCCCCCACAAGACCGTTTGCGGTAAGCGTGACGGCGGGTCCCGCAGGAACAGCAGTGGCTGGTTTCGGCTCTTGAGCGGGGACTGAAGCGGGAATAGTAACAATCGTTCCTTCGCTCGTGAGCGTGAAAGGAACCTTATTGCTCTCGCGGAGGTCTTCATTTTCCACCCACACTTGATAAATGCCAGGCGTGAAGTTCGGAACAGCGAACACAAGAGTATATCCGTCAGTCGAGCGGGCGGCAAATGCGGTACCAGCGCCCGCGCCGGTACGGAAGTAAATCACGTTCCGCGCGGGAGTCGGGTCAGTTGATACCGAGAAGCCCGTTCCCTTGAGAACCACCTGCGCACCTGCGGGAGCCGCGGAGGTAGTGAGTGATGTGATGGAAAGTGTCACCTCCGCCGCGCGTATCACAATGGATTTCGCGGCAATTTTCCCCGCGCTGTCCGCGCACGTCACGGAAACAGTGTAGCCGTCAGTCTTCGACACGGGGCCCACCTGAGCGGCATAGCTCGTGGGAACGCCGGATACATAAAACCCGGAAACCGCGCACGCGGAAGCGCCCGTGGAAGAGTAGCCCACGTCGAGGTACGACCCCTCCTGCACTGTTTGAGGAGAAACATCCGAGCCGTTCACGGTGAGGGTAACCGTCGGCCGAGCCATGACTGGTTTCGGAGTTGGTGGAGGCGTATAGGTTGGGTTTGAGCCGACGGACTGCCCAGAAGTAACCGCGGATGCCCTCACCGTCACCGTAAAGGGCATCGTGTTGCTGAGGTCAAGATTGCCGTTGTCCACTCTGACCGCATAGTTGCCGCGAGAAAGAAATGTGGGCACGGTGAGAGTAAGAGTCGTCCCGTTTGCCGAGCGGGCGCGGACCGTCATGAGCGACGTGTCGGATTCAAGCGCGGCGGTTGAGGTGAATGTCACGCGGTTCTCGTCCGTTGTCGAGAAATTCCTTCCAAAAATCGTTATAGCAGTTCCTGTAGGGCCGGAGTACGAAGAGAGGGCGGTGAGGACTGGAACGGGAATAGTCGCGGGTGCCGCAGGGCATCCGCTGAACGTGCTTGCCTTCCCGCTTAGATAGTTCTGAATAGCGAGGAAATCTTCCGCAGTCACGCTCCGGTCGCCGTTTACGTTTGCTCTGGATATCTGAGCAGGAGTAAGCGCCAGTGGCGTCCCGCCCGCAAGCCCCACTGCCCCTTTCACCATATCGGCATCAACGCTCGAAATAACTCCGTCGCCGTTCACGTCTCCCAATGCGCCGCACACAAGCGGCTTCGGAGTTGGTGGAGGTGTATAGGTTGGGTTTGAGCCGATTGGCGGCGCACTTCTCGCTTCATCTTGAATGACTCGAGTAATTTCCTGCCGTAGCCCAGCTACCTCCCGCAATAATTTATCCACCTGCGCCCGGAGTTGCTCAACCCGAGGGGACTCCGCACGCGAAGGAACCGGAGCAAAAAGAAGGAATGCCACAAGCGCGCCGACACCCGCGACTGCGGCAATCTTCCCTGAATGAAAATTGGTCATAATAGGTGAAGTATACCATAAATGGGTATTCCTCATATTTGGTTATACTGTGCATATACTATAAAATTGCCTAAACATGGAAGAAAAGACCGTAATCGCAATACCGACATACAACGAAAAAGGATGCGTAGAGAAGCTCATCAGAGCGATAAAGAAGCTGCATCCGAAAGTCCGCATTACGGTGATTGACGACAATTCACCCGACGGCACTGCGGAAACAGTGGAAGCTCTCGCGCGCGCGTACGAGGGAATCACTCTTCTCTCCCGCCCGGGGAAACTCGGCATGGCCTCGGCATATATGACTGCCTTCAAGGCAATCCTGAACGACCCGAACATCACGCGTATCATCACCATGGATGCCGACTTTTCACATAATCCGGATGACCTCTCGCGGCTCTCCGGAGTAATGGAGCAGGGAAATGACCTTGTCGTGGGGTCCCGGTACATAGAGGGCGGAAAAACGGAAAACTGGAGCGTACGGAGACGGCTATTGAGCAAATATGCCAATATCTACGCACGGACGATTACCGGAATCCCCGTCGCCGATTTGACTTCCGGGTTCGTGGCATATCACCGGAAGATTTTGGAACGGATTGTGGAGAAAGGAACAACGAGCAACGGATATGCGTTTCAAATCGAGATGAAATTTCTTGCGCACAGGTACGGCGCCGCAATAGCCGAAGTTCCCATTGTTTTCAGAGAACGACAAGGGGGAATCTCAAAGTTCAGCGGCATGATGATTCTTGAGGGATTGCTGACTCCCTGGCACATGCGATTCCTCAAGTAACACGGTGCTACAATAATCCAATGCACGAGGCGAGCGAGAAGCGCAAAGCACGGTGGCAACTGTTCCTGCTTGTGGGAACCGGTGTCGCACTCGCCGCTACGCTCCTTGCGCAAAGACTCCTCCTGAATCCTATGGATTTTCAGGAAGCCGGCGGCCTACTCTCGCCGGAAAACCTTGAATGGGCCTCATACCTCGCACATTTCCTTTTTCCCTCAATCTTCGCGGCGTTTTTGCTCTGGTACGGAATCCTGCTTAAGAGAACCGGGCAAATCTCCTCCCGGCTTTTCCTCAAGCTCGTCATCGCTTTCTTTTTTGTGTTCGCGGCAATCGCAATCGTGACGCATCCCACAAAATCGCAAGATATCTACTGGAACATGCTGCTCGCGAAGGGTTCGGTGGTGCATCATTTGAACCCTTATCTCACCACTCCCGATATGCTCCGCGGCGACCCGTGGTTCGCACCCTACCTCACCTGGACACATCTCCCCATGATGTACGGACCCCTGTGGACCTATCTCATCACAGGCGCGGTATACGTGGGGCAATCCCTTGCCGCCTCGGTCTTGCTTGTGAAACTCGTTGCCCTCGCTTCCCTTCTCCTCTCCGGCTACGCGCTCTGGCGCATCATGGCGCTCCACCGCATGACCGACGGGGCAAAAAACACCGTCATGCTTCTCCTCGCATGGAACCCTGCCGTGCTCCAGCTGCTTCTCATGGATGCGCACAATGATTTTTTGGTCGTTCCTTCCATCCTCCTAAGCTACCTCTTCTTCAAGCAGGAAAAGTATGCGGCAAGCGCGCTGATACTTCTCCCCGGAGGATTCGTGAAGTACGTTCCCTTTTTCCTTCTTCCCATACCTCTTTTTTACCTCCTTTTCCGCAATAATATGCCGTGGCTCAAGAAGTGCGCGCAGTTTGGGGGAGTGCTGCTTGGTGCAGCCGGACTTGCCGCGCTTCTCTACGCCCCGTTCGGCGGCATCACCGCAAGCATCGCCGCCGCAGGCGACGCCATCCTTCCCGGCACCACGGACGCCTCCCTCTTCCCCACCATGGCAATTACCACCACGCTGGGGCTTGAACTGCCAGCCGTCCGGACCATGGGCCTTGTGATAGGAATCTTCGTGATGGTGTGGTTTCTCTTCCGCAGCAAACCGCTTCTCGCCTACACCTTCCCGCTCCTTGCGATTTTAATCTTCGGCACACCGTGGGTGCTGCCGTGGTATTTCCTATGGATATTGCCCCTCCTCATGCTTTTCTTGCCCAGCTTCGCCATCATTCTCCTCTCGGTGTTCCTTATGGTGATTCCCTCTCCGCTCTCTCCCCTCACCGCCTCATACCTCTTTGCATCCTTGTATATCGGAGGGAGACTCCTTTTCCCGGAACAGCATCTGATGAACCCAATCTCAAAAGCATCTTCGGCCTCGACATAAATCCCGTTAGAAATTCCCGCGGGGACTGAATAACAAAACCGCCCCTCCGTGTGGAGGGGCGCGGGGCACTCTCAACCGCACTTGCCTAACGAAGCGATTTCTGCAGCAATTCGAGTAATGTTCCCAGTGAATTCACCACGCTTCCCAACTGCGAGGCCTGGGGCGTCGGCGCGTAGTTATACGTGACGCTTGACCCGGAAGCGGTGAGGGTGAAGGGTATCGGATCGCTCAATTGGCTGTAGTTGTCCACTTTCACGTAGTAAGCACCCGCTACAAAGTTCGGCACGGTGAAGGTGAATGAGGTGCCGTTCGATGTGGGTCCGAATGAAGTACCGTTCCCGAGATCGTTTGTGAAGGTAACCACGACGTTTGAGGTGAAGTTTATACCCGTGACGGTTACTACCGTCCCCGCAAGACCGAATGAGGGCGAAAGCGAGTAAATAACTGGCTTGCCGCTGGTCTGGGGTTGCGTGGTGCCGCCAGTTGTACCGGCGCTGCTGCCATACGTGTAGGCCGGGGAAGCTGCGGAAGGCTGCGTGGTGCCGTAGTAGGTCGGGCTGGTGCCTGCAGCAGACTGCGTGGTGCCGTAGCTGTAGGTCGGGCTGGTGCCGCCAGTTGTACCGGCGCTGCTGCCATACGTGTAGGCCGGGGAAGCTGCGGAAGGCTGCGTGGTGCCGTAGTAGGTCGGGCTGGTGCCTGCAGCAGACTGCGTGGTGCCGTAGCTGTAGGTCGGGCTGGTGCCGCCAGTTGTACCGGCGCTGCTGCCATACGTGTAGGCCGGGGAAGCTGCGGAAGGCTGCGTGGTGCCGTAGTAGGTCGGGCTGGAAGCCGGTGGTATCGTTGCGCGCGAATCCTGCCCTACATACACAGTCGCCTCAGCGCTTTCAGAATTTCCGGAAGCGTCTTTGCAACTCACCGTATAGGTCTTGGTTGCGGTGAGCGCTCCGGTGTTGTAGCTCCCCGAGGACTGAATGGACGAGTTCCACGGCGCACTGCAGGAAAATGCCCACTGCGGGAAGGTCAATGCAAGCGTAGAGGGGTCGCCCGTAACAACCGCCGCTGGGTTCGCCGTGAACTCAATGGAGCGCAATCCCGCAACGCCACCGCTTCCTCCGCCTCCAACCGTCTGCCCCGGCTGCGTAGCGGCGGAACCTCCGCCGCCACCCGTTCCAGTCCCACCTGTTCCGGTTCCGCCCGTACCACTGCCCCCAGAAACTGCGGGAGCGGGCTGTGTCCAAGTAGGCGGCATCGGCTGGCTTGCGATATTGATGATAAGGAACGGCTCGTCACTTCCATCATACACACCGTTCATACTTACCGGATCAACCGATCCCGATGTGTTGCAGTTGACTAGAGGATCTAAGCAAGTTCCTACCCTAAGCCAATATCGGCCAGGTTCTACATAGGATGGAATTGTCCAACTCACATTTCCCGGATTGCCAGCTACACTGACCAAATTTTTGAGCAACAATGCGCCAGTATTAGGGTTGTACAAATCAAGAGATACTCGTGAAACATTGGAAGAACTCCAACGAATATCGACTTGCTGACCGAGCATGAATGTCTCCCCTCCGTTCGGCGAAAGGACGGTGATGGAGGGCTGGACAGATGATGTTAGCCTAAAAGTTTTATCTTGGTTTGTGTATGTTCCGTTTTTATTGCTCACATATATCGTGCACAAAGACGCTTTCGTTTTTAGTTCTTCTGGAACGACAAAGACTATCTGTTTCCCATCGGCAGAAACAGACACAGGTTTGTATTCCGCGCCGCACAAGTTAACCACCGCGGTAGGAATGAAACCTGACCCGATGAGAACTACATTCGTTCCGGATGAACCTGATTCAGGGCTGACTGAAATGAGAGTTGGCTGGGTGGTACCGCTCGTCGGCCCGGTGACGGAGAAAGTACCACTCGTTCCCATATAACTTTTCCCATTGACGCTTGCCACCACATCAATTTCGTATTTTCCCGTCTGTGTTGCAGCCGGAATTGGCACCTGTCGTATTTTATCGTTTCCGCCGCGCCAGAGCTCCACTGATTTGCCGTCATAACTGCTTCTCAAAAATACCTGCGCCATTACCACATCAGCGGCGCTTACATTTTCTGTGGCCCACTTTACATTGAGGATTTCCCCCGCAGAAACTGACGTACCAAAAGTCGGCCAAGATACCGTGACGGAGGGCTGAACCGCACCCTGCGTAACAACCTTGACACCCTCTACCGTATCGCACACCGGCTGCAACGGCGAGAGATTGATGCACGCCGTCATCGTGTATACGCCATCCGGCACGTCCCCGAAAGGTTCATCGGAGTGGTCAAGGTCTATAAGTTCGGCTCGCTCTTCGTTCCCGCTGCCCACATCGTCAACGTGGTAGCGTTGATTGCCAGAGCGCAAATCAATGGATACCAATTTCGTTCCAGAAAGCCCTTGCGTGCGCCATCCGACCCGAGTGAGCGTCCCGCGGACATGCGTCGCGCCATCGAGCGGCGAAAGGACGGCGATGGAGGGCTGTCCCACGGTGGAAGTACTATAACTCGCGAGCGTGGCGCGTACCGAGGTATTGTCCTCAAACACCACCGTCACGGTTCCTCCCGCGAACGTCGTGCGCTCCATCTGCCCGTAGAGAAGTAAGGTTTGCGTTCCCGCTCCCGGTCCCACCGCAATCGTCTGATTATAGTTGTAGTTAAGCTGCATCCCCGTCACTGCATTGCCCTCTATCACCACAATCGGGTAGGGAGTATTGCCATTAATCAGCGCATTGCTCGTGGACCACGCTTCGCTCGTGCCGTCGTGCGTCACAGTAATGGATTTGATGGCGCTAACCCTCCCTCCGGGCCAATACACGCCAACTCCCCACAGCCAATCGTTCGCGTTGCCGTTCGCCCCCACTCCGCCGCGGAACTGCCCCTGCTGGCCCGCGTAGTCCTTGTCGGAGGCGTAGGTAAGTACGCCGGTGATGGAAGGCTGGGCGATTGAAGCCAACCCGGTGATGGTGAACTGAACTCCAGTCCTGAATGTATACCGTGGTTGTCCAAGATTCTCTCGGAACGAAACCCAAAGGTTGTAAGTGCCCGTGGGAAGCGTGGAAGTGGTATATAAAGTCTCAAAGCCATCATTCGTCGAGGGCGGAAAAAAACCTTGACCCGCAGACCAAGCCTCATTATGTAGCTCAAAGGATATAGTCGCATCTCGCCCGATTCCCTGTGAAGTCCACGTCACCGGAATTGAATCGCCTGCCCGGTACGTCCCTCCCGTTGGACTCACGATGGTGATGGAAGATGTTCCGAGAGAGGGCTGTTGTGCTCCGAGCGTCCGCACCACGGTGACCGGATTTCCACGTGGCGAAGACAATCTCACGCTTGCGGTGTTATTCGACGTAGCCCCAACGGCCGAGCCCAGACTAAAGAGCCCTAAACTAAAGACATGCGACTTATTCTCTGTCGCCCCGCCCGAGCCATACGATGCCACATCCCCTTTTAAGACCAAGGTGATAGAGCCGCTCTGCGGCACCACGACAGGAACCCCAAAATGCAAATCATAATAGTATGAACTTCCCGAATTGGTTACATTAGCAACCCCTGCCGTCGCGACGGGATTCACCAAATCCGTGGACTTATAGAATCGCAGGTTATAAAACGAACTCTTCGTAGTGAGCGGAGAATCTACTGTGTCGTAAATGGTGAAATCGGTAATTTTCACATCCTCCACGTTAGAGATTTCGGTAAACCTAAATGCCGCGAGCGTCACATTCGTCGAACCCATTTCCACTTGCCGCGCCGCCGGGGAAAGCCCGCTGTCCAAGCTCACCTGAACCACCGACTGCCCCGCCACCACCACATCCGCGCCTGCCGCGTTTCCACAAGAAAGGGAATCACCGGAAGGGTTACTCGCACGACAACCTACAAATTTAGTAAGCACGTTTCTCGTGCCCGGGGCCGCGTTTGAAAGCACATCAGCGACAAGACGCACCGTAACCGCCCTATCTTTCATGACGCCAAACGGCGTGTTCGTGGTGCCGCCGGGGCCCGTAAGACCCTGGAAAGTGTAATCCTGCCCGTCGCCGAGCGTGGCCTGCGTCGTGCCAACTTGAAGCGTGCTTACGCCGGGCGTCGTCTCAAAAACCTTCAGATTTTGGAAGCTGCTTCCGCCCGGGCCCATACGTACCGTAACCGAAGAAACATACGAAACTTTTTCCGCTGAAAGAGTATACTCGGCAATCGTTACTCCCGTCGCCCCGCGCGCATAAGGACCGAGAGGACTCGTCGGATTGCGAGAAACGCCGACATCCGGCTTCGCCTCCGCAGTCGGCACACTCCCGCCGCTTCCCCCGCCTGATACCGCACTGCATCCGTAGAGCTGATTCAACTTCTCGCGCGTATATTTCCCCACATATCCCGTTCCTTTCGCAAGTCCGAACGGCGTGAGCACTTCGCTCGCGTACTTCTCTTGAAACTCCACCACCGCGGCCGCCGTCTTTTCCCCGAATATAGCGACACTCACATCGCTCGCGGTGAGCTTCCCATATCCACCCGAAACGAGCATCTTAATAAGTTTCGACACCTCCGGGCCGCGGTCGCCGATTTTCAAGTTTTGTGTAAGTTCAACACACGCAGACGGCCGCGGAGCAACAGGTCCCACACCGCCTCCCCCGCCACCGGATTGCCCCGGCTGCGGTGTTGTAACGTTACCTCCACCACCTCCGCTCCCTCCTCCTACCTGCGCAAGCTCGGATTGCAATCCGCTAATTTCGCCCAAAAGCGCCCCGATTTGCGACTCCAGACACGCGGCAACTTCCGCGTCGGTTTTATTTACCGAACTGCATACGTCGTTCGATGTTGGCATCGGCGCCGACTGCGCCCCGACAACTCCCGGAAACACCAGCGCCGAACAAAACATTATTGCGGCGACGCCAACCGCGACAAACCGGAGGGTTTTCATATTTCAACTATCATACTATAAAAGCATCCCCCGCAACAGGGGGTTATACACAAGAACAATAACCAAAAGCACAACACCTCTCCCGTCCCTTATACTTGCCATGGCAAGTATAAGGGACACCAATATGATACAATACCATTCTACGAACGTACCATGGCAAGAGGGCTAGGAAAGATACAAAAGAAAGTGCTCGCGCTGATTTGCGGCGGCGTCGCGCTTGCCTGCACCCCTTCGCCACAAGGACAACTCACCATCCTGCGGAAACTGCGAAAGGAGTGGAAAGAAATTGACCGCAAAGCGCTCCACAAGGCGATTCGCGCGCTTTACAAAAGCCATCTGGTGGACTTTCGAGAGCGGGGGAACGGGAACGTGGAAATGACGCTCACCAAGGAAGGAAAAAAGAGAGTAGTATCGCATAACCTCGATACGCTCAACATAAAGAAGCCCGCGCGGTGGGACGGAAAGTGGCGCATTGTGTGTTTTGACATACCAAAAGAGGAAAAAAAAGCGCGAGAAGCTCTCCGTTTTCACTTGCGACGTCTCGGGTTTCACCCCTTCCAAAAAAGCGTATTCGTGTTTCCGTACGCGTGCGAGAATGAAATTGATTTTTTGATTGAGTGTTATGAGATGCGCCCCTATGTGCGGAAAATCGTCGCGCAGGAGATTGATAACGCGCCACACCTTAAGCAAATCTTTGATCTGTAGTAGTGATAGTCCCCTATACCCGCCATGGCTTTTATTAGGGACAACACACACGCACACCAAAAAGATGACACTATCAAAAAAAACCGCGAGAGGAAAAAGTTTTGTCGTGAGCGTACCAACCATCTCCGCGTGCGCATCCAGCCGCCGATTGACACCATCAAACTGCTCGTTCATCGCCTTCATCTGGTCGTCGGCATGCTCCTCCAACACGCCCAAGTATCTTTTTACCTCATCGGCCGCATACACGCGCGCCGCTTTCTTTTTCCTTTAAAAATACAGTTCCCGAACGGCTTTCCGTTCGAGAACTGTGAATATATTGCGTCACTGCCATGCGAGGGGTCCCATAACCACCGAGAGTTTTGCGCCTTGTGGCACGCCAACCTGCCTCGCAAAGTCGCGGCCAATGGTGTTATCCCCAAGATTCCCTTTGAGCACAAAAAGGCGAATCTTCTCGTCTATATAATGAACTTCGAGAGAAAAAAGAGCGCGAGGCCGAGCGCCACAAAAATAATGGAGACTATCCAAAACCGCATCGTGATTTGCGACTCGGGCCACCCCAGCGCTTCGAAGTGGTGGTGAATCGGCGTCGAGCGGAATACCTTTTTGCCGCGGAATTTCTTCGAGGCGAGCTGAATGATGACCGAAAGGGATTCCACCACGAGAATCACCGCGAAAAACGGAAGAAGAAGCGTCGTGTTCGTAAGCATGGAGATAACCCCGATGACAATGCCAAGCGACATCGAGCCCGTATCTCCCATAAAAAACCGCGCCGGGTAGATGTTGAACCATAAAAACGCCAGAAGCGCTCCGATTGTAGCTCCCCCGAACGCGGCCAAGTCAAAGCGGTGCAAGGCGAACGCCACCGTCGTCAAAGCGACGAAAGTGAAAAGCGCCACGCCTCCCAAAAGCCCGTCGAGGCCGTCCGTTTCGTTCGCGGAGAACGCGGCGGCAAAAACGATGAATATGAAAATCGGGATATACCATGGCCCGATGGCAAAGCTCCCCAAAAAAGGAATCGTGAGCACGTCCCAACCCAGCCGTACATAAAACCACCACGCACCGACTGCCGCGAGCACGAGGTAGATAATGGACTTATGTCTTACTTTAAGCCCTCCTCCCGGAGCGCCCCCAATCCCCATAACTCCACACCAGTCATCGAGAAGCCCCAACACCGCCGCGATTGCAAGCGCCGCGAGCGGCAAATACGTCTCCGCGCGGTTCAGGAAATTGAGATATTGCCACGGACCGTCAAAGAGCGCCGCGAGAACCCCGAAGAGGAGCGCGAGTCCCAGCACGGTGGACCAGATAATCACTCCTCCCGCAGTCGGCGTCCCCGCTTTTCGCAGGTGAAGCTCGTTGAACACCGGCGTATCCTTCCCCGTCCGGATTTGTTTCGCAAACCCCGCCCGCTTCAAGACGCCCGCCCAAAACGGCGTAAACACCAACGCCACGCCGAAGGCGATGGTAGTAATAATGATGACGCGTACCGCTTCGCTTAAAATCATTATTCGCGATTACTCAATTGCGTTGCCGCCGATTCGAGGTGCGCGCGGAATTCGGCATACCGCGGTAAGTCTTCCCGCTTCCCTACGCCAAGGTGCCGCAGGGAATCGGCAGTAAGGTCATATACCGCCGAGTGAGACACCGCAGGAGCGGGACTCCGCTCCACAAGCCCGCGGAGACGGAGCGTACGAACCGTAAACGAAGAATTTACTCCGCGCAGGAAATCCAGCCGCGCGCGGGAAATCGGTCCGCCATACGCGACAAGCGAGAGCGTCTCAAGACTCGCCGGCGTAAGTTCTTCCGTGAGCTCCTCCTTCATAAAAGAAAGGAGGAGCCCGCCAAACTGCGGCTTGGTCACAAGCTGGATTTCTTCGGGAGTAGAAAGCAAAGTAAGCCCGCGCATCTCTGATGCAAGCTCCTGCCGCAATGTGTCAATGAGCGCATCGCATTCCTCTCTTTTCACCTCCAATATCTTCTCAACTTTTAACCTCTTCATGGGTTCCCCGTGCGTGAAAAGAAGCGCCTCTAATCTCGCCAACCGATTCGCGCTGTTTTTCCACGCTTCTGCACTTTGTTGATTTTGTTCTGGCATCAAAAAGTAATCAGGCAATTGGGTAATTACGAAATTACTCAATTACTTCTTTACGGGTTCAGAATTCGAAACCATTATATCAGAGAAATTTCCCTGTTGCGCGAGGTGCACCCGCCCCTCGCGGGCGAGGTGAAGCACCGCAAGGAACAGCGCCACCACTTCCGCCACCAGGTTTCCCTGCGTCGCCGCACGGAAACTCATACTGCCCGCCTGCGTGAGGCGTGCGAGAACTTCGGCAATTTTCTCTTCAATCGCAATAATGCGGGCCTCGAGCGTCTCCGTCTCGCGCGTAAGGGTTTGCAGACTCTTCACCACTCCCTCCATCGCACCCGTGAGCCCCTCACGCGTAAAATTTGAGGACGGGTAAAACGCCACGCCGCTTGTAAGAAAATACGGGCGGCTCCACAACTTCATCTCCCCCGCGAACGCGGCGGCAATGCACTTCTCCGCAGGGCGCCATAATTTGTAGAACGCGAGGCGGCGCTCAAGGTCGTGAATCTCCGCCTCTTCATCCGGCGTGAGCGTAAGGTCGGGAAGCAATATCTTCGACTTGATAAGCAGGAGGCGGCTCGCGACAGCGACAAACTCCGCAAGAACCGCGGGCGTCACATGCTCCTGCGTTGCGAGATAACGCAAAAAGTCGTCGGTCACCTTCGCAAGACTCACTTCGGTCACATCAAGCTGCTTCTCCTCGATAAGCTGGAGAAGTTTCCCGATAGGCCCCTGAAATTGCTCTAACGCAAGTTGGTACATGCTTCTCGTCTATTTTATCACTGTCTGCGTCACTATAGCGTGGAAGAACTTCCGATACAACGCGCGTTGCGGAGATGACTTCCGGGCTTTATGATACGAAGTACCATGGCGCTCGCCTTCTACCGCAAATACCGCCCGAAGCAGCTTGGCGACATCATCGGGCAGGAAACAAACGTCACGCTTTTGAAAAATGCGGCGCGTGAAAACCGCCTCGGCCACGCATACCTTTTCTACGGTCCCCGCGGCACAGGGAAAACCTCGACCGCGCGGCTCATCGCAAAACTCCTGAACTGCGAACGGCGGCGAAACGAGGCAATGTTCGCAAAAATCGGCGAACCCTGCAACGCATGCACCGCGTGTGTCTCGGTGGACACACAAGGCTCCTTCGACGTCATCGAAATCGACGCCGCATCAAACCGCGGCATTGATGAAATCAGGAATCTGAAAGAGAGTATCGTGCTCGCTCCTTCGCAGGGCGCGCACAAGGTCTACATCATCGACGAGGCGCACATGCTCACGCCCGCCGCGTGGAACGCGCTTTTGAAAACGCTCGAGGAGCCCCCGCGCCACGCCGTCATCATCCTCGCGACCACGGAATACGAAAAGCTCCCGCCCACCATCACTTCCCGCACCCAGCGTTTTCTTTTCAAGCGGCTCTCGAAAGCGCAAATAATGGAGAAGCTCCGCCGGATCGCGAAAGCGGAAAAAGTTTCGATTGACGACGACGCGCTCGAAATCATCGCCGCCGCCGGAGAGGGCTCCGCGCGCGATGCGGAATCCCTCCTTGACCAGGCCGCAAGCTGGGGCGAAAAAATCGACGCCCGCACCGTGGAAGAACTCACCGGCCGCGCCGGACTCCGCAAAGTGCACGCGCTTGCGGAACTACTCCTCAAAAAAGATTTGCCCAGCGCGCTTGAGGCGCTCCGCGCCAGGCACGACGAGGGGCATAATATGAACGACTTCATAAAGGACCTCATCCACTACATACGGAGGGTGCTTACACTTGCCCTGAACCCCGCGCTCATCAAGGCATACCGCGTCGAGTTCACCGATGAAGAACTAAAGTTGCTCCAGTCGCTCACGCCGCTTGCGAAAAGCGAAATGACGGCTCCCCTCCTCCGCGCGCTCATCCGCGGATACGGCGAGATGCGCTACAGCCCCTTCGCCACGATTCCGATTGAGATTGCGTTTGTGGAACAGCTTAAATCTAAGGAAGTCGGACTTCCTTAGAGAAGTCCAACTTCCTAATATTGGGAAAATTATTTCTCCTTGCACAACAAAAAAACCGCCGAAGGGCGGAATTTCTGGATTCTATTCTATTTTCTATGTTTCTACTTTCTATTTTCTAGCTCACCTCGTCACCGAAATATCTTCTTGAAGTTCCGCCGTGGGGGCTTCAATCGTCACTCGATTTGTTTTCGTGTTGCGCACCACGGTGTATCCCGTGTTGTAGTCGGTAAGCGACGTCCAGTGCGCACCGGGCATGGAGGGGTCGAAGGGCAACGCGGGAAGCTGGCTCGGCACGAGGCACGGGGCAATATTGTAATTCCCCTTCCCCGACGCCATCGCGGTGGGAACAACAGGCACGGGACCCTCCACGCACTTGAAATTCCCTCCGCTCACCGCCGCATTCCTGCTGATTGCCTTCAACACCACGTCCGCGTCAGAAATACGCTGAAGGTCGCGCACCGGAGGAAGGGATTTGCGGGAACCCCAAAGCGCCGCAACTGACCCCGTAAGTGCGGCAATAACCCCGATTGCAAGTACCACCTCCATTACCACGAACCCGCCCCGCGCACGCGCCCGTTTGGTAAAC
>Ga0209514_10006558_pt1 | contig 14201 bp, 12 predicted proteins | sample Subgrocontami58m_FD_187452 | JGI IMG/M metagenome (GOLD analysis project Ga0209514, IMG submission 187452) | Subsurface groundwater microbial communities from S. Glens Falls, New York, USA - GMW37 contaminated, 5.8 m (SPAdes) (version 3) | ecosystem: Environmental > Aquatic > Deep subsurface >...
TTGCACGTCGATGCGTATCAGGTCCCGCGTGATGCCATCCTTGCCCACGCCGAAGCGAACCTTGGCATCGTCGGAAGCCATCGTGCCCGCCATCAGGTCGACCACTGCCTGCGCGCGGCGCAACGCTTTTTCCGCTTCGGCGGTACGCTTGAGTTCCAGCAACGCCTTGCCCCGCAGCGCCTCCAGGCGCCACACGTACTCCACCAGACCAAGCTTCCCGGCCAGATCGACGCCGATAGCGGCCTGCTGCTCCGCGCGTGAATAATTCCCCGCGGACAATAACGCATGCGCCTTGAACGTTTCGATCAGGACGTTACCGGCGCGGAAACCCAGCGCGTCGAAATAATCCCGGGCATGGCGAAACGTCTCGTCGGCGCGCTTGGAGTCGGGTTCCAGCGACAGCAGTACCGTGCCGAGCGCAACCAGCGACATGCCGCGGCCCCAGAAGATCTCCTCGGGCGGCTGAAAATAAAGGCTGGTGACCGGATGGCGGGACGTGAACATCACGTTGTTCATGGTCTGGTTCGCGAGTTCCAGCCACGGCAGTGCGGCACGGTTCTGCCCCTTGGCGACCAGCGCCATGCCAAGGACTATGCTGGCGCGCGCCTGCGCGGTAACGCAGCGCGCAAGTTCCACCTGATCTATGGGCGGGGTCGAGTAAGTGGCGGAGTAACGCCAGGTGCCGAGTCCGAGGACCACCTGCGCGGCATCCTCGAGCGCGCCTTCGATATCGCCCGCCCAGTACTTGACCTCCGCGCGCAGCGCCCGGGTGGTGTGGTTCTTACCCATGGCCTTGATTTCGTACTGTTCCAGCCGCGCGGTTTCGCGCTCCGCGGCGTCCGGCCGGCCCATCATGATCAGGACATTCACCTTCAGATAGGACGCCTGCCACAGCAGGGTCAGCGTATTTTTCTCATTGGCGAGGATGCGCTCGATCTGTTCCACCGCCTCCTCGCCCTGTCCGTTGAGATACAGCGACGTCGCACGCTCGAACTCGGGCGTAATCGTGAAGTTGTAGTAATGCCGCGTGCCGGCCGCGAGCTGCCTGAACTTGAACGGCGGGATGTAGGCGCTGCTGAACTCATGCTTGAGCTCGGCTGAAGGCAGGCCGGCCAGAAGCTCAGCGTCGGTTTTTGCGCGCTCGACCACCAGCACCCGGCCCGAACGCATCGCCATGGTCACGTTCCGCGGCCTGCCCTCGCCGGGTTTCAGCGCGGCCTGCACCAGCGGCGTCTCGGCCTTCTCCGGCAGCATCTCGGTGGACGGCGCAAACGGGATAATCGGTATCGGGAAGATTGGTATGCCGCACCCCGACAGCAGTCCCAGCGCGGCCAGGGCAATGACACTTCTGACTGCCTGCATTACACAGCAACAATTAGAAGTCGGCATAGATCACCATCAATACTGAACGCGGGTGTATTTCCCGGCGCCCCACCAATCCGTAGTCCCTGCAAGACAGGTGTCATCCATCGTCAGTTCATCCGACGGGGAGATCCACTGGTCTCCAGCGTAGAGTTGAATCAACTCTCCCGGCTTGACCCCGATCAGTTTCTTCGGCGCTGGTAGTCGATACTCGCGGTCCGTACTGCCGGTGCTCACCATGGCATCGGCCTCGGGCACCGTGAATACGAATGGCGGCTCCGTGCCATCGCGCCCGCCCCATTCGGGAGACAAGAACACGGTCTTCAGACCCCGCTTCTCGCAGGCCTGGACCGTGAGCATCACGTCCACCAAATTGGCGCCCGACATCACCGTGCGGGTGACGATGACACCTTCGGCTTTCAATAACTTTGCCATTTGCGCCGCACAGGCAGCCGTCACCTGCTTGCCGTGTTCAGCCTCGAAGCGGGTTCTTTGCAGGATGACGCCCAAAAAGTTGAGCCGCTTGCCGTGTTCCCTCAACAGCCTGAGGATAATTCCCTTATTCATCCATTCCCAGGTGTAGGTGTACTCGCCGCTGCCGATTCTCGTATCCTTGGTCAACGCGCCATCCAGATACTCGTTGGGATGGATGTAGGTTGGCAGCGATTCCCGGATGGGCAGCCCGTAATAAGCCACCAGCGAATGGGGGGCATGCCAATTGGTGAGGAAGCTGTCGATATAAACCACTCTCGGCAGTGACGGGTCGACCTCCGAGGTCGCGAAGACTTCGGTCTCGCCCGTCGCAAGTTCACGGGTGGTTTCCGCCAACCGCCGGGCGACTTTGAATTCCGCCAGCTGGATGGCCGCATGGGCTTCCAGTTCGGTAACGCCGTCGAGGAGCTTGATAACCAGCACGACATTGAGCGTCGAACCGAAAGGCGTCGCCTTCCCCAGCGGCCCCCACATATCGATCAGCGAGGAATTTTGCGCGGCCGTGCCGCTGAGGATGGTGGGACGATAGGTCGCTGAAACGACCACTGCCATTCCGCTCAACCGGTGAGTCCTGCCGTCACCGACCGTTTCCACGGGCCCCAGGATGCCCGGAAAGACGCAGCCGGGACCGGAGACCTTGATGCGTGCCTCCACGACGTCCCGGACGTTGACAATCCGGGTTTCTTCTCCGGGCAACGCGAGGTCCAGATCGGCGAAGATTATCTTCTTGTCCTCGAGGACGGTCGCCAGGAGTTCCGCCTTGTCGATCTCGAGCAGCCCGTCGCGATAACAAGTCTGGCTACTCCATTGCACCTGCTTGACAGGGTAGGTCGCAAGTTCAAGTCTCATCGTTCATCCTATCCCGAGGTAAAACTGACTTTAGGAACGAAAGTTCTGGCGCCGCTCAGGTTGGTCTGCAGCGCCTCCAAAGCACATTTCACGATTTCGCGCCGCAACTCCCGGTCGTTTTCCGGAGGCAGGTTGACGTCTCCACAGGGATTCGGGATTTTGGTTCCCGTCACTACACGGCTTGCTCCAAGCTGGATGGCGACCATCGGCAGCGCTGTGATGAGCGCGACGGGGATTCCGCCTCTTTCGATTTCCTTCGTGATCGTAGCGCCGCTACGATTGTCTGTCCCTCAAGTTGAAACCATGATGACGCCATCGATCTTTTCCGCCTTCATGTCGGATACCATCTCCCGACCCAATTGCTGCATGACGGGAACCGACGCGTTGCATCCGCTGGTGGTGTAAAAGTACGGATAAAGATTCGCGAACGCGCCCTCGCTTTCCAGCCGGCGGGAGGCGTCGAGCGGGATTCCAAAATTCGGATTGTCCTTCATGAAAATATTGTTATAACCGCTATGCAGGACATCCCAGTCGGTGTTCTTCATCGTATCCAGGTTCTGGATGGAGTATTTCTTCCATTGCACGTTCTTGTGCGCCTTGAAATTGTCAGGATTCCCTTTTGCGATGACACCGCTGGAGGTGGCGAGCGCGATGCGGGCTTTAGCGAGTCCGCCGATGGCCAGAGCGATCGGCACCGTTTCCGGGCTTTCACCAGGAATTTCGGTCAGGAAAGGTTTTGCGGCAAGCTTGGCAAGCAGCATATCGACGGCTCTTTCAGCCCCGTCCTTGGCCATCCATACATCCTTGCGAACGCCCCGGGGAATGTAGTCCTCCTCGGCTGACGGGCCTATTTCCGAGCCGCTTGCGATCTTCAGCGCGAAGCGGGCAATCTTGGCCAGTGCTTCGCCCATTCCTGCGGCCGATTTCGCAGTTGGAACGGCATAGACATTAGCGTCTTTAAATTGCCGGTAAGTTTCCAGCCCGGGGTTCTCGGGATGCATCGCGGTAACGCACACCAAACCCGGCAGGTCGGCCATGGCATGACAAATCTGTGCGCACGAAAAACCATACCGCCCGGAAGAGAAGGCGGGGCCCGCGACGACCAGGGAAACTTTGTGGTCTTGAGCGATTTTCCTGATGGCATCGATCGCTTGCCGGCTATGAGCGGCGAAATAATCATCACCACAATATGCCGTCACGACCATCTCGGCGGATTTCCCGAGCAATTCCTGCAATCGCTTCCCCGCACCCACCTGCCCCACTATCAGGCCGGCGGGCGTGTCTGCCTTGTCCTCGCCTCCGATGCCGGCAAAGAACTGGTTCATGAAATGCATTACTCGTAATTGCGACATTTAAATTCCCTCTCCGTAAGTTGGCGTGACGATCATTGAGGCTTGATACCTGCCGCCTTGACGACCTTCGCCCATTTCGGCAATTCGGCCCGGATGTAGGCGTCCATTTGTGCGGGGGTGTTGGCAACCGGGTCGCCGGTTCCGATGCCGGCCAGCCGTTCCCTGATATCGGGCATGTTGATTATCTTGACGAGTTCGCTGTTGAGGCGCGCGATGATTTCCCTCGGCACCCCGGCCGGCGCGAGCACGCCGTACATCAACTCGCTCACGTAGCCCTTGGTGCCGGCGGCTTCGTCCACGGTGGGCATTTCGGGAAGCTGTTTTGAACGTACCGCGCCGGTCACCGCCAGTCCCCGCAGCTTGCCGCTTCTCACGTGTGGCAGCGATGCGGGAATGCCCGAGAAGTAGAGCGGTACATGGCCCGCGAGCGTATCTATCAGCGCCGGTCCGCCGCCCTTGTACGGGATGTGCACGAGTTTGACGCCGGTCATCGACATGAACAACTCGCCCGACAGGTGCGAAGTGCTGCCGGTGCCGAAGGAGGCATAATCGATCTGTCCGGGCCGCGCTTTGGCAAATGCGATCAACTCCTTGAGCGTTTTCACCGGCAGCGACGGATGCGCGACGATGATGTGCGGCGCCGAGGCAATCAGCGTGATCGAAGAAAAGTCGCGCTCCGTATCATAGGGCAGCTTGCCATAGAACGCGGGATTGATGAGGTGGCCGGTGACAGTGTGCACCATGATGGTGTAGCCGTCGGCGGGCGATTTCGCGACGTGGTCCGCCCCGATGACGCCGCTCTGTCCGCCGCGGTTGTCCACGACCACCTGCTGGCCGAGCGGCTCGGCAAGTTTCTGCGCGATCCACCGACCAACGGTATCGATGCCGCCGCCAGGCGGCCACGGCACGACCAGCCTGACGGGTTTTGCGGGATAGCCTTGCGCAACCGCAACCGGGGACGCGGCAAACAGAACAAACCCGATAACGTAGAGTGCATGCTTCATGAAATGCTCCTCCATTCAAGGTTACCTTCACACCTCGCAAGACGCCAAGTTTACAGGACTAAATGCTACCGCGTAACCGCTGACAAACGCCGTACTTCCGGTTTGGTTCGTGGCGCATTCCCCGTCGCGATCGATGGCGGGTCCGGCACTCGCACGGTTTCGTATTCTATACTTGCGAGGCGACGTGCAAGCACGCTATGCTTTTCGTTCCCGCCACCATCACGCGACGTAACTGCAAATGACCAGCGCTGCGCAGCTTGATCTCAATCCGCTGCTTAACCCCCGCTCCATCGCGGTCATCGGCGCCTCCGCGCAAGGCGGCAGGGCTACCGGCGCGGTGCGCAACCTTCAGGAACTGGGCTTCACCGGCGCGATCTATCCGGTGAATCCGAAATACGAGAGCGTGCTCGGGCTCCAATGTTATCCAAGCCTGGCAGCCATTCCCGGCCCGGTCGACCTGGTTTGCATCGGCATCCCGGGCGAGCACGTTGTATCGATGCTGGACGAAGCGCATCGCAAAGGCGTGCGCGCGGCCGTGGTATTCGCCAGCGGCTACGCAGAGGCCGGCGACGTGGGGCGCGCTCGCCAGCGTGAGCTGGAAGATTTTGGGCGCCGCACCGGCATGGCCATCTGCGGCCCCAACTGCCTCGGGGTTTTGAACTTCAACGCACGCAGCTGCGGCTATAGCAGCACTTCACCCAGTGCGGTCAAAGCCGGTGACGTCGCATTGGTGTCGCAAAGCGGTACGATCGTGGTCGCCATGGTGCGGGCCCTGCGCGGCATCGGCTTCAGCCACATGATTTCGTCCGGCAACGAGGCCGTCGTCAGCAGCGCAGATTATCTGAACCACCTTATCGATGATCCGGACGTGCGCGTACTGGCGGCCTTTATCGAAGGCATCAAGGAGCCGGCCAAATTTCTCGCCGTTGCCGGGCGGGCATACGCAATGCGCAAGCCTTTGATCGTGATCAAGTCCGGCCGCAGCGAGGGAGGCAGTGCCGCAAGTGCCGCGCACACCGGCATGCTCGCCGGATCGTACGCAGTGCAAAGCGCGATTTTTCGCCAGCAGGGGATAGTTAATTGCGGCGACCTCGACGAATGGCTCGAGACGATCGAAATGTTTCGCACCGCGCGGCCGCCCTCCGGCCTGGGCATAGGCATGATCGGCATCTCGGGCGGCGAGAACGCGATCGTCATGGACCAGGCAGCCGAGCTGGGATTGCAGTTCAGGCCGCTCTCGGCAAGCGGCAAAGCCAGGCTCGCTGCATTGCTACCCTGGTATGCGCGTCCTGAAAATCCGATCGACCCAACCGGCGCGAATGCAGGCAATGAGCAGGTCTATATTGAGTGCATTGAAATCCTGGCTGCCGAATCACACCTCGATGTGATTCTCGTTTCACAGGACAGTCCCGCCGCATTTGATCTGCCGGTCGCCAAGGCCACTGCCGAAGCCGCGCGGCGAGCCAACAAATGCATCGTGTTCTTCAATAACTTCTCGGGTCCCTGGAACCCTGAGATCGTGGCAATGCTGCGCGCCGCCGGCGTGCCTTATCTGCAGGGCGTCAGAGAAAGCTTGTCGGCCGTGAAGTCATTCATCGACTACCATGCGCGACAGCGTGAGCGGGTTGTTGAAACTCCGCAAGTCGCGAGGGACGTGCGACAGCGCGCGCTGCAAATGCTCGCGGATGAGGGGCCGCTGCTCACCGAGGACGCGAGCAAGCTGCTGCTGGCGCTGTACGATCTGCCGGTGACACTGGAGAGCCTCGTAAAAACTAAGTCCGAGGCAATCGATGCCGCACGCAAGATCGGCTACCCGGTTGTCGCCAAAGTGGTTTCGCCTGATTTGCCCCATAAAGCCGCCGCGGGCGGCGTGCGCCTCGATATCAGGAGTACGGCCGACCTCAACGCGGCGTATGACGAAATGATGTCGGCGATTGCCCGCGGCCATCCGCAGGCGCGGATCTCCGGCGTGCTGATACAGCCGATGGTCAAGAGCGGCGTCGAAATCATACTGGGAGTCAAGCGTGACCCGCAATTCGGGCCGATCGTGATGTTCGGGCTGGGCGGTGTGTTCGTGGAAGCTATTCGTCAGGTGTCGTTCCGCATGGCTCCGCTCACGGCGCGCGATGCACGGGAAATGATCAAGGAAGTTCCGGCATTCGGCCGTCTGCTTGAAAGACTGCATCCAGGCAGCGTCGCCGCGAGCGTGCTCATCCCGCTACTGATGCGCCTCTCGGAACTGGCGATCGACATAGGTCACGCAGTCGAGGAAATCGACATCAACCCTGTCATACTCGATCCCGCGGCCGGTACAGCGGTTATAGTAGACGCGCTGATTGTTCCGTTATTTTCAATCGTTGAACGGAGTAACCCATGAGCAGACTCGAATTCTTCGTCGGCATCTTGTGCGCCATGCTCGTCCCCAGTCTCGCTATCGCGCAGGCGACGGCATGGCCGAATAAACCAGTCAGATTCGTGGTTTCCTGGCCTCCCGGCGGCGGGGCTGACTCGGTCGGCAGGCTGGTCGCCGAACGGCTCACGAAAAGCTTGGGGCAGCAGGTCATTGTCGACAATCGCGCGGGAGCCGGCGGCACGATCGGCACGCTCGCGGTGGTACGCGCCGAGCCGGATGGCTACACGCTATTGTTCGCGGCGCCCTCCGAGTTGTCGGTTGCGGCAGCCACCGTCAAAGGGCTGCAATACGACCCGGTCAAGGACTTGCAGCCTATCACGCAGGTCATGAGGGGACCGTACCTGCTGGTCGCCCACCCAAGCTTTCCGCCGAATACCGTCGCCGAGCTGATCGCCTACGCCAAAGCGAATCCCGGCAAGATCAATTACTCGTCATTCGGGAACAATACGTTGAATCACCTGTACGGCGAGATGTTCAAATCGGCCGCCGGCATCGACACGTTGCACGTGCCGTACAAGGGCAGCACGCCGGCGCTCAACGACTTGCTCGGCGGACAGGTTCAGTACACGTTCGACAACCTGGGAGTGGTGCTGCCGCTGGTGAAAGCCGGCAGGCTGAAAGCGCTCGCGATGATGGCGCCGCAGCGGCTGCCGACTGCGAACACGGTCCCCACGCTGGCCGAAGCGGGACTGGACATGGGCAGCGGCACGTGGTTAGGCTTGCTCGCGCCGGCGAAGACGCCGAAGCCCATTGTCGACCGGCTGCGCGCCGAGGTTGTGACCGCATTGAACTCGCCGGAGCTGCGCAAAACGTTCGAGGAACGCAGCATCGTGCCCGTTGGCGACACGCCGGAAGAGTTCGGCCGCCTCATTCAGCGCGAAACCACCCAATGGCGCGAGCTGGTGGCGAAGATCGGCCTCAAATCGGAGTAGCGGGGGCGCGCCCCCGGCACGTGCAATTCAAACAATCGGGAGTAGCTGATGGCTGATGGTGCTGAGCTCGTCCTCTATGAAGTCCACGATGCGGTAGCCGTAATTACCCTGAATCGCCCTGAAAAGCTCAATGCATTGAGCCGCGCGCTGTGGATACAAATCGATGCGGCATTCCAGAGAGCGGAGCAGGACGACAACGTCAAAGCCATTGTGCTGGCGGCGGCGGGCCGCGCCTTCTGTGCGGGCGCCGACATCGCGGGCGGTGAAGATCCGACCGAGCCGCTGCCGTGGCTCGAATTTCACCAAAAGCATCATCGCCGGCAATTCGCAATGTGGGCCAGCAACAAAGTAATCATCGCCGCGATTCACGGCCATGCAGTCGGACGCGGCCTCGAGCTCGCGTTGTGGTGCGACATGATAGTCGCGTCAGAGGACGCCAAGGTGGGACAACCCGAGGTCCGCGAAGGCTGGGTCCTGTGGAGTGTGGTGCCGTGGCTGATCGGACCGCAGAAGGCCAAGCTCTTCATGATGAGCGGGGATGTCATCGGCGCGCGTGAGGCAGAGCAGATGGGATTGGTGACGAAAGTGGTCGCTGCCGGCACCGCCCGGGAAGAAGCCATCAAGCTCGCCCGGCGTCTCAGCCACGTCCCGCCGGTCGCCGCGCGCGCGGTCAAGCAGATGGTCAACAGTGTCTACGAGACGATGGGGATACGCGCTCAGCAGGCAACCGGCGCACCGCTGGCGGCGCTCGCCGCCACCATGTCGGCCGAGGAGAGGGGTACGGCCGAACTCGAGCGCGTGCGCGCCGAACAGGGCTTCAAAGCGTCGGTGCGATTTCGCGACGCACCGTTCGAGACGTAAGCCGAATTCCGCCGCGCTCCCGCGGCAAGTCACCAACGTTACAGCCTGAGCACCGCGATCCCGCAGGCAACCACAATCGCGCCGGCGATGCGTGACCTGCCCATCTGCTCCTTGAGCAATACGCTACCGATCAGCGCCGCGAAAATCACCGACGTCTCGCGCAACGCCGCAACCGCCGCAATCGGCGCGTGCGTCATCGCCCACAGCACGATGGTGTACGAAGCGACCGTCAGGAAACCGCCAATCGCGCCCGGCCCCCAGCGCAGCCGCATATGGCGCCATACACCGCCGCCATGGCGAGCCAGCGCCAGGGCCGTCAGCGGGAAGGCGTTGAGCACGAACAACCACAGGCTGTACGCGATGGGACTTGCCGACAGCCGCGTGCCCTGCCCGTCGACCAGCGTGTAGCTGGCGATGATCGCGCTGTTGCCCAGCGCAAACAGCGTGCCTTTGCCGGGCATCCCGAGCGCCTCCGGACGCAGCAGAAAAGGCAGCAGGATGCCCGCGCAGATCAGCAGCACGCCCGCCCACATCGTCGCGCCCAGCGCATCGTCCAGCAGCAGCGAGCCGAACAGCGCGACCAGCAGCGGCGCCACCCCCCGCATCAGCGGATAGGCGTGCGACAACTCGCCCCAGCGGTACGCGCCGGCGAGCGTGGTGAAATAAAAGACATGCAGCAACACCGACGCCGCAAGCCACGGCCAGGCGGCGCGCGCCGGGGGCGACAGGAACGGCAGCGCCGCGGCGCACAGGATGCCCGCCGCCACCGTCATGGTCGTAATGTCGAGCAGCTTGCTCGCGCCGGACTTGGCGATGGCGTTCCAGGACGCGTGCAGCAGCGCCGCCAGCAGCACCAGCAGCGCGACGTCCGTCGGAAGGTTGGTCAATACCGGCAATTCAGCCCCGCAATGTATGGTTCACGATCTTATTGCAAATAACGACGACCCGTGACAAATTTAGAGACGGTAAACTGATAAAACATTCGACGACTCTGAGGAAGCCTCATGCCAAAAGATGAGTGGATAGACGTCGGTTCCCGCGAGGAACTGTCGCAACGCGAGTTGCAGCCGGTCACCGCGAAACGCCTGCGCCTGGCGCTAAGTTTCCGCGATGGCACATTCAGCGCCATCTCGGGCGTGTGTAATCACGTCGGCGGACCGCTAGGCGAAGGTTGGCTCGATGGCGAATACGTGACCTGCCCGTGGCATTTCTGGAAGTTCCACTGCCGCACCGGCAAAGGCGAACCCGGATTCGAGGAAGACCGTGTACCCAGCTATCCCGTCAAGGTCGAGAATGGACGCGTGCTGGTCGATATCAGCGCGGCGACCCCGCGCACCCGCAAACCACACGAACCCCATCCGCTCGCGCGTCCGATCGAGCGTGCGCCCGGACCGATCCGCGTGGTCGGCATTTCAACCACGGTGATGCATCCCGAGCACGCGCGTTACAGCACCTCGGATGCGCTGCTCGAAACCGCGGTCGCGCATGCCAAGACGCGGGACTGTGACGCGGAGATCATTTATCTGCGCCGGCTCGATTTCCGCCACTGCGAGGGTTATTACTCGAAAAGCGCGCGCGCGTGTACCTGGCCGTGCTCGATCACCCAGATGGACTCGACGGACCAGCTCGACCGCGTCTACGAGGCGGTCGTGCACTGGGCGGACGTGATACTGGTCGCAACCCCAATCCGCTGGGGTGTCGCGAGCAGCCTTTACTTCAAGATGGTGGAGCGCATGAACTGTATCCAGAACCAGGAGACCATTGCCAATCGCCAGCTGCTCAAGAACAAGGCGGCCGCCTTCATCATCACCGGCGGGCAGGACAACGTGCAGGCAGTCGCCGGCCAGATGCTGGGGTTTTTCGCCGAGGTGGGATGCCAGTTCCCGCAGTTTCCCTACATCGCGCATTCGCGCGGCTGGAGCGCCGAGGACATGGAGAACAATACCCGCTACGTCGAGCAAAGCAAGTCGCTGCAGGAGGGCGCGCAGGCGCTGGCCGAGCGCGCGATCGACATGGCGAAGCTGTTGGTGGCGGGTACCATCGGCGAGGTCGCGCTGGTGGGCGGCGGACGCAAAGGCCGACAACTCGACGTCAAGGCACAGACCTGAAAGCGCGCCCGGATCGAAATTGCAATTCCCCGTGGCTTGCCACGGAGATGGGCGTGGGGCACGCGGAGCAACTTTATTCGAGGTGGTTGAGTGCGATGTCGAATACGTCGAAATTGCGCAACCGGCGGCTGCCGTCGATGCCACTCGCGCGGCGGTTGAACAGCAGTGGCACCGTTCTTTCAGAAATTCCGCCATGGGAACGCAGCGGCACGTCGAGTCCCGACAGATCGTGGCGCTCGCGGCTGGTGCCGAGCACGGTGTGGCGCTCGGACACGATGATGAGATCGCCCATGCGGTCTTCCGGCAGTTCGAAGCGGCGGCAGCCGCCGGCGCGGTCGTAAACCACTTCGATGCCGGGCAGCGCGGCGAGCCGTGCGATGACTGCGTGCGCTTTCACGCCGGGCGAAAGGTAAACGGTCGCAAACGAGCCGAGCGCGCCATGGTGCACGACATAAGGGTCGGTGATCGGCAGGATCACGCGCGCAGCACCCTTGCCGAGCCATGGATCGAGCACATCCTGAAGGTAAATCACATTGGGATCGCCCTTGGCGTCGGTCTTGGCATTCATGCCGTGGTCAGCGGTGAGCGCAATCGTCGCGCCGAGTTTGTCGAGCCGTTGCAGATACCCATCCAGCGTCGCGTAAAACGCATTGGCCCCCGCAGTGCCCGGCGCGTCCTTGTGCTGGACGTAATCGGTAGTCGACAGGTAAATAAGGTCGGGGCGCCGGGTTTCCATCAGCCTGACGCCGGCGGCGAACACGAACTCCGACAGCCGGGCGCTGTAGACCGACGGCAAATCCATGCCGACGAAACCCACGCCGTCCTGGATCCCGTGCTCGGCTTCGCTGGTCTCGTTCGCTTTTTCGGCGGAAAAGCAGATGCCCTGCAGCTGGTGGCCGAGCAGCCGCCGCAGCTTGTCTTTGGCCGTCACCACCGCGACCTTGGCGCCAGCCTGGGAAAACTTCGCCAGTATTGTCCCGGCGCGCAGGTATTCCGGGTCGTTCATCATCACTTCCTTGCCGGCGTCGCGGTCGTAGAAATAATTGCCGCAAATACCGTGCACGGCCGGCGGCACGCCGGTGACGATCGACAGGTTGTTGGGGTTGGTGAAGCTTGGCACCACTGCATCGCCGAGCAACGACGCGCCCTTTTCGCACAAATCACGGAAATACGGCGCCGCGCCGGCCCGGATCGCCTGCGTGATGTAATCCGGTTCGCATCCGTCGATGCACACGACGACGAGCGGCCGGTCCATCCAGCGGTAAGTACGGCCATTCACCGTCACCGGTGTGTCTTTCGGCTCAGCCATTTGCGGTCCCCCTCATCATCTTAAACCCGATGCGCGCTGGCAGCGCTCCGCCGCGCGCGCCATCTGCCCAGGCATCAGGAAGCGGCGGCGACAACTGCCTTCCCGGCGCGTAAGATGTCGCCTGCGCCGGCGCGCGTTCCGCGTCCACCGGCATCATACCCATGGAGTAAAGTATGCCTGCACCCGCCGAAATCACCAACATGGCGCTGTTCTGCGACTTCGAGAATGTTGCGCTCGGCGTGCGCGACGCCAAATACGACAAATTCGACATCGACAAGGTGCTCGAACGCCTGCTGCTCAAGGGCAGCATCGTCGTCAAGAAAGCCTATTGCGACTGGGACCGCTACAAAGGCTTCAAGGCGGCGATGCATGAGGCGGCCTTCGAACTGATCGAGATTCCGCACGTGCGCATGTCAGGCAAGAACTCGGCCGATATCCGCATGGTGGTCGATGCGCTCGACCTCTGCTATACCAAATCGCACGTCGACACTTTCGTCATCATCAGCGGCGACTCGGACTTCTCGCCGCTGGTCTCCAAGCTGCGCGAGAACAACAAGGTCGTGATCGGCGTCGGCGTCAAGAACTCCTCGTCCGATCTGCTGATAGCGAACTGCGACGAATTCATCTTCTACGACGATCTGGTGCGCGAGAAACCGGCGCGCAAACGCGCTGCCCCGAAGAAGGCCGCCGCCAAACCCGAAGCGAGCGCCGCTGAACCGGAAGCGGATGCGCCGAAGAAACCGGACGACGGCAAAAAACAGGAAGCGCTCGACCTGATCCTCGAAACCATAGAAGCGCTGGGAACCGAGCGCGGCGAAGACGAGAAGATCTGGGGCTCGATGGTGAAACAGGCGCTGAAGCGCCGCAAGCCCGGTTTCAACGAAGCCTATTACGGCTTCCGCTCATTCAACACGCTGCTGGAAGAAGCTCAAGCGCGCCACATGCTGAAGCTCGAGCGCGACGAAAAGTCGGGCGGATACATCATCCGGCAAATGGACTGACATACCGGCCTATCGCGGTAGTGCTTAACCGAATTGATCGCCACATGAACGACGAAAAGATCCAGGTACGTGTCACCAGCAGCGGCCAGCTACTCGAGGTAGTCGTCCTGAACAAGCAGCTGGACACTATCCAGGTTGTGCTCGGGGAAGGCGTACACAACGTGCGCTGCGACCTGGTCCCGACGCGCAATGGCTCGGCCTACGTCGGCAATGCCATGGGGCGCGAGATCGTGTATGAACGCAGCCGCGAGCTCGTGAAGGGTGATCTCGCGCGCGCCGCCGGCTTCCGCGAATTCAAACGGTAACGCACCGGTCGTGTCGTGCGGCGATCCTGAACCATAGCCCCGGTGCCAACGAATTCCTATATAGTCCCTTTTACCCTTATCCCGTCACCCTGATCGAAAGGCCTCCGCAAATGGCTCTCCCCCTCGGTATCCTCTCCGCTGCAATCCTGTTTTTCGCGTCTCCTGCGCCTGTCGCAGCCGCCGAGAATTATCCGAGCCGACCGATTCGTGTCA
>Ga0209514_10006559_pt1 | contig 14201 bp, 12 predicted proteins | sample Subgrocontami58m_FD_187452 | JGI IMG/M metagenome (GOLD analysis project Ga0209514, IMG submission 187452) | Subsurface groundwater microbial communities from S. Glens Falls, New York, USA - GMW37 contaminated, 5.8 m (SPAdes) (version 3) | ecosystem: Environmental > Aquatic > Deep subsurface >...
GCACGCCGAATTGGGCGAATGCGGAATACAAAAACTGCTCGGCCGCGCCGTAATTTTTCAGGAATATATGCTCGTCGAATTCGGCGTTCGTAATATTGCACCGCCCGCCGCCGGAAATTTTCAGCTTCTCCCCCAACGCGCGGTTCTTCTCCAGGAGAAGCACGCGCCTGCCGCGCTCCGCCGCCCTACCCGCGGCCATGAGCCCCGAGGCGCCGCCGCCCACAACAATAACATCAAAAATATTTTTTTCTCTGCTCATAGGGATACTCCTTGGCAGTATATTTGTTTTATTGGCCCAAGGGCACTATCCTCAATATCCTGTCGTCTTTGCTTACGGGCGTGCCCCGCCCATCACGGTTGGAGGTCGAGAAATATAAATACCCGTCCGGTCCCTCGGCGATCGCGCGGATGCGTCCCAGCCGCACCTCGGGAAGTTTTTCATATCGCACGACCAAATCGGGGTTTGCCGCATCGAACACAACGCGAATGATGCCTTCACCCCGCAGACCACCGAAGAAAAAATTATTGGTAAATTGCGGGATCTTCGTTGAGCTCACGAACGCCGCGGATGCGGGAGCTTCGGCGGGCGTGAATACCAAAAGAGGCGCCTTGGTCCCCTCGCGTGTTTTCTCGTGCGACACAAGCGGCCAACCGTAATTGCCGCCGCGAACAATGCGATTCACTTCATCCCCGCCCGCGGGCCCGTCGAATACGGACGGCCCGTGTTCGGTCTCGTACATTTCTTTTGTCTGCGGATGCCATGCAATTCCCTGCGGGTTGCGGTGCCCCACCGTCCATATGGAAGAGCCTTCGAAAGGATTATCGGAAGGAATACTGCCGTCCGTGTTCACACGCAAAATCTTACCCGCCAACGAATCCATTTTCTGCGCATTATTTTTGTCGGTGGCGTCCCCGGTCGTAATATACAATTTCCCGTCGGGCCCGAACGCAAGACGGCATCCTGCGTGATATTGCGCCGCCGGAATGCCATCAAGTATCGTTGCGTCCAGGCGGGCGCGTATCCCCTCATCTATTATGCGGACAACTTTATCGCTCATGCCGCCATTCTTCGGATATGCGTAGCAGGCATACAAATATTTGTTTTCCGCATACGCGGGGTCAACGGCAACGCCCATGAGGCCTTCTTCCGAAACCGTGGAAACATCGGGGAACGAAATGAGAGGAGTGGAAACAAGCTGGTCGTTCACAACAACTCGAATGCGCCCCTGCCGCTCGGCAAGAAGCATGCGATCCGGGCTTGTCCACACGAGAGACCAGGGAACCGAAAGGCCGGATACAACTTCTTCTATTTTGTACGCAACGGGTCCCCCCGGCGTCTCTTCCGTAGGCTCCGGCGAGACGGGCGCCTCTTGGTTCGGAACGGAGGACGGCGTTTGGCTATACGTAAGCGCGCGCTTTCCCAGCGCCAAATAATCATATGCCCAATAGCCCGCGCCCAATATAAGCGCCGCGCAGACAACGCCGATAATAAATTTATATTTCAACAGTATATTTTTCATAGACATACTATATCATTCTTTCCGCGCCTCACTTTGACGCACTATATACTGCGACATCTCCCCTAGTGCGGCTGTTTTTTATATATCACGTACGAATAGACGGCCGAGATACCGGCGGCCGCCAGAAGCGGCACAATGGAAAAAATAACGGGCGCCTCGCCAGGAAAGAATATTCCGACAAGTGAGACCGCGGCGGCCACCTTGAAGAGCCGCCCGCCCAGCGCGTGCGTTTTATCCCATACGACATCACTTGAAAGCGTCCAGGGCGTGCGGATGCCGAAGAACCAATTGCGCTTCGACTTTTCCAGAATACCGCCCAACACATAAAAGAGACCCGCCGTGGCAAGAATAATGGCGGCGGCAAAATTGAACGTATAACCGAAATTCCACGCTATCACCAGACAGAGGATATAGAGAAAGAATACGGACATGAATATCCAAAAAAGATTGTAGTGCTTCCTGAACGATTCGATATTCGCCCTCAGGGGGTCTATTTTCGGAATAAGCACATACAGCACAAAGAGGCCCGCCATTATTGCGGGAAGAAGAAAGAGACCCCAGAGCTTCGGCATAGTGCCGTCCGCCTCGCCCGAAGCATTCCAGTGGGCCGCGATCTCGTCAGGCAGCCAGGGATATACAAAAATGCACAGCGCGGCCGCAAGAATAACGGAACCAAGCAATATAAAATTCGTGGCTTTCGTATTCATATAGTTTGAAAAACCTTGCCGCAGAACTAATCGGGGAAATCTTCCCCCGGGCACAGGGCAAATTGGCACACGGGAGGAACGCGCTCCACATACGAGCCGCCCGGGCAGAGTTTCATTTCGTCCGGGCAGACTATTACCCCGGTCTTTGCGTGTTCAAAATCCAACCACAAGCCAACGGCTATCATACCCGCCAGAACAATGACGCTTACGGTTTGCCAGACTTTTTTCATGCTTCACTTTACAAAAACAGCGCTGCAATTCCGAACAAAACGGCCACGGTAATACAGAAAAATATGGCGAGGGTCGCGGCAAGAAGCTGTACCGCCTCTTTCTTTTTTCCGTCCAAATACCACAACACCGGTTTGCCAAACACCATGGAGCCGGTGAATGCGGCCGAAAATACGAACAGCATCAGCATCGCCATGGGAAACAACACCGATATATTCTCGTCCGGCACGCGGGGCGCATAGAACATGAACGAACTCACAAGCGCCACGTACAGCGCGGTGATAAATGCGTGAATACTTGCGTGAATAATAATACGTTTCATAACGCTTTTCAGTGTAGCGCGCGGCCGAGGCGGGGTCAAAGAGAGTGCGTGTAGACTATATTTGAAATTTTTTTTCTCGATGCTATGATACGCGGGAAATTGTTCCGCACAAAGGAGAACCCATGCCCACGCCGCGAACGGCCGCCAAACCGGAAACCATCGCGAAGGAACAAACGCAGCTACATGAGCTGTGCCTGGTGCTTGATGCCCAGATCTCGCGGGTAGGCGACGCAAAGGACCCCATCTGGATCCAGTTCAATGCCGTCAGCAAGCATGTTCCGGCAGAAGTCATCCGCCTCTATGAAGAGGCTGGTTGGATCGTCGAGTATTTCGTCGGCGACCCCAAAAACGGCTCGCAGATCGTTCTCCGCTAAACACAAAAGAAAAAGCCCCGGCGCGAATGCGTCGGGGCGCTTTTATTTTTTAATACCGAAAAAGTACGCGTTCGCTTACGCGCCGCGACAGGCCCAAGGCCCCCAATTCTTGCCTCCATTTGAAAGCTTATAAGCTACCGTAATGTTAATGGCAGGCGAAAAAAGTTCCTTGGGCTCGTAGCGCGATGCGACACCATTATCGTTCAAATGGATGCCGTTTATCTGGAACAAGCCAAAACTTCCCCCGTTCGGGTCATGTTTATTGTACGCATGCGGGCGCAAGCCCGATTCGCACTTTGCGACACGAATTGCCTTTTCGCAACGAGGCCCAAACGCCTCACAGATCATGTCCTTCACGGACAGTTTCTTGGGCGCAACAGAAGGCACCGGTGCACGTGGTGCCACCACGGCGCGCTTCTCTCTGTCACTCGTTTCCTCCGCAAAAAGGCGGTCGTATCGAAAAACCCTTTCCGTGCTGGGCACGAGGGTGTCTTGGGTATGGTGTGAATCCGCAACAAAAAGATCGTGTGACTGAACTTCGTGCTGCACTTGTTCCTTACGCGCTGTCTGCGGCGCCGCCGAGGCGGCAACCGTTAGCACAGAAAGAACAAAAGCGGTCGTAAGCAATAGCGGTGTACTACTTGAAAACTTCACGACAACATACCTCCGGTATATTTTTCCAAAGAACTCGCGGGCATTTCACTCTCGAACCCGCCGCATCAACTCTATACTATTCTAAAAGTCTTGTCAAGGGTACGCCGGAGCACGACGTCGCATAGTCTCCCCTTGTTGAACAAAAAACACCGGATACATTTTTATTTGACACCGCAGTAGCATCTTTATATAAAACCTATAATTGCGTTCCGTTGTTTGGAAAAAGGAGGGCGCGCCATGGCACGCACGCTCACAGAAATCTTCTACGGTGTTGTGCTCTTAGTACTCATCGCGGGCGCCCTTATGCTTGTTGCCGCATGTTTCCTCGTTGGCCTCGTCACGATCCTGCCCATTACCATTCTTTCCATCGCGCTGCTGCTTGGCGTACTTAAGCTCTTGGGCAAGCTTATGCTCTCCTGGCTGGGCAAATGAACCCTCCACGCAAAAAAATAACCGTTTCTTTAAAAAGAAGCGGTTTTATTTTTAAGCAGGTTAGTGAGTGACGTGAGAGCTAATTTCTTAAATAAAGAGTTTTTATAACGCAAAAACCGCCATTTACGGCGGTTTTTATATCTAACAACCGGTTATCTATGTTTTCTAATTTTCTTGGCTTCCAGCATAAGCTTTTTGATTTCCAGTCGCTTCTTTGTTTTATGGGAACGCTTTGATTTTCTATGCACGCCCAACCCGGTAGCTCTTTTTTTCATAATATGTATTTTATTGATTAATTACATTCCATATTAGTTAAACCTTATTACCGCTCCCCTATTTTATAAATCATCTTTTAACTCTACCGCATCATCTGCATCTACTCCCTCCTCGTCCATAATTTCTTTGACGTGTTGAGCCTCATCTACATTAAGATCGTGCTTTTCTATTAGTTCGGCTATTTCCTCTTTGGGGTCTTTGAAACTGCTCATATTTTTAATTTAATCTTCAGAACGTTCTTCGTCATATATCCCCAGTCTACCACCTCCCGCACCTAAACTTTAAATAATTTTAGACGCTTAGCTCAAACTTATTTAACAGTTTTAAATACTCGCCCTGAATCTGCAAATCAACCCATTTATCATATAACGGTCCTATGGCGCCGTTATTTTTTGAGATCGTGTTGCACGGCTCAAAGAAAAATCCGTCGGGAGAGGCAACAAACAGCCACGAGGGATTCCAGATCTCCAGCGTCTTATCCACAAGCTCTTTTAATTCTTGTGGATTGCGAAAACGGCGATATTTAACCTCAACAAGATGAACTTCTTTCTTGTCTTGAGATATCAAAACAAAATCTGGTGCATTGCGAATGTTTTCAATAACGGCATTCACTTCCGCTAAATGCTGATATTGGGCAAGCTCCGGAAGAGTATATTCGTAACCCGAATGCAGGATGGTGTATTTCTCCGACTCCCGAAACATTTGCTCGAAGATTATTTCTGCAATTTTCCCCTTGATCAAGCTCTTTATAAATTCTTCGTGTTTTTGATCCATACTATCACTAATTCGAAAGTAATGACGATTTCGTATTAATTCACTCTCATAGATTTCTCAGCGATACCCCACGAGCATTTTCAGAGTGTTTTTATTTTAGCATCCCGACGCGCCTCGGAGTGGGGCGCGGCACACGATATCGCAAAATCCAATAATCGTTGGGTCAAGACAACCGACGGAGAGCAAGAGCAATTCTTGTCATGAAGAACCGATCGTGCGCCGAGTTGATTTATTGGCAAACATCTAGCGCAACACGACACTGGGTCCGGCAGCGTACCAACTTAATTCTTCTTCATTCACAGTGTAAATAACATGCGAACTGCGTCCAGCAGCAACCCACACCGGACCACAGTAGTCGCCCGCGGAGCATGTTACCCAATGGCGCGTATTGTCTGCATTGATTTCCCACACTTTCCACGTTTCCGGATCGCCGGTAATGGGCAAGCGAATCCAACGCGATCGTTCAAAATCGAGAAGACTCGGCAACGACTTAACGTTTTCCCATTCCAAGTGGTCATATACACCAAGAATGTCCGGGTCTTGAAGATGCCGGAGAAATTGCTTTCCGCTCCGAAGCTTTACGACATAAACCTTATTGACATCCTCTTTGCGCACAAGATCACCGCTCTTGAGTGATCCGAATGGCATCCTGTCTTTCTCGTCAGGGATAGCGTCCCCATCATCGTCGCTATCGAGATTGTTAGTTTTGCCGTCTTTGTCCGTATCCTTATCGTTTGGTTCAAGGTAATCCGGAATGTTATCGTCGTCTGAATCATAATACACCGGTCCGCTGAAGCCGCCCGTTGACCTCTCTTGCGCTGTTGGAATTCCATCACCGTCATCGTCTGCGTCTTGGTTGTCGGTAAGGCCGTCATCATCGACGTCGTCGTTGTTCGACTCTTCGGCATTCGGTACGCCGTCATCGTCTGTATCGCCGTTTTCCTCACTGGTCGGTATGCCATCGTTATCGTCATCGGTATCAAGATAATCAGGAATAGCGTCTCCGTCGGTATCGGCCAACACGTCGTCACCTGTCGTCCCCTCCTGCGAAGATGGAAGGCCATCGCCGTCGTCATCGGGATCAGCGGCATTCACAAGCCCGTCGCCATCAGTATCCGTAGCGTTGCTTTCTGAATAATTCAGAACGCCATCCGAATCGGTATCGGTATTCACGCCTTCCGTATTTGTTGCGGTGCCATCGCCGTCGTCATCGCTGTCCAAATAATCCGGGATGCCATCATTGTCCGTATCGATCAGCACGAGATCTCCTCCCTCAAAAGCGATTTCTTGAGCTGTCGGAATGCCGTCACCATCGTCATCCGGATCATTTGCATTCATTAAACCGTCGCCATCGGTATCTTGCGTGTTAGATTCGATATAATCAGGAACGCCGTCGTTATCCGTATCATCTAAAATAACACTGCCGTCTGCGTTCGGATCTTCAGATGCGGTCGGGACACTGTCATTATCATCGTTGGTGTCCATGTAATTCGGGGTGCCGTCGCTATCCGTATCTGCGGGAATTATATCGGCACCGTCTTCCGTAAGCGTTTCCTCTGCGGTGGGAACAGTATCGCCGTCATCGTCAGGATCATTGATATTTACCGTGCCATCGGCATCAGTATCCGCCGTATTCGGTTCAAGATAATCCGGAACCGTATCGTTATCCGTATCGCTTGTTAACGGATCCTCCCCGCTTGCGGTGATTTCTTCTGACGTAGGCACCGCATCGCCGTCATCATTGGTATCTAAATAATCAGGAGTGCCATCGCCGTCCGTATCAACAGGAACTGCTTCGCACGCGCCTTCGAGAACGTCAGAAACTCCGTCACCGTCGCTGTCTAACGTGCTTGCAAGACAGGCGATCTCGTCTGTTACGTCATCAACCTGAGCATAAAGCGGAAGTGCGTTTTTCCCCGTAAAAACACTTCCTGCAATCAAGGAGGATAAAAGAATTAGAATAAGGACATAAGATCGTTTCATAGTATTTTCAGAAGCCTAAATACTGATTTCTAGATAGTATACTACTTTAAAAACGAAAGGCCGCCAATTATTCGGCGGCTTTTCGCCCCGGATATCGCCCTTCCGCGGTCTCGGACTTTTGATGGACAAGCCCAGCAAGCCCTTCTGAGCGTCTGTTCCGGCTCCCATGTGAAACACTCAGGTCTCAGGTTTGCATATAAAAATATAAAATCTAAGCTCAAGACATGAGAAAACCGGTGGTTCAAATTGATGGTATGGGTTGCGGAGTAGCGTGCTTGGCATTTACTCTTAATGTTCCATATGTTCATGCGCTAAAATTATTGAAAAGCAACCGCGCCCAAGCATCTTCCAAAGGATTCTATTGTAGAGATTTGGTCGCCGCATTATTGCGAGCAAAACAAGCCTACGAATATAAGCATATTCAAACAGTAAATCGCAGGCGGATATACAAAGATGGGGTTATTGTTTTCATAAAAAGATCAAAACGCTATCCAGCAGGTCATTACCTCTGCAGATATAAAAACTTTTGGATGGATTCTTGGATGAATTTTCCGGAAAATCAAAATATCAAAAACGCAAAAGCCGGTTTTCGAAAGCGGTTACCAGCCAAACCAATTTGCGCGATGTGGCCAATTTCGTAGCACCCTGGTCATTCAGAACCTCGCACAGCGTTGTGCACTCAGCAGGTATGCCGTGGTCTAGAGAATCGGGCCACGTTTCGAGACCCTCCGGTCTCTCGATAACACGCTGACTGGTACTGACCTCATCGATTGCCCCTGGTCCGCAATCAAGATCTGTAAGAGCCCTTCCGTTTCTCCAAGTATAACACTCGGAGGCTCCTCGGTCGGGGGCTGAGACGACAAAACGAGACAAACGAAATACTTACATATAAAAGGGGCACCTCATCTATTACTCCAATATTCATCGAGTACACGCAACGTCATACCAATAAAAAGAAAAGGGCCGTGAATATGAGCGCAACAAAGGCGTAGAAAGTAAATTGTTTTGCGCTGTAACGGAACGGTACCGCAGAGGCGAATAAAAACATGACAACGAGATTAAAAACTGGCGAGACGGTCATGAAGGCAAAGACGCCGGCTTGATGCATACCGAGGTCGGCGAAGGCTTTTGCAACAGGATAATTGCCGAGGATTGTGCCGAAATAGAGAACAAAACCCACGAGCACTGCGGTCGCCGTGCCACCAAGCGGCGTGCCGGCGATCTCTCGGAACGCGTCTTCAGGCGTAAATGTTCGCAACGCCGCGCCAAGGATGATCCCAAAAAGCACGATACCGGCGATTCGGCCCTGTCGAATCCAAAAATTACCGCCATCGGAAGACGAGCGCTTTTTTACCGTTATCGGAACATGATGCGTCGCAAACGCGGCAATGCTCAACGAAATGAAGATCGCCAGGGCATTAATTACGGCAAACTGAAGGCCGAAAAGTCCGGTAATAATTGGGAATGACTGGAAATCATACGCTCGTTCGGCGATGAAGAAGCTAAGGAGGAGCGCCGGGTGCGCGCCCAATCGAACCAACGATCCCGCAACGGGAAGTTGCGACATGATGCTCAGCGGCGAAACCATGCCGAGCGCCTGAACGAAAAGGAGTTTCTTGAACGTCATCACGCCAAGGTATTTTCGAATCCCCTCTTCGGAAAAACGGCGCTCGACTGCATACGCGATGAATGATCCGAGTACAAGCCATGGAAGGATCGCGCCGGCATAATCGATGAGTGTTTGTACAAACATTGTGCGCATATATCTATTATCACACAAAAAAACCGCCGCGGATCAACGGTAGCCGTTCCGAATACCCTTTAAGAAGGTTCGAAACCGATGTGAGTGAAGCTCCTCGGTCGCGTTTTTGGAAAACTTCAGTGAGACAGAATAAGGGTTTTTGGAGAACAAAGTCATTCCTGAATGGCTGGCGTCCTCGAGCTGGAACCGTGGACGACTAAACCTCGTAAGGCGGCTTGGCTAAGTTTTTACTTATTCTAACGACGCGTCTCGAGCGCTACTCAACTTCAAGATAAAGAGGTGCGTGATCTGATACCTCTACAGGAAGAATTTTAAAATCCTTCACCCCTACTTGGTCGCTTGCGAATATATAATCAGCATATTTCCCTGGTTTCGTGTATAACTTTGTCCTTGTTGAGGTAATTCCGTATTCAGAAATCAAATTTCTTAAACCACTTTCTCCAATTTTTTTGAGGCTTTCGGTATCTGGATTAAGGTTAAAGTCTCCACAAAAAATAACGGGGGTTGAAATTTTGCTTAAAAACGAAACTATTCTATCTGATTGAACAAGACGGTCTTCGCTGTCTCCTTTCCCTTTACCGTTCCACAAACCGTGAAAATTCATTACGGTGATAGGCCCATTTTTTGTTTCGATTGCCACATATTGAATATTACGCGCATGATTGCCAACATCTCCCTCGGGCACATATCCCTTATGCCGGTATACAAACACCTCTCCTTCATTCAAAATCGAGAGGTTCTTGCGCACTAATAACATCAAACCGTAATTATCAAGATGCTGAGGGTGAAAGTATGCTTTGTATCCTGACAAGAGGGAGGATATTTCCTGCATGCCATAGACCATAATTTCCGAATGCTCGATACTGCGACCGCCAGCCGGAGTACCCTCTAAATGTTCATAAGGAGAAGACCATATTTCTTGCAAACAAAAAATATCAATTTCTCCTTTGTAATTATCGAAAAATGAGAGAAGTTTTTCTTTTCCTGCTCGCCCTCCCCACGTATTTAAGCTAATTATTTTCATATTCCTATTTCGACGCTCCTCGAGCGGGATAACCTATCACGACTTGGCTGCGCTCTTAGGATTCGAACTTTTAATGCTTCTATGATATTTCATCAACGTCGCAGTTTTTGTACCGCCAAATCAAAATTAAGGCAAGCAAGCTTACGAGCGGCATCAGGGCCAAGGCCCGGCTAGCCGGAACGGCCGTATAGAAAAAGCCCCCAGGCATTCTTTAACGCGCCTCGAGGACTCGTCTCTAGAATGCCCGTCGAAGCAAAGCAGTTTGCTTCAACCCCCTTTTAGCCGCGAATGCTTCTATAAACGATAAAAGCATACCCGCGAAGCGACCTGAGGGCTAAGAACCTTTTGCCGGAATCGGCTATATGAATGGAGAGGTCCCCTAAAGTCGCGTATGGGTACGCTTTTTTGTAAAACACTATACGGATGCGGTGCCGGAAGAAGATGCGAGCGCCCCCATCATGCTTGGGTCTATATCCACTTCGCACACCCCGCTGACACAGGCCAGCTCTTTTGCCCCCATGGTCTGATCTTCTTTTTCATAGACAACTATCTGCGAGAAATCCACATTGGGCATGCGCGACACAAGCTCCCTGTAGCGCGCCTCATCTATTTCCTCATACGGCGCCAGCTGATACACGTGGTCGGCCCGCGGCAAGAACGAAAGGCCGCCCAGCTCGTCCCAATTGTCGTAGAGCCAGTTTGCGGTCTCGATCCACTCGTTGTTCCCCACCGACACGGTCACCGAGGGGTTGTGCTCGGTATAATTTTCTTTTACGAGCTTCCAATATTCAAGTTGTTCTTTTGCGGTGAGATCATTGCGGAACACGGCGGTGTTGTGCGGCGCGCGCACCGGGAACTCCAGCACGTATGTTGTCGCGGTCCCCTCTGCCTGCCCCACTTCGGGGAAGTACGGGAATTTCTGGTCTTTCAGCATTTGAAACAGCGGGTCGGTTGCCGAAATACGCACGCGGCGGATGTAGTGTTGCGAATGGCGCGGGTGCATGCCGCTTGAGGCGTCCACCAACTGCGACACGGTGCCGGAGGGCTTCACGCACGTAACGCACGTTGACTGGTTAACGCCGAAACGCTCCGCGTATTCCTTGTTCGTCTCAACGGCAAGCTCGCGCATTTTCTTTAAGATATCGCCGTTGCGCACCGCGGGAGAATCCCACTGCCCCGTTACGGAGACGCCAAGCAGGCGCTCGGCCTCGCAATTGCGCTTCCATTCTTCCGAAAGGAATTTGAAATCCGTGAGCGTTGACTGATATGTACCCAAAATAGTCGCCAGGCGCACCTTCTCCAGAAGAGTTTCTTCGGTGTCATCCTCGCGTGCCACGACCTCCGAGAGGTTGCAGAACTGCTTTGACTTCAGGATTATCTCGCCACAAGGGTTGGTGCCCGCCGTTGCGGCATCATCCGCAAAGACCTTCCAGCGCCTTTGTGGCAGCTGGGTTTTGAGGGAACCACGGTTGAAAATACCCCGCTCGCCCGTTCCGCTCTTGGCCAAGGCAAGCCATTCCTCCATGAACTGCTGTGTGGTGGGTTTTTCATTATATACGGCAGAGTTATTGGCCAGGGAGCGCTGGGGATCCGTGAGATAGAACTGACCTTTCTTGGCATCGCGCATTTCTTCATCGTCCAGGTCCGAGAGCGAGATAAGCGCGCTTCGCCGCACACCTCCCATAACAACCACCTCGCCTATTTTGCAGATGATGTCGTGAACATCCACGTTCGTTAAACGTTTGCCCGGACGCGACATTATTTTTGCGCGCGAGAAATCCAGGAGCGCACGGAGCGGCTCGGGACCCGAGCTTCGCCCGCCCATGGTGTGCAGATATGCGCCGGCGGGACGCAAGAGAGAATAATCGAATTTTATATCTTCGCCTTTGTACCAAATTTTCAAGCCCTTGGTGAGCGCCTCGCCCCATCCTTCTTTGCTGTCCTCGACAATATGCGTCTCGTGAACTTTTCCGGTCTGGCGTTTCACAATGGGCAACTCCTGCACGGTTTGACTTTCAACGGAGAAACCGACGCCGGTGCCGCACATAAGCAAATACATTATCTCGGCGAAGTCCTCGAGTTTCGACGGCGCAATGAACGAGCAATTATACGCGCATACATTTGTTTTTCGTGCCGCCTCGCCCGCGCTCCACATTAAACGCATGGACGGCATGACGCGCATTTGCAATATCGCATTTTTAATATCGGCGTATTCGCTCTCGCTGAGTTTGTCGCCGATGTTTTCGCGCATGAAATTCATGTAGCGCGCAACACTCTCCACCCATGTTTCGCGGCGACCCTCGTCTTCTTTCCAGCGGGAGTAGGTACGGAAATAAATAAATTCAGACAGCGGGTTGCGGAAATATTCTCTTGATTCCGCCACCAGCGCGCGGACATTATCCGGCACGAACTTCTGCTTCTCGCGCACCTGCGTGCGCTCGTTGCGGTAGAGAATGTATGCCTTCGCGGTCTTGGCGAAATCCTCCACGATAAGGGCCTCTTCCACGAAGTCCTGTATCTCCTCGATGTGCGGAATATAATCGGGAGAGAATTTCTTTGCCATCTCATTCATCACGATATCGGAAAGGCGCCCGGGGTCTTTTGTGAGATCCCCTTCCTTGGTTACCTGCATTGCGCGATAAAGCGCGTTGGTAATGCGGGCCTGATCGAAAGGCACAACGCGACCATCGCGTTTTTTAACTGATGTGAATGATGAAACGGCACGTGGAGTCATAATGTTTTTGTTCTTATTATTTTGCTAATGATACGAGTTGTTTTTTGCAGTGCGTGAATGTCCGACACACATTCACAAACACACTCAAACCGGTTTTATATGTTTTTTGATGGACCCGCCCCGCTTCTGTCGCCCCACAAAGTGGCAAAACACGCCGCAAGGGCGTGTAAAATAAATATGTCAGCTGTGAAATGCCGGGTGCATGGTTACAACAAAAAATTAAACCGTGGATAAGTAAACATCTCTTATACACAAAATACTAGCACATCGCGCAAGACCAAAAAGTGGATAACTTTTGACCTCACGCTCCGCAGAAACCCGTTTTGAAACAAGGCCGCGAAAAAATTTTGACAGACGGAGCAAAACGTTTCGTGAAAAAACAAAAACGCGCGGGTGCGCGTTTCTGACCGTTGTGTCCTTTGACAAATTATTTGCTTTTCCGTCTGATAAACGCCGGCACTTCGAACGGATCCTTTGATTCTTCCTCGACAACAACTTCTTTGGGATTTTTGAGGTCCACCTGCGGCGTATGTTGTGTTTCTCGCCTGAACACGGGAAGTTCGCGCTGCGATTTTTGTTTTTCCTTGCCCGGAAAACCGGATGCGATAAGCGTAATACGGAACGGACCCTTGCGCGACTTCTCTTCGACGACCGCGCCGAAAATAACTTTGGCGGATGGATCGATGGATTCGGTGATTATTTTTGCGGCATCGTTTATTTCCTGCATGGTCATGTCGGGCGTGCCCGAAACCGTGAACAACACGCGCTTGGCGCCGGTAATTGAAAGTTCCAAAAGTGCGGACTCGACTGCGGAACGCGCCGCTTCCTGCGCGCGCGAGGCGCCCGAGCCCTGACCGATACCGATTAATGCCGTGCCGGCTTCCTGCATGACCGCTTTCACGTCCGCGAAATCAACATTGATGAGGCCCGGCGTTGCAACAAGATCGGCAATACCTTTGACCGCCTGGCGCAAAATATCGTCGGCGAGCGCAAACGCACCCAGCACGGATGTTTTGTCGTCGATCATCGTTAAAATTTTATCGTTCATGATGGTGATGATGGCGTCCACGTTCCCGGAAAAACTGTCCCATGCAACTTCGGCAATGCGCGCACGCTGCACGCCCTCGAATGAGAAGGGACGCGTAACAACGCCCACAACAAGCGCACCTGTTTCGCGCGCGACTTCCGCAACAATAGGACCCGCGCCCGAACCGGTGGAACCGCCCAGACCTGCGGTAATAAATATCATATCTGCGCCGGATATAATGTCGCGTATCTCATCGCGCGATGCTTCCGCGGCCTGACGGCCGAGCGCGGGATCCATTCCCCCGCCCAATCCGCGCGTGACATCTTTTCCGATGAGTAATTTTTTCTGCGCCGACGCGTGATGAAGATCCTGCGCATCGGTGTT
>Ga0209514_10006560_pt1 | contig 14199 bp, 9 predicted proteins | sample Subgrocontami58m_FD_187452 | JGI IMG/M metagenome (GOLD analysis project Ga0209514, IMG submission 187452) | Subsurface groundwater microbial communities from S. Glens Falls, New York, USA - GMW37 contaminated, 5.8 m (SPAdes) (version 3) | ecosystem: Environmental > Aquatic > Deep subsurface >...
CACCAGCTATTATGAACACAGCAAGAAAGCCAAGTTATCCTACCTTTTAGAGCGCCTCCAGCAAAACGATGTAGCTCTGGTCTCCGAGGCAGGTATGCCGGGCGTTAATGACCCGGGATATGAACTGATTACGGCCTGTATCCAGAATAATATTCTTGTTGTACCAATCCCCGGTCCTAGCGCTCCCTTAGCGGCGCTGGCAGTTTCAGGATTACCTACAGACCAGTTTTTCTATGCAGGGTTTTTACCTAGACTTTCAGGCCCCAGACAAAGATTTTTGAAGGCGATGGCTATTTACCCATTTACACTGATATTCCTTGAAGCCCCTCACCGGGTGCTCGCTTCCCTGGCAGATATGGAACGGTGTATGGGCGACCGGGAAGTTGCAGTATGCCGTGAGTTGACTAAAATCCACGAAGAAGTATTCAGGGGCACACTGAGTCAGGCGCTGGCCCATTTTCAGCATCCCCGGGGTGAGTTTACCTTGATTGTAGCCGGTCAAAAACCCCAACAAGCAGAGCTAACGCCTGATGTAGAGGAGCAACTCAGACAACTCAAGGCCAAGGGTAAATCAGCCAGGGATGCTATTGCCCAGGTTGCCAGCAATACGGGGCTGACTCGCAAGCAACTATACCGGGTATGGCTTAAGGTGTAATGATTGGATAATTTCTTTAAAATAAAATCCCCCGTCTTCGACACCCTCTTTACGTAAAGGGGGCCAGGGGGATTTCGAAATCACTCTCACGAAAATACCCACTTTGTCATTCCTTCGAAAATAGACCCCGTAATTTCCTCTCCCCATCGAGGGAGAGGACGAAGGTGAGGGGGCACAAGAGCTTCTGCCAAATCACCCTCATCCTATCCTTCTCCCCTCAAGGGCGAAGGGATTACAATCGGTATTTTCGTCCTTCGTGGTGCCCAGTCCAACTGGGCATGATGGATTCCCGTGTAGGCGGGAATCCAGCGCATAGATTATATAGCCTCTCTTTTGTTCTCTCCCCAAAGGGGCGAGAAGATTATCCCACTATGCGAGATTGTAGTCTTTCGTGGTGTTCCGGTTACACATAGATGCGTTAATTTCGTCATTCCTAAACTTGGTTAACCTCAGAGATAAAAAAGCCCCCCAATCGTTCTCCTGATAATAAAAGAGATGCGAACGGCAATTACAATCGCTCGAGCCGAAACCAACGATTGATTCCAGCCCTTCAGATAGGCTTTTAGCCACCTGGCACTCTATCTTATGATTGGTAGGTATGGCTAAAATCCCGACGATCTTGCCGATATCCAGCAAGTAATCTATATGCCAGTGATGCCTTTTCTCCCGTGCCAGATGTCTTTTAATTCGGTTTTCCAGTCCACCCAAGGCCGACCCTACATAAAAATAGTAACCGGATTCAAAAGGAATAACTCGCTTTTTCCCCACCTTGATAGTTTGTGACCCGGCCAGGTACACAATCAAGATGTAAACACCGGGGGTGCCTTTCACGGTGAAAGATGGAGCATCTTTTGGGCGTTTTTATAAAATATTTTCTCTTTGTCGGCTTGAGATATAGCCATCCGCTCAATGGACTGGATTGTATCTTTCAGACTCAGCTCTCCACCTTTGGTATCGAAAGGCACATCAGCGCCAAAAAGGATGCGGTCAACGCCAAAGAAGTCATGGGCGCACATCAACCCGCTGGTGCTGCCGTGGATAGCGGTATCGTTATAGAATTTACGGAAATACTCTATTATAGGTTCCTTCATCTGGTAGTCAAATTGTTTGCCGAAGGAACCAGCCAACTGATATACATATTCGATCCTGCCGCTCATGTAGGGCACAAATGCCCCGCAATGATGAGTAATAAACTTTATATTCGGAAAGCGGTCAAATACTCCGCTGAAGGCCAATCGGGTCATGGCCAGAGTGGTTTCGTACGGCCAGCCAAACACGCACCAGATCCAGTATTTTGATGTATGTTCATTGGTATAATCCGGAGTTTGTTCGCGGCGGGGGTGGATCCATATTGGCAGGTCATGATGGGCCAGCTTTTCGTACAGGGGCATGAACTGGGGCATATCCATCGGCTGGCCGTTGATGGGGGTATGGATTATTATCCCCTTCAACTTCAAATCTTTTATCGCCCTATCGGCTTCTTTGAGAGCTGCATCCATATTGTTCATGGGCAATATAGCCACCCCGCCGACAAATCGGTCGGGATGTTTAGCCACTGCCTCGGCTGTCCCCTCGTTGGCAATACGGCACAGCTCCGCCGCTTCCTGAGGGTTGGCTACTGCTTCCGGGACAGGGCCGATTGGAGTTATAACCTGGCGGTAGTCGCCAAATTTATCCATGGTGCGGAATCTTTCCTCCAAGGTGAACAGGGTAGGTATCTCCAGCATCTGGAATCTACGTCCTGTCTGTTTATACAGGGCTTCTTTATAGCGCGGGGGCATAAAATGGGAGAAAATGTCAATCTGTTTCATAAAAATACCTCCAAATTCAGTTAATGGAATGTTATATGTCCCTATACGTTTTGTCAATAAGGTTTCAGGCATTGATTCTGCCATTTACGGGGCGTATACTGTCCCCAGAAGAAGGGAAAGGAGGGAATCCCCATGGTAGAAGTAGAAATTGGCACAGTAAACGACTTCTTTGCCCGACCCGTGGTGGCTGGTATAACTCTAACAGCACCCCTTAAGGCAGGCGACAAGATCCACATCAAAGGCCATACCTCTGACCTTACTATGATTGTGGACTCCATGCAGATAAACAACGTCGTTGTCAAAGAGGCTAAATCCGGTGATGCCGTGGGGATCAAGGTTACGGATAGATTGCGGCGTGGAGATATTGTCTATAAAGTAACGGATTAGGACGTTTCCAGCTTTTGATTCTGCTACTGTATTTGTCATCCTCAGGCATCCTTTATGATGCCCTGAAAAGAGCCTCTGATTGTTAAAACCCAGGCAAAAGATTTTCTTTGGGTGGTGGATAGTTGCTGGCGCACTTATCCTCGACCTCTACATAGGCGGCACCTTCTCCATAGGTTTTACCGCTTTCTTCAAACCCCTGGTAGACGAATTCGGCTGGAGCTACTTTGCTGTCTCGCTGGCTGCATCCATCCGGGGTATCGAGTCTGGGATAGGCTCACCCGTTGCCGGTTTTCTGGCCGACCGCTACGGGCCCCGCCGTATAGCTCTGGTTGGAGTTTCCATAATGGGTCTTGGTTTTATCCTGCTCAGCTATACCCACTCGCTCACCATGTTTTATATCTCTTTCGCAGTGATGGCCATCGGCTCCAGCGGCGCTTCCGGTGTGGTAATGATGACGGCGGTATCTAACTGGTTTGAAAAGAAGATAAGCCGGGCTATGGGGTTTATGGTCGCCGGATACGGGGCCGGTGGCATTATGTTAGTCCTGGTGGTGTGGCTAATTAACTCTTATGGCTGGCGGAACGCTTTATTAGTCCTGGGTATAAGCACCTGGGTTGTATGCCTGCCGGCGGCTTTGTTACTTCGTCATAAACCCGAACAATACGGCTATCTACCCGATGGCAAGCAACCGGATAATTCTCCTCCACCAGCATCAGTCCAGGGAACAGCCGTGGCAAAACCCGCTGAAGTAAAGTCAAATAATGTCGAGCTTAGCCCTGGAGAAGCCCTGAAATCAAGCGCTTTCTGGCTGATTTCCTTATCCATGTCGGTCCGGCTATTGATGGCTAACGCTGTGGGGTTACATGTAATGCCGTACCTGATAGGAATAGGTTTTTCCCTGGGAGTAGCGGCCACGGTTGCCGCCTCGACTGCGCTTATCAGCATTGTCGGCAGAATAGGTTTTGGCTGGCTGGGCGATATGATGGATAAACGGAAGGTTATTGCCATCGCCTATGGCCTCCTGGGCCTGGGAATGTTAGCGTTCGTCTATGCCAACACCGGGTGGGCTTTAGTTCTTTTTGTAGTGGCTTTTGGAGTGGGAAACGGAGGGACCGTGCCCTTACGGGCCTCTATCCAGAGGGAATACTTTGGGCGGAGCGCTTTTGGCAGCATCCAGGGTCTGATTATAGCGGCGATGACTGCGGGAGGCGTAATCGGGCCGGCGCTGGCGGGCTGGATTTATGATAGCACAGGCAGCTATACGACGGCGTGGCTATCCTTTGCAGCGCTCGCCGGCCTGGCTATCCCGATGATATTGTTGACTAGGCGACCGGTGAAGCAATTGAATGGGATTAAAAAAGCTTTATATTAACTTCGTTACGTTTTGCTTTAAAGTATTCTTGATATAAATATACGTTTGCTTAGTAGGCTCTATACTAACATGAAACTGACCATTGGTTGGCATAAAGAGCGATGTTGTTATAAAGGGCTAATAACATACATTTCTCCAAAGTAAAGCCAAACCAAGAGGTTTCTAATTAGACCGTCTGGTCATATGGGACTTTCTGCTGTGGCCAGATTCGCTCTTGACGCTTTTGGCACTTTTAACTGCTTTTCGTAATCCAGTCACAATTTCGTTGTTAAAACGATAAGAGAAAGGATGTTGCTCGTCTAATGTTAAATCAGTAGGAGTTGCTTTATAAGACTTGGTTAATATTATCATATTAAACTCCTTTCTTGGAGTGTAACATAGTATAACACCTCATTGTTCTAGATACAAGTAAAAGTTCCAGAAAGAGTTCGTCAATTTCTTGTAATCAGTTACAACACGAAAAGGACATTTAGAAATTGCTTCTTCTAATATTGTTACCCCTCTACTCTCCTCCCCTACGTGTTTTATTGTAAACTCTACGGTATTAGTTAAAATCTTATATAGTAAATCAGTACATTCGTCGGCACTCCGTACAACTAAAAGACCGTTGGCTATTCCTTTTTTGAGATCTACTTGTATGGCTAAAGGATGGTTTTCTTTTAACAATTTAGCTCTGCTATCATAGCTATATTGTTGAGCTATAGCGAGGAGTTTACAAACGCTTGCGAAAAACTTCGATTTCTGCTTGAAAGCATCCTCCTGTTTTACCCATAAAGAGAAGGGTTGTTTCTCATAGTAATTGTCTAATTCTGTTATAAAACCCCTTATTATTTTAATGAAGTTATTGTCACATTCTCTTAGCTTCTTGATGCAATTTTCGTCGTTGAATATCCCTTCAGCTTGAAGAATCGGAAATCTAAACCTGAAGTAATCTAAAGGGTATTTTTTGATTTTTTCAGTGTATGAAACAATATCTATAACCGGGACATAAGCTATAACAGGTTTCCCCTGTGCTAGAGTTACCGCTAGCTCAGAATCCTTCCCGAGAGTTTCTGCATCTTGTGCCATATAAATAGCACAAGATGCTCTTTTGAGCATGAGACCCTCAACTAGGCCCTTGTCTATCCTGTTTTCGCATTGACACTGTGTTGGGTCGAAATACCGTAAGCCCATACCTTTTAACCGATTAGATTTAAAGACACTTTGTATAAAGTCCCAAGTCTCCTCGAACTCCCATCTCTGTCTCATTGATGTGGCCACATATACATCCATATAATCCCATGTTAGATAAACATCGGTATTTCTCAATGCCTTAGTCTCTACCTGCTTTATATCTTTCGCTATCTTTTCATAAATTCTTTTCAGTTCTAATAAATTATTCAGCGACAATACTCCTTGGCTCTTACCAGGTCCTTTTAGTAACTGTGTGAGATAGTTGGCTTCCTTTTCATACTTTCTCTTAGATATAAAGCCTGTATACCATGTTTTGTCTCTTTCTATGTCTTCAATGTCCAGTGCTTTAGGAAGACGTGCTTTAAATTTTTCCTCTCCCTCGTCGTTCTTATGGTATGTGTATAGCGCTTCTTGAAGCTCTTGTTCATTCTTTCGGATTAGTTGTTTATATGCAAAACGGTAGTTTCCGAAGCAAAGCATTGCGAAGCCCCTGAATTTTATGATGCCCTTCTTTAGTTCTTCTAATTTGATTATTCCTTCGCCGAAGAAAAATTTGAAGAATGCTCCGCTTACTCTATCTTGATTAAGCAAGAGTAAAAGTTCATTTAATTGTGCCCATTTTATTCCATCCGTCTGTACTTTGTTAAGTAATTTTTTGAGAAGAATCTTTTCCTTCTCTTTGAGAGGAGAGTAATATTTTTCTCCGCAGAGGTATTCAATAATCATCTTGGTGATGTTTAGGGAGTCGCTTTGGTCAATTTTATCAATGATTTCATCCCTGAAGTCCATTTAGAGATCTCCTTTAAGGTCGGATAAGCAAGGGAAGCAACTTACCTTAAATCAGCGATTGACGCCCTTGGGTCAGGTTGAGAAACCTGCCCTACTGATGGTCACCTCACCCCACCCCCAACTCCCCCAGCTTCTCCTTCGTCGGTATACCGGTTTTTTCATCCCACCCACGCAGGTGGTAGTACTCGGTTAGCGCTTCGTCTATTTTTGTGCGGGAGAGCTTAGCCCCTTTGGCTGACCCCTCTACCAGCGGCTCCTCGTAGAAACGGTCGGGATAATGGTCGTCTTTACAGGTGATACCGCAACGCACATCGTACATCCGCTGGAGGTTGAATACTCGCTCTCCCCTCTTCATAAGCTCCTGAGGGGATATGTCCTCGCCGACGCATGCCGATAGGAGATGTGAATAATGGGTAGGGCCTACCGCACCCAGGAATGTAGTAGGGAATATGCAGGTTATAAGGCAATTCATGGCGGAACACAGGTCGGATAGCCACTTGTTCAGGGCGGCCTTTCCCTGGTAGGAGGACTCATCCAGCACGGGAGGCTCGCCGAATATTTGTTTTTTAACATCGGGGAAGATGTCCAGGCTGTTTAGATAGCCCCGGGCGTATTCCGACACCGTCATGCCAAATTTTTCCCTTATAAAAGCTTCGGGAAGCGGCTGTCCGATATGGGTATGGGTGGTCTTGATGTTATCGCCTCCCCGCGGGTTATCCAGATAGCCCAGTCCCCAAACCTTACCTGTAGCGCGCGGGTCGGGGCTAAATATCTCCATCCCTTTTACCGTATAGGCGTACTGTTCCGAGCCCCGTCCAAGACGTTGTGCCGCTCTTACTGTGCCCTCCGCCAGGATGTCGCCAAGGCCCTTCCGGTAGGCCATGTCACTCAACATCTCGAGCATGTGGTCCTCGTTTCCCCACTCCAGCTTTATATCAGTCTCTGTTTTAGAAAGCAGCCCTCTCTGAGAAAGCTCCATAGCAAAGGACACGGCGCTGCCCGCTGACACTATGTCCATCCCCAATCTGTGACATATCTCCTTAGCCTTCCAGACCGCAGGCAGGCTGGCTATACCGCATTTAGCCCCGAACTCGAAGGTTGGAGCCACAAAGGTGCCGCTGGCAACTCGCAGCCCGGCATACTTGCCCTCGTTGACCTCCACCATGTTAAAACAGCTTATCGGGCAGCGGTAGCAGTTCCCCGCGGGGCCGGCCAGGTACTTTTGTGCCACCTCCACCGACATATTATCCATCCACCCATCCATATACTGATTCTGGAAGTTCTTTACAGGTAAAGTACCCTGCCGCAGAGTCCCTTTCGCTATGGGCAATGCGCCAATCCGTCCAAACCGCTTATGAGCGCCCTTCAAGGCGGGATGCCAGGTCTGGGTTATAGCCTCGATGGTCTCCTTAACTGCCTTTTGAAACTCAGGCGGATTAGCTACAGGTATCTGGTTATTGCCTCTAACAGCAATAGCCTTGAGTTTCTTGGATCCCATAACAGCCCCCAGGCCGCAGCGGCCCTGGGCATGCCAGTATTCGTTAATAATAGCAGCGAACTTGACCAGGTTCTCACCGGCAGGTCCGATAGCAGCTACCCGGATTTCATGGTCGGGTTTCTCACCCAGATGCCGGCGCAGCAGGTCTGAGGTCTGGAAAATATCCTTACCCCAAAGGCCCTCGGCGCGGCGGATTTCTACCTTGCCGTTATCTATCCAGAGGTACACCGGATGGGGCGAGGCCCCACGGACGACAATTGCATCGTATCCAGCCCGCTTCAACTCCACCCCCCATACCCCGCCCGTGTTGCCGCTGCCAATAATGCCAGTAAGAGGTGACCTGGCGGTTATCTCAGAGCGTCCGGCGCAGGGCGCCGCAGTGCCGGAAAGCGGACCAGTAGAGAATATCAAGACATTGTCCGGCCCCAGCGGGTCAACCCCTGGCCCGACCTCATCATAGAGTAGCTTTGAGGCTATACCCATACCTCCGATGAATTTGCGGGCCAGTTCCATATTCAGGTCTTCTGTAGATACTTTTGAGTTGGACAAGTCAACATTCAGTATTTTGCCTGTGTAGCCGTAAATGGTTCTATCCGAGGGCATTTTATTCCTACCTTTCAGAGGCTACGGTAACAGGAATCCGCCTCTTTAGTTTGTTGCCAGAATGATAGATGAAAAGACAGGGTAAAGTCAATTGGGAATATTAGGATCGTAATCCGTGGATTCTTAATAAGACTTAGATGTAGTTTGGATATGCAAGGCTACTATTTTCAGGGTGGAAACAGTACCCCAGACTGAAGTCTGGGGCATAGATATAAAAACCATGCTCAAGGCTTCTCCGAATCCCGATCATTCGGGATCCGAGAGTCTCGCAAAGCGGACAGCCCTGGGTACAATCCACGGATTATGGCGATATTTAATGCCCCAGGTGCCCTCCGCCTCCCCCCCCATCAAAATCATTTCGTAAATTAAATAGGTAAGTATGTGTCTGCCCCCCTTCTGGGCGCGTTATAGCTATCTTTAACTGCCATAATCCTTTCATAGGGAGTTCCAAGTTAGCCGAGTAGTGGCCTTCTTCTTTCTGAATTGCCGGTATCGGTGCAATTTCGTGAGTCATATCTAGCATCTCGCACTGGATAGTTATACCAGCGTTATTAATAGGCTGGGTATTCTTGTCTTCAAGATATAGTTCGATTTTGTTTTTTTGACGGGGAGGAAATGGTTTCAGGGTTATGCCCAGTTTACCCTGTTCCGTCTCGATTGGTTGGCCGTTGTTTAAAACGATAGAAGCATCTCCCTGTATAAGCCACAGGCTTGGGCCGGGGATTTCTATTCCAGTCATTACTGTCCCCGCCTGCGTCAGGAACGCGCAGGCACTGAGCGTAAAAATAGCCCCTAACGTTCCAATTCCAGTAAATAATGTTTGAATCGTTCTCATCAGAATTATTTTACAGCCGATTGATAAGAAAGGCTATCTTTCGCAGGGTCTTTGCATTATTTGAGAATCCTGCGTGGAAAAGGCCACACTATTTGTCATGCTGGAGCATAGCGAAGCATCTCAGGGTGGGGCAAGTCAACTGCAAAAAACTCCCTGCCGCCCTGATATCCTTCGTCGTCCCAATAACTCGTGACGCCTCCAGGATGACATGAGAGCGACTATTTTAGAGAAATGATAATGTATAGACCCTGCTATCTTTCGCCACTAACATTGAAAAGGACAAGTTGTTGGATGTATAATTACCAGTATTCTATTCCGGGTATGTAAAAACATGTTTCGTACATGTTTGTGTGGAGGTATTTATATGAGCGTTAAAACTGTATCGCTGGAAAAATTAGAGCAAACTGTAAAGATTCTGGAGCGTTTGGCCCAGCACCGCCGCGAGAGGCCCACTACCAAAAGCGATGAGATGTATTATGACCTTTTTAATAAATATGTATCTCGACTGTGCCGGGCGAAGGACGAAGGCAAGTTCATTGCTGCCCATAGCGTCCTGGTGCCGCCCGAGTTATTCTATGCCATGGATATGGTCCCCTTCCATCTGGAAATGATTTGCATGATGATGGCTATCTTCTTGAAAGAAGAGGAGGAGTTTCTGGCACGGGCTAAGGCTTTCGGCCTGCCTCCGGAGGTGTGTTCCACTCACCGCTGTATCGCAGCTACCTTTGCCGAAGGATGGGCGCCTATACCCGATGCAGTAGTATGGACAAGCCAGGTATGTGATAACACTGCCAAGAGCAATGAACTGGTAGTTGACCAATCCCATGCGCCAGGATTCTATCTGGAGGTGCCTTATAGATTCGGCGAAGTAAGCGCCAGGTTCCTTGCCGGAGAGTTGGAGGACCTTTCCAACGGCTTGGAAAGGATTACAGGTAAAAAACTGGATATAGACCGTTTTGTGGAGGCGCTGCGACTTTCTCAGAAAAGTGTTGGCTTGCTACAGGAAATCGAAGTCCTGAGGCGGGCGGTGCCCTGTCCCGCCACCAACATTGTAGGTACACAGATTCTTAATATAGGGTGGTTGTTCATGGGCCAGCCAGAATCCGTTGCTTATCTGGAATTAGTACGTGATGAGCTCAAGGCGAGGATAGTTGCAGGTAAAGGGGTTATCCCGAAAGAGAATTTCAGGTTGATATCCCTGTTTATTCCTCCGAGCCATAGCTGGCGATTACTTCACTGGATGCAGCGGGAGCATGGCGCCAGTGTGGTGGCTGAACCCTATTGCACTCACTGGGGAGATATAGACTGGGACTTCAAAAACCCGTTTCTAACTCTGGCCCGTAGGATGTACTCTAACCCTATATCTAAAGAAATGCAGGGACCCGTGGAGGAGGGGTTGATCGAGGACTCGGTAAACGATGCCCTCAAGTCCAAAGCTGATGGCGCTATCTATTGGGCGCATATCGGCTGCCGCCAGACCTGCGCCACCATACGTATTACTAAGGATGCTCTCAGGGATAGGGCAGGCATCCCTACATTAGTCCTGGACTGCGACCTTACCGATCCCTCCTTTGTCTCCGATGACGCTATCAAGGAGAAACTAGAGGGCTTCTTTGAGACGCTGGCGGAGAATAAGTAGAATAATAAGTAAAGACCTAACCCATGACCCCTTCCCGAATCGGGAAGGGGAACTGCTGGCTTCCATTCCCACCCTGGGAAGGGAGTGAGGGTTAGGTCTGAAAATCCCCTATTTCAAATAAATCCCTTCGTGCTATAATCAGCACAGGAAAAACTATGCCTCTTGAAAAACAACTATTCGTAATCTTCGATGGCCATGCCATCATTCATCGGGCTTATCATGCCTTTGAGTCCGGCCCGCGTCCCAATCGTCTGACTGTAAGCAAGACCGGTGAGATAGTTAGCGCCGTATACGGCTTTGCCCAGATGCTCATCAAGGTCCTCACCGATTTTAAACCCACTCATTGCGCCGTTGCCTTCGATTTGCCGATACCCACCTTCCGGCACAAAAAATACGCTGAATATAAAGCCCATCGTCCCGCCGCTCCCGACGAGCTAAAAGTCCAGTTCGGCCGGGTAAAGGAGCTGGTGCAGGCGTTCAGAATATCCATATTTGAGTTGCCGGGTTTTGAGGCCGATGATGTTATCGGCGCTCTTGCCCGCCAGGCGAGTGCCCGTGGCATAGAGACACTTATTGTTACCGGAGATACGGATACATTCCAACTGATCTCGCCCTCTGTTAAAGTCCTTTACCCCCGCCCCCAACGCTCGTTCAGTGACACCATTATCTACGATGAGGATGCGGTCAGGGAGAAATATGGCATAGGCCCATCTCAGCTACCGGATTTCAAAGGGTTGCAGGGCGATACATCCGATAATATCCCCGGCGTGCCCGGCGTGGGCGAGAAGACAGCCCTGAAGCTGGTGCAGCAGTTTGGCAGCCTTGAGGCGGCACTGGACCATATCGAAGAGGTAGAACCCCTTCGCTTGCGGGAGACCCTGCGCGCCAACGCTGATATGGCACGTCAGAGCAAAGAATTAGCCACCATTGTTACTGAGTTACCGATTGAGTTCAAACCAGAGGCCTGCGCTGTAACCAGCTATGACCGGCAGAAAGTGGTCGAGCTATTCCGGGAGTTGGAGTTCGCCAACTTACTATCAAAATTACCGGAAGTGGTGACAGAGGCAGTCCCGATCGTTAAAGGTGAAACTCCCAAAGGTAAATATCAGGCAGTCAAGACCACCGAGGACCTGGATAAAATGCTATTTGAACTGTCTTCGGTATCAGCGCTGGCGGTGGATGTCGAGACATCGGGGAAATCGGAACGAGAAGCAGCTCTGGTGGGGATATCTCTGGCTGGCCGTCCCGGCGAAGCCTATTATATCCCGGTGGGCCATACCGGACTATCCCTGTCGCCCCAGTTGCCTCTGGAACAGATCGTAGCCCGTCTACGGCCCTTGCTGGAATCGGCACCACTGCCCAAGGTGGCCCATAATGCCAGGTTCGATATGACTGTTCTCTCCCGTTATGGATTGAACGTTTCTCCCCTCACCTGCGATACCATGATTGCTGCCTATCTCCTGGGTGAAAGGAGCCTGGCTCTGAAGGCCCTGGCTTTCGGCAGGCTGGGTATCGAGATGACTCCTATTACCGCCCTTATCGGCACCGGAGCCAAGCAGTTGTCTATGGCCCAGATTGAGGTTGATAAAGTCCTTGAATATGCCGCTGCCGATGCCGACATGACTTTACGGTTGAAAGAAACCCTGGAAAATGAGCTTCATAAACAAGGTTTCTGGCAGCTTTTTACCAATGTGGAGATGCCCCTGGTGCCTATACTTCTACATATGGAGCAAGTGGGGGTAGCCCTGGATTTGCCTTTACTGCGAGAGCAGTCTGAGACATTGGGGAGGGAACTGGCCAGATTGGAAAGTGAAATATACAAAGAGGTTGGCCATCAGTTCAATATCAACTCCCCGCAACAACTGGGCGTAATATTATTTGAGGAGAAGGGCCTGACCCACGGACGAAAGACTAAAAGTGGCTATTCTACCGATGCCTCCGTATTAGAAGAGCTAAAAGCAGTCCCCTTAGTCAGCCTTATCCTGGACTATCGCCAGCTTGCCAAGCTCAAGTCCACCTATGTGGATGCATTGCCGGCGCTTGTCGACCCGCAGACACGGCGTGTGCATACCACCTTTAATCAGACAGGAACAACCACCGGGAGGCTGTCCTCCAGCGACCCTAATCTTCAGAATATCCCGGTACGGGGCAATTGGGGAACCAAAATCCGTAAGGCGTTTATTGCAGCACCCGGAAACCTGCTACTGTCGGGCGATTATTCGCAGATTGATTTAAGGGTATTAGCTCATCTTTCACAAGACGCGGGCTTATTGGTTGCTTTCCGCGCCGACGAAGACATACATAAAGCTACTGCTTCGCTGGTTTTTAACGTGCCTGTGACAGAGGTTACGCCAGATATGCGCCGGGTGGCCAAAACCATCAACTTTGGTGTTATCTATGGAATGAGCGGGTTCGGCCTGGAGCAGGCCACGGAATTAACAAGAGCGGAGGCCAATCGCTTCATACAAGCCTACTTCGAGAAATATCCCGGTATCCAGCGCTATGTGGAGGACACAAAGGATAAGGTTCGGGCGCTGGGCTACGTGGAGACGGCGCTGAAGCGCCGCCGTTATATCCCTGAGATAAATTCAGCCAACCGCCAAATACGGGAATCGGCGGAGAGAATGGCCATCAATATGCCTGTTCAAGGCACCTCTGCCGATATTATCAAGATTGCCATGATTAATATTTACAGGGAAATGCAGAAAAGAGGTTTAAAGAGTCTGATGACCCTCCAGGTGCATGATGAGCTGGTCTTCGAGGTGCCTCCTGATGAGATGGATGAGATGAAACGGCTCGTGCTGGAGATTATGCCCCATGCCCTGGAGCTTAGTGTGCCGGTTAAGGTGGACATTAAAGTGGGTAAAAACTGGGCGGAGATGGAGTAGAGAATTTGTCCCCTCTGTTACAACGGGACACCATTAAATGAAATAAACTCCAGGACATAACCGCCTCCCTGAGCCTGTCGAAGAGTGAGCGGTTTCGCATAAATATTTCGTCCCGATGCATCAAGATATGGTCTTGTTATTAAACAAAGGGTAGAAAATGACGAAGAAACATAAAAGCAATGTCAACTTCAAACACTTTATCAGAGACCAGATAGAATTATACCCCTTCGGGGCGGACGAGGCAGCGCTGGTAGAGCTTATCGCTAACTCGCTGGATGCCAAAAGTAGCCGGATAGACATTAACTTCGACAAAGAAATTAAGATTTTTGAGCTATTAGACAATGGCTCAGGCATGACAAGAAGGGGATTTAGTGATTATCACGATTTTGCGATGTCATTTAAAAAGCGTGGAGAAGGGATAGGGTTTGCCGGGCTGGGAGCTAAACTTGCTCTGTGGCTGTCCGATAAAGTCGAGACAGAAACCAGGTCAGCCAGGTTTAGCGGCTTCTCAGAATGGAAATTTGATAAAAATGAGCTGGTGTGGCGAGA
>Ga0209514_10006561_pt1 | contig 14199 bp, 12 predicted proteins | sample Subgrocontami58m_FD_187452 | JGI IMG/M metagenome (GOLD analysis project Ga0209514, IMG submission 187452) | Subsurface groundwater microbial communities from S. Glens Falls, New York, USA - GMW37 contaminated, 5.8 m (SPAdes) (version 3) | ecosystem: Environmental > Aquatic > Deep subsurface >...
ACGACACGCTGAAAATTAGCAAGGAACGCGGTTTTCCTGAGTGTATTAGCTTGGACGATCACCTTGCACATCCCGACAAGACTTTTGAGCTTGTGCGTGGCAAGGTTTTTGATTTTTGGAATCCTGATGAGCGACTGTACCCTCGTCTACCAACTCGTGCATTTTTGGTTGAGGAAATTTCTGGTGATTGGCTGTATTGGGGTCACGTGCATATCAGAGAGCAAACAATTAGTGCAAACAAGACTCGCGGAAAGTTTGAGATTGTAACAGTTTACGATCCTCTATATCAATACTTGGCGACTCTGAATGAAGCACCAAAACATAAAGCAGTTCCCTACAGTGCGACGCAATTAACACTGCTTCGCCAAAAACTTCCTGAACTATTACGACGGTACTCATTACCATGAGCTTAAAAATAGACCTCAAAGACAGAAAAATCTTGTACGAATTAGACAAGAATGCGCGCGTTCCATTCTCAACCATAGGAAAAGTTATTGGTTTGTCAGAAAGTGTTGTGCGGTATCGTGTGCAGCGCATGCAGGAAGCAGGCATCATTAAGGGTTTTATGACTTTTATTGACACAAAGAAATTAGGCTTTCATTTTCACAATACATTCATCAAGTTCAAAGTCATGGATGAAAGCAAACAAGTTGACCTGATTGAGAAGCTCAAGAATATTCCGAGCGTTGCGTGGCTTGCAAGCACCGAAACAACCTATGATTTGATTATTAGCGTGCTCGCACGAGACATTCAGCACTACCAAGAACTCTTCGCGCAAGTCTTGGAAGTGTTAGAGGGTAATGTTGCAGAAGATAGTGTTTTCTTAGTGAGCGATGGAATGCAGTTTCCCTATCCCGTACTGCCTGACCAGCCCTCGCACACTGCACTTGACAAACACGCTCATGTTGGTGATGGAGAAAAAATGCAGTTGCGTGCCAATGACTTGAGGATTCTTGAGGAACTTGCATTGAACGCACGCATAACAACTCTTGAACTAGCACAAAAATTAGACATGAGCATGAATGCAGTCGCAGAACGATTTCACAAACTCCTTGACAGCGATTTAGTGCAAGGCTTCAAACCACTCATTGACATGAGCAAACTCGGTAAAAACTGGCACGTCATGCTCTTACAACTCAAATACATCACTCCCGACGCAAAAAAACAATTCGTGAACACCCTTAAGAGCATTCCTGAAACTTTCTTCATCGTGAACGGCGTGGGAAACTGGCACATGCAACTGGAATTCTACACTGATGACAAAAGCGAATTCCGTTCGATTCTCACCAAAATATTCCCCTCACAAAACAGCGACATAGTAAAAAAACACACAGAAATGCGCATCACACAAGAACACAAATGCGTCTTTTATCCTGTTGGAATAGGGAATATAAGTGGGCAGACAAAACTGGATGTGTGGTGCACGACACACGAGACAAAGATAAGACAGAAAGAACTGGAGGAAGCATATGATACTTGAATTTTTCTTTCCACGAGGTTTGCATGAAAACAAATAAGACTTTTATAAAAGAGACAGATACTGTTGTTGCACAGAGAACTATTGAGCTTCTCAAATTTAAGTATGCGGTGGCAGAAAAATATATTCACAGCCTATTTAACGCAGAAATAAGCCGCCAAATTGGAATTCTTGGGTTTTTTGTTGCGCTACTCCAAATTGATTTTGGAAGTTATAGAATTGAATCGTATTATCTATTACTTATTTTACTCGGACTTAGTTTGATAGGTTCTCACATAAACTACCGCATCAGCATAAGCAAAACAGGTAGAACTGCCGTAGAGTTAGAAAATGCCATAACTGCAAAGTATCAAGAACTGGGAGTGGACTTAAGAGTCTGTTTCAAAGGAGGGAAAACAATGTCAAACAAACAAATAAAAATACTGTACACCAATTACAAAAACGAAACCGCAATAAGAACAATCGTTCCTAAAGAGCTGAAATATGGAAAAACAGAATACCACCCAGAAGAACAATGGTTACTGGTTGCTTGGGATTGTGAAAAACAAGCAGAAAGAACTTTTGCGATGAAAGATGTGATGGAGTGGCGAGTGTGAACACTTCCTGCCGAAAATCACGCAAATCCTTTTAAACTCTGTTTATAAACAGTCCCTGTGATGGAAACAAAAGAGTCTTCTGAGGGCTTAACTGAAGCAGAATGGCAGACCCGCAAAAATAGAATTGACCCGCAATTAAGAAAGTGGGGCTGGGAGCCTAAAGATACAACCAAGATTATTGAAGAATGTGACACCTTACAGTCTGATTTCAAGAAGCGCAAATATCTTACTTATGAACAAACTTTTGTGAATGAGAAAAAAAGCAAATACTGCGATTACTTGCTTCTTGACAACAACGGCGACCCTCTTGCAGTTATTGAAGCAAAGAAAACTTCAAAAGACCCTCTTATTGGTCAGAAACAAGCAGAAGAGTATGCAGGACATATCAAGAAGCAAACGGGAAAAGACGTTTTTGTTTTCTTTACTAATGGTGATGAGATCTGGTTCTGGAATCAGCCATATGAAAGTCCTCGACAAGTATGGGGTTTCCACGACTGCGCAGCACTGGAACGCTTACGATTCCAGAACCTCAACAAGAAAAACCTTTCTCAAGTATCAGTTCGCGCAGATATCATTGATAGGTCATATCAAGTTGAAGCAGTTCGACGCGTGCTTGAACACATAACGCAAGGTCACAGAAAGGCATTAATGGTTATGGCAACAGGAACAGGAAAGACAAGAGTTGCAATGGCATTAATTGACTGCTTGCTTCGAGCAAATGCAGCGCAACGAGTTTTGTTTATTGTTGACAGAAAAGTCTTACGAGACCAAGCAAAAAATAAAGGATTCAAGCGATTCTTTCCTGAAGAAAAGAAGTCAGTGATTCTTTCAGGAAAGTTTGAAACTTCAGCACGCTTGTTTGTTTCTACTATTCAAACATTGATGGAAGTGTATCAAGAAATTAATTCAGGATTTTTTGACGTGATTATTTTTGACGAAGCACACCGTAGCTATTATCACAAATGGCGCGACGCATTCCAATACTTTGACGCCATCAAAATAGGGCTGACGGCAACACCTGCAGAACTTGTTGAGCGAGATACTTTTCGGCTTTTTGATTGTACTGACAACAGCCCGACAGTTTATTATTCATACGACCAAGCTGCAGAAGATGAAGTTCTGGCGCGCTACAAAATCGCTGGTGCGCAAACAAACTTTCAACTCAAAGGCATACGCCCAGAAGACATCCCTGACGCAATCAAGCGCAAGTTATTGATGGAAAAAGGAATTGAACCTGATGAGTTAGATTTTGAAGGGACTGAAATAGAGAAAAAAGTCGCAATTACTGGAACAGTTGAAGCGCATGTTAAGGAGTTCATGGAGAATTGCTTGCTTGACTCAACAGGAACCTTGCCTGCAAAAACCATTTTCTTCGCAGTATCAAAGAAACATGCGAAGCGTGTTTGGGAAGCATTTGAAAAACTGTATCCTGAACACAAAGGAAAACTTGCGCGAGTTATAATTTCAGAAGATAGTCGTGCGTTAGATATTAAGGATGATTTTGAAAAACAAAGCTTTCCGCGAGTGGCAATTTCTGTTGATATGCTTGACACAGGTGTTGATGTTCCTGAGGTGTGTAATTTGGTTTTTGCCAAACCTGTATTTTCTAAAATTAAGTTTTGGCAAATGATTGGCAGAGGAACTCGCGCGGATAGCTCTTGTGAGCACAAAGAATGGTTGCCAAATGGCAAGAAGGAGCGTTTTTTGATATTTGACTTCTGGAACAATTTCGCATACCATGAAATGCATCCTGAAGAACATCAAGTATCAGCCAGTGATGCTGTGACAACACGCATTTTTAATGTGCGCATTCAACAATTAGAAGACGCACTCAAAACCAACAGTGCTGAACGATTAGAATTGATAAAAGCAAAATTGTTGAGTGATCTTGAGAAACTTCCTAAAGAGAGCATTGCGATTCGCGAGAATGCGCAGTCAGTTCGCAAGGCATTGGCTCCCGAGTTCTGGACAAGTGTTGGTATCAAGCCAGCAGAATACTTGAAGAAACACCTGAGTCCTTTGATGAGATACTTGCCAGACATTAACATGAACACTGCATCATTCACACTGAAAATAGAACAACTTGCTCTTGCATTGTTGCGAAACGACAGAACAGCAATTGACAAGCTGAAAGTTGATATTGGAATCATGCTTGAATGCCTCCCCATGAGTATTACTAAAGTAAAGGAAAAAGAAGATCTTATCCGCAAAGTTTTAAGCCCGAAATTTTGGAAAGAAGTAACGTACGAAGACACTGTGTTGTTGCTTGAAGAACTCAGTCCATTAATGCATTGGAAGCGGACAGAACCGCGACAACTTATCGTTCTTGATATTGATGATGTTGTTAAGCAACGAAAACTCATTGAGTTCGGACCCTTAGGAAACCCACATGAAGAATATGTTGGAATCTATAAGAAAAAAGTAGAGGAAAAGATTAGCGCAATCGCAGAACAGCACCCTACAATCAAGAAGATCAAGCAAAATGAAGCACTTACTGAGGCAGATCTTCAAAAATTAGAAAACACACTGAACAGTCCTGACTTGTATATTACAGAAAAAACATTGCAAGAAGCCTATCAAGAACACAAAGGAACGCTTGTAGAGTTTATTAAGAATATTCTTGGTTTGTATGAGTTCCCAAAGCCAGAGCAGCGTATTAATGATGAATTCAAAACCTTTGTTGTAGAACATAATTTTATGAGTGCAGACCAAATTAATTTTGTTCGCACCTTACAAACAGTTTTTGCCAAGAAAAAACACGTTGAATACAATGACTTCTTTGATGCGCCCTTTACGAATTTTGGTTCAAACGCGCCAACACCCTTGTTTTCTGAAGATCAACTCAAACAAATGGTAACTCTTTGTAATGAATTAGAACGTGAGGTGTTTGCCTAATGCTCGCGCCAGAACTCAAAGCAGGCATTAACAAGCTTTGGGATAGGTTTTGGGCTGGAGGAATTGCAAACCCGCTCACTGCCATAGAACAAATTTCGTACTTGGTTTTCATGAAGCGATTAGAAGACTTAGATAACTTGCACCAAAAAAGAGCGTTAGGAAGAAGTGAGGATTACAAATCAATTTTTGTAAACAAAGAGCCGTGCCGTTGGTCTCACTGGAAAAATTTCAATGCTGAACAAATGCTCACGCACGTTCGTGACGTGGTATTTCCATTCATCAAAAACATTCAGCGAGAAGATGATGGCGAGTTTGCAAGAATCATGCAAGATGCACTATTTTTAATCCCGAAACCCTCGTTATTGCAAGAAGCAGTGAGTATTCTTGATGAATTAAACATTACTGGTCGCAACCAAGATGTGCAAGGAGATATTTACGAACACTTACTTTCTGAACTCAGTCAGGCGGGTAAAGCAGGGCAGTTTCGAACTCCGCGACACATTATTCGTATGATGGTACAACTTGCAGACCCAAAAATTGGCGAAAAAGTCTGCGATCCCGCCTGCGGTACTGCAGGATTTTTGATTGGAGCATATGAACACCTTTTGGAAACAAATACCAGCAAAGAAATCATCAAGTATGATGAAGAAGGACATGCACACAACCTTGTGGGCGACAAAATTGTTGATAAAAAACACTGGGACATTCTAAAACGCAACACACTCTACGGAATTGATTTTGATGCAACAATGGTGCGCATTGCCTGCATGAACATGATATTGCACGGCGTTGAACAACCAAACATTAAGCGTGCGGATAGTCTTGCGAAAGCATTCCAGCAAAAACCAGAATATGATGTTATCCTCGCAAATCCACCATTCACAGGAAGCATTGACGTGACAGACATTCATGATGCTTTTAATGTAAAAACATCAAAAACAGAATTGTTATTTCTTGAACTATTTTACAACCTGTTGAACATTGGAGGACGCGCTGCAATAGTTGTTCCTAACGGAGTGTTGTTTGGTAGTTCAAACGCGCACAAGAAAATAAGACAGTTATTGCTTGAGAAGAGCAGACTTGATGCAGTTATTTCAATGCCTTCAGGAGTATTCCAGCCATACTCAGGTGTTGGAACAGCAGTTCTGGTCTTCACCAAAGGAGATAAAACAGAAAACGTCTGGTTCTATGACATGACAGCAGATGGTTACAGTCTTGACCAGAAACGAAACCTCATTGATGGAAAAGGCGACATTCCTGATATTATTGAAAAGTTCAAGAACAGAAAAACTGGAGAGAATAGTGTTATTGTATCGTTCAGCGATATTAAAAAGAACGACTACAACCTATCAATCTCAAGATACAGAGAAGTGAAACAGGAACAAATCACCTATGAAGAACCAAAAGTTATCATTGATAGAGTTCTGAATACTGAAGAAGAGATCTCGAAAGAATTACGAGAATTACGCGATTTGTTACAACAGAAAGGCTGAATGAAGGGGAAGATGAAGACATGAAACTCAAAAAAATAACGCTTAAAAACTTCAGGCGTTTTCAACAAAAGATAACGCTCGATCTGAATAAAGAATTTAATGTAATTATCGGTGAAAATAATAGTGGAAAATCAAGCTTTTTTTCAGCGATAAAAAAGGTAAATTTATTCGCGAAACTCCGAACAAATACGCAAATTATTAGAAATGGACAGGAAGAATCAATCTTTACTAAGTCAGATTGGTCTTATGAAAAAGAAGATGATGAATTGTTGATAGACCTTCTCTTGGAAATTTCAGATTCTGAGAAAAAAAGCGTTCTTGATAATTTCGCATTTGATAAAGTCGTTGATGAGTATTTAATAGATGAATTCAGAAATTCTTTTAAGAATGAACTGAGAGTAGTTTTCAAGAACCGATTCAGCAGAAACCTTGTTCCTCCGTTCGTTCAGTTTGGAGAGTTTTATTTTTTTCGCAATGAACTAACAAAGAAAGATAATTTCGGTGAAGACGTTTCCTATGGCATGCGTGACTTCAGACAGATTTGTGTTGACGCAAAAAAAGGAGACCGAACGATTCTTTCCGAAGCAAACACTTTTCTCAATTCAAAAGACCCTGTTAGAATAAAAATGGAAAATCAGAACGTTTATGATCTCTGCCTATCAATCTGTTCAAACAATTTTAAGCTCTTCTCAGAAATAAGACAGAAACCTACAATGACAGAAACATCTGCCATAGAATCTCTTGATGGAAGCGAAACAGCTTCAGTTCTATTCGCACTGAAGACTGGAAATCCAGACTCAAGAGAAAAATATGATTCCATAAGAAATTTATTTGCGACTTACTTTCCAGGTATATCTTTTGAAGTAGTCAAGAAAGATGGCGCAATAGATATCAAAATAATGCCCTCTAAAGAAAGAAAGTATGAACATTCTTTGAATCAGACTGGAACAGGCACTATGGAGTTCATTGTAATTCTAACAGCTCTTCTTGGCGCGAAAGAATCGGTGTTTGTCTTTGAAGAACCAGAAATTCACCTTCATCCCTCCGCTCAAAAAAACCTCTTTAAGTTTCTTCAAGAAAGATCAGAAACAAACCAAATCATTGTTATTACTCACAGCATTCACTTTGTTGACATAACCAATATCAGTAATAACTATGTGTTCAAATTGAACCATGATAACAACTCTTTCTCTATCGCTAACCTAAAAAGTGGGTTTTTTTCAGAAATAGAATCAAAAAAAATATCAAAGGCTTTGTGCGGAATAAATAGGGAGCTTTTTTTTGCCACCAAAATACTATTAGTGGAAGGTCCTACAGAATATGGCGCAATCCCTGTTTTCGCTCAAACTATGAAAAAAGATCTAGATTTGTTAAATATCTTTGTTTGCGCAGTAGATGGCAAGGGGTCATTTGGATTATACCAAAAACTTCTGGATTCTATTAATGAAGAGTATTTTATTTTATGTGACCGCGATAATGTTCCTTTGCCAAAAACCATTGAAGAACACCTAAAGAAACTCGTTTTACCAACTAACTTCGAATCTTTCTTATCTGACGCTGGTTTTTCAGAGCTTTTTACTGAAGCAAAAAGAGAATGTAGCGGCAAACCTCTGCGGGGAGCATATGTCGCTGAAAGAATTCCTGCGGAGAAAATACCCCTTGAAATAAAGTCATTAATAGAGCAACTAACCACGTTCGATAAGAAGAGTGACCTATGCGAATAATACCAAAGGACTGTCCATTGAAATTTTTAGGAAGCATATGCTCGAAAGAAGGAGCAGGATTATGAAAATACCAGTTAGTGATTTACTGGTATACTACAAAGATATTGGCAACAACAATGCCAAAGGAAACAATCCGCAAAAAATAGGACTTTGCGAGGCGTTAAGTATTGAGAACTTAAAAGATATGGCATTTCCAGATGTTGCAGAGCGAATAAAGCCATTATTGGTTCAGCAAGTAGTTAATCATGCTCTACTCGCAATCAAAAATTACTCACTACTTGGAACTGAAGGAATATATAATTACGATGCAATCGATGGAAAAAACATAATTCTCTTCCAAGAGGAAAATAAATTTTTTGTTAAAGATGGAAATCACAGGGTTCTCGCGTTAATTCTACTTGGTGAAAAGTTCATAGAGATTGGGCGAGGAAATTGCAGTCTGGAGGGATCGTCTTAAAATGAAATTGCCAAAAGAGTGGGAATGGAAGAAATTAGGTCAGATAGCGGAATGTCTTGATTCAAAAAGAGTTCCAGTAACTAAAAATCTAAGGGAAAAAGGCACAGTGCCCTATTATGGTGCAAATGGAATTCAAGGATACGTTAAGGAATTTATTTTTGATGAAGAGCTATTACTCCTTGCGGAAGATGGAGGAAGTTGGGGAAAAGGACAAAAATGCGCGTATATCATCAGAGGAAAATCGTGGGTAAACAATCACGCCCACGTCTTACGCACAAAATCATTTATTCTCATCAAATTATTAGAGACCTATTTGAATAGAACAGATTTGAACAAATACATAAGTGGCACAACAAGGGGAAAATTGAATCAGAAACAAATGAATGACATAGACATTCCAGTCCCCTCTCTTTCTGTTCAGAAGCGTATTGTTGCGATTCTTGAACGTGCTGAGAAATTGAAGGAAAACCGAGAGCAAACGAATGAGGACACAAATACTATTATTCAAAACTTGTTTTATGAGATGTTTGGGGATCCGAAGACCAACTCTAAGAAGTGGACTTTGAAAAAAACAGAAGATCTTTTTGATATGAAACTTGGCAAGATGCTTTCAGCAAAAAACTATACTGGCTTGAATTTGAAGAAATATCTTCGTAACGTAAATGTTTTATGGGGAAAAATAGAGTTAAGTGATGTGAAGGAAATGGATTTTAATGAAAAGGAATTTGAACTATATGCTTTGCGAAAGGGAGATATATTGGTTACTGAAGGAGGAGATGTTGGTAGAACAGCCATATTTAACGGAGAACTCAAAAACTGCTGTTATCAAAACGCGTTACACCGCCTTAGAGCTAAAAGCAATCTGATATCTGCCGAATACTTTGTTCATTTTATGAAAGCAGCAGCAATCACAGGATTAATTACTAGAGATTCATCAAAAGTAACAATTGCTCATTTTACTGCGCAACAGTTTAGGAAATTCTTAGTTATGCTTCCGCCAATCTCTCTTCAAAATCAATTCGCCTCAATAGTAGAAAAAATCGAATCATTAAAGCGAAAACAATCAGATTCATCTTTAGATATCAACATACTTTTTAATGCGTTGATGCAGAAAGCGTTTAGTGGAGCGTTAGTTTCATGAGTGATGATGAAGACGCGGGAAAAGACCTTGCAGAATATGTTAAGTTAAGTGCTGTTGAATTAGAAATTCTTGTCAGGTCTTATGATGAAAAAATAAAAGAAAAAGAACAGCGCCATTGGATAAATTCTGCTCAGAAAAGATTTTCTTTTGATGTGCGCAAGCTTTTGTACAGATTTCTGTTTGTCTTATTAGGACTGCTTCTGATGGTGGTGATTGTTTTTTCTATTAGCGCGTGGATTAATCAAAAAGCTCTCGCCGAAAGCGCTTTAACGTGGTTTATTCCATTTATGTTCTTACTATTTCCTATAGGTCTTCTTGTACAGGTTCTTGATGATGGAACAAATATACTTTATAGAGAACGGGACAAGATTGCACTGGTTTTGAAGAACAAACATGTGCCAAAGAAGGATGCTCTTCCAAATCTGAGAACAATATTTATTTTGAAGTTATTGGCACAGCATTCAGAAGGATTGAATAGAAGCGATATAATAACGTTAGCTCAAAAGGAATTTAACAAGAGCTTAGACCCTAAGACTATTGATGAATACTTGCGACAGCTTTCCTATGCAATTAAGGTTCAAGAGATACCCTATAGAAGTCAAACAGGCAGTCATGATATGGAAAAAACAAAGGTGTATCTCCTAAAGTGATGGAAATTCCATAACTTCTTCCAACTTTATTTAAAGGAGAGGCACTTACAAGCTAACATGGAAAATACAAATTTAATTTCAGGAACCGCCATGGGCGTTATTGTTGGAGCAGTTCTCATAATAGCACCGTGGACGATAGACACAGGAAGTTTCTTCGCAAAGCTATTAGTTAGTACAATCGGATTTGTATTTGCGTTCGGAGCTATGTGGTTATCAAAAGGCTAAACATAATTGCTTCGCTCAATTCTTCAATACAAATAATCCAGATTCGGCGTTAATGCTTTGTTGTTGTAGTTTTGGCAGATTCCTTCTTCTTGGTCGTATTTGTCGATTGGCATGAAGCATTGTTTGCATCTCATATTGTCTCCTCCATGATTTGCATTTGTTTTCCGCAACAGTATTCTGTGTTTGGGTCGATGCTTGGTTTGAGTTTTCCGCAGGTCTGGCATTCTACAGCGTATTTTGATTCCATTTTGTTTACCTCCGTTTTAGTATCTGACTCCTGTTTTTGCTTGGCTTTTTCTGATGAGTTCTGCGCTTTCTTGGTTGGTGAGTTTTTCGTTCATGAATCGTGCAGGAAAAACTCCAATAGAAACTATGTCTTGTTCATTGCTCGTCATTTGGTTCCAGATTCTCTCAATTTTTTGTGTGTCCATTGTGTCCTCCGTTTAGTCAAGGTATGTTCCGCATTTTGCGCAGTTGAGTGGCGGTATTGTTTTGCCGAGGTGTCCGCATTTGAAGCAGGTTACTGCAAAGGTTTCTCTGAAGTGTTTTTTTGCTGATTCAATGCCTTGCGTTTCCAGTTTCTCAACATACTCTTTTTCGAATTGTTTGATTTGTTGCGAATTCATTTTGTTACTTAACTTCGCCACTTTGATGTTTTACTAACTATTTCTGGCACATATGACTTTTGACAGTTGGTGTTTTTTTGCCGCTACCAACGTAGCGGTAGTGATTTATCGCGGTATTTTTCGATGAAATCACCCAGAATGCTGGTGATTTCTGGGCAAATGTTTGCTAACAGGCTGAATTTGAAGCCTGTTGGTGGATAAATAATGACAAGTGTCAATTTGCGCAGGTATTTTTTGAGGAGTTTCGTATTTTTCACGAGGGGATTTCTGGCACGAAGAAGTGTCAAGTTGACAAGGAAATTTGTGAGGAAAATCACCAAAATGTAGCCGATAATTGCCTCTTTGTTCCAGTGCCTCATAGGTCGCAGTTCTGTTCCTTCTTTGATGTTGCGAAATAGTTTTTCTGCTTTGTCTTTATCTTTGTAGAGCGCGAGCGCGCGCTCTGGTTCAATGTTCAGACTGCTTTCCAGAATGAAAAATCCTTCAAGGCCATTGATTCGTGGATTTTCAATGCTCGCAAGTGTTTTTTGAAGGCTTCCTTTTGTCGTCACAATTCCTTCTTCTGTTAAGAATTCTTCAATCTCTTTACCTGCTTTTGTTTTTTTGAGCACACCACGATTCTTTTCCAGCTCGCGCGCGAACTTGCGCGTTTTGAGCGCGAGCTGTTCCTGTTTCAGTTTTTCGCTGAAGAAGACGTAATTTACTTCTTCTTCAATAACTATTTTTACGCAGTTGTAAGCAACACCGTTTATGAGAACTTCACACTTCTTCCCTTGCGTGTACAAATCAATAAAGTTTTTGTACACGCTAACTTTCTTTGCTTTCAAGGTCAAATAATGAAAGCTTTTTTCTCGAATAAGACGCTTGTTTTCTTTTGTGTTTCCTCCAGTATCAAAGATGAGTAAGCTTTCTTTTTCAAGCACTGCTTCACTGGTTTTTAACATGAAACGGAAATGTGTTTTATCGCACACATTTCCTTTTTGTATTGTCAGCGCTGTTGGAATGCCATTGATTCCTGTGCTGATGCCAAAAGTCAATTGTTTCTTACCAGATTGACCATCTCGTGAATAACCAAACATTCCAAAAGCATCAGCACGTCCTTCAAAATAACTCGAAGAAAAATCCATGAATTGCGTATCCGCAACAAGACCTTTTTCAGTAATAAACTACTGGTATCGCTCAAGAATAAATTGATTCTTTTTCCCAATGCGCTCAAGGTCGCGATACAGCGACCGGTCACTAGGAACATTCTTGAACCGCAAGAGTTGAAACAACTCTTCAGAATAACCAGTACGTAAACGATTCATTGCAAAACACTCACCGAGACGATTCACAATAAACAATTTGGTGCTCGACACCAAATTCTTTGCTCTACCAATCAAGCCACCAAAAACTCGCGGAAAAAACTGGTATTCACAGTCAACTTTATCTATCAATGCTAAACTACCAATACTGACGGTTGTGTTCTCTTTCATGTTGATCACCAATCAATGAAAGAAGCACAATCGTCTTAATCTTACTCAAGTGGCGAAGTTAGGTTGTTACCTCCACGTTTTAGCAGTGTTCCATGATGAGCCGAATGATGTAGCGTTCAAGGTCTGTTCCGCAACCAACAAATTGTGATGCTTCTTGGACTGCGTCAAACTGTTCGCAAGTCAGCCAGAGTTCAATGCAGTGCTTGTTTGGTGGGCACGTCAAGAATTCACCTCTGGTTGTGTGCGGGCATGCAGTTTTTCCTGCGGGCATTCATCCTCTTGCTTGTCGTCGGAGATTTCTGCATGCCCGCACTGTGCCTTATTATCTTCTTGTTTCTGGTTGAAGTGCCAGCGGGCAAATGCCGGAATCTGGTGGCGTAAGAGAACAGGGTTGTTGAATCGGGTTTCATACTTGCGTCTGCTGTCATTTGTTGTTAGGACAAAACGCCACCTGTTAGGGTATTTTTGGTTTAGCAGGTCTACTTTGTGTTTGAGATATTCTGGATTTTTGCGGAAGTTTGTTCCTGTTTCTATTTCCAGAGCAATTTCATCACCGTGTGCATTAACGAAGCGGATGTCTGGGTTGAGTTTGTTTGAGCGACAGTTTTCGTCAAGAATTACTTTGTTGGTGTAGCGTTGGAGTTCTTCAGCCACTGCGTAAACGAGGAATGTGTGTTCTGGGGTGGTGTTGCCTATTTTGCGGACAAGATAGTCTGCTTGTTGTCTGCGGTGTAGTGGGACGTGACTGCTTTTGTGGAAGTTGTTTTTGAGCAAGTAATCAATTTGTTCTGGGCTTAACGTGCTTTTTTTGTAGTATCCTTTGAGCAAGTCTAATTCTATCAGCATACTTCGTTGTGTTGCAGTCACGTTCACAGGAATTTCTTGGTCAGTCAGTAATTCGTCAGGTTTGGTGGTGATTAGGTGGTGTTCGTCAGGGCTTGCGATGATGCGTAGTTCTTGGTGGTCATTATCCATTAACAATAATCCTTCACCAATGCCCGCAGTCAGCAAGTGTTCTCGTTCTGTGTTGCTGAGGTGGAATATTTCAGTGATGCTGTCAATGACTGCTGGCTTTTGGCGCAAAAGAATGTTGTAGGAAGTGTTTGCTAACACTGCTCTTCCTGCTTTGCTGTTGAGCAAGTCTGCAACATCTTGCGTTATCAACAATAAGCCGAGATTGTGTTTTCTGCAGGTTTTGACAACTTCGTAAATGAATCCTTCTTCTGAAGTGTTTTGGAGCATGCTCCACGCTTCATCAATCACCAAGAGCTTGCGTTCTTTGTTGTGCTTCATCATGGTGTAAACGTATTCCAGAATGAGAAACATCATTACTGGTTTGACTTGTTTTGGCATGTTGCCAATGTTGAACGTGAGAAAGCGATTGCTCACATCAATCTTGGTTTGCCTGTTCAAGAAGCTGAACACTCCATCAACATACAT
>Ga0209514_10006564_pt1 | contig 14193 bp, 14 predicted proteins | sample Subgrocontami58m_FD_187452 | JGI IMG/M metagenome (GOLD analysis project Ga0209514, IMG submission 187452) | Subsurface groundwater microbial communities from S. Glens Falls, New York, USA - GMW37 contaminated, 5.8 m (SPAdes) (version 3) | ecosystem: Environmental > Aquatic > Deep subsurface >...
TATGGTACTCATCCCCGATATTAACACCATTAAAGCTCAGCTTGTTATAAGCAATGGCCGAATAGTTTCACAAAATGGACAGATTTTAGTTCAACCCCGGAAGCATAACTTCCCGGACTGGATAAGGCAAACTTTCAAACTGCCCCGGCCGTTAACAGCGGGAGACTTCGCTATTAAAGTTGGAGAGGCAGATGGCAGGGTTAAAGTAAGAGTAATAGACTATGTAACCGACCTGGTCACGCGGGAAGCCCAGGAAGAAATCCCGGTTTCGAAGGGGTTTATCGCACCGGATACGAGTCGGGACTTGCTCAAGGCAGCGGCTGTTGACAGGCTTTACCGGGCAGGCCAGATGGCTGTCGCTTTAGTGCGCGGCTTCAAAATGAAGAAGGGCGCTTTTGCTTCCAGCGGTTCGTGGGACTGTGCTGCGATATCCGTAGTTGGGGCAAACGATGCAGATATGGCCCTGGCAGTCAACCGTTTGGCTGAGATACAGGGTGGTATAATCCTCGCCGCCGATGGGAAAATAATCCACGAGGTGCCCCTACCTGTAGGCGGTTTCCTATCTGAATTACCGATGGAGATTGTAGCCAATCAACTAAATGAATTGCGCAGAAAGCTGGGAGAACTGGGCTGTACCTTGCCCGACCCGCATCTCAGCCTGACTTTACTGACTACCGCAGCCATACCCCACCTTCGTCTCTCGGAATACGGCCTGGTCAACCTGCGGGACGGGAAGAGCGTAGAATTAGTCGTCAAATAACACGTAGGGACACGGCATGCCGAAGACCCTCGGTTTATCGGGGCCGTGTCCCTATTAATTCATCTTCCCTAACTGCCGGTAGGCGAGCCAGATAGCCAGCACAATCGAACCCATAATAGCTCCATTGGCTACGGTTGTTAATTGGGCCCCCATAACGCTTGCCCCGGCTCCGGCCATCAAGTTCCCCAGCGGTAAGGTAGTTATCACAAAAGTCCGCACCCCCATCACACGGCCCTTCATCTCTTCAGAGACACAGCTAATAAGCAAGCTGGTGGTCGTTGTCATGGTTAGCGATTGGACAACCCCGATGGCTATTAGAATAACCAGCGAAAGGGCATACCACGGAGAAAAGGATAATAGAAACAACAAAGCCGGCCACGAAAAAAAGCTGGCCATCATTACAACACCCTTATCGCCCATGTTACGGCGGGAGGCTATGGCCAGGCTGGCTATCAAGGCGCCAACGCCCATAGCGGTCATCAGCAGCCCCAGCCCAAGTGGGCCCGTTTTATAAATATCCTTGACATATATCGGCAGCAAAGTTTGGGCCAGGGTGAAACCGACAAAATTGGCTACTGCCGCCAGCCAGAGTATGCCCTGGGCGTTGCGGTTCTTCCGTATATGTCCTACTCCCTGTTTTAGATCTTCCCACACAGATACAACATCTTTAGACATGGAAACCGACGGCGATCTGGAAACAGCTATCATAACCACACTGGCCACATTGATTGCCACTATAAGCCCATATGCACCCTGGAAATCGAACAGGGCTATGAAAGAGCCGCCAAGTAACGGCCCTGCAATCTGGGTAACATCCTGGGCCATGCGGTTGAAAGCCATGGCATTCGTCAGCAGAGGCTTATCTACAAGTTCAGCCATCAGAAGTGTACGCGTAGGCCAGTCTATAGCCGCAACGATGCTATTTACAAAAGCCAGGGCTAATATCTCCCACAACTGGATATTTCCAGAAAAAATGAGCGCCAACATCAGGGATGACTGTAAGATGTTTACCGATTGGGCTATTATCAGCAATCGGCGTCTATCCATCCTGTCGGCGGCAATACCAACAAAAGGGCCGAATATCCAGCCGACTGTTCTGAAGGCCATTGCAATTCCCAACCAGAGAGGCGAGCCGGTTAGCTGTAAAACCAACCAGCCCCCAACCACCTGCTCCATCCATCGGGAGGAGGTGGAAAGCAGGGTGGCAATCCAGATAAGGCGAAAATCCCGAAAACGCAGGGTATCTAGCACTATTTAAAGCTCCTCTCCCCTACGAGGGAGAGGACTAAGGTGTCCGATGATGTCCCGACTTGGCGGGACTCATCGGGACTCATCGAGACTCCGCAAAGGTGAAACACTTTTGGAGAGGGGGCACAAAGATTACTATAAAATCACCCTAACCTTCTCCACTCAAAGGCGGAGGGACTGCAAAAAAGACCACACGCCATTAATTAAGGCATCTTTATCGAGTAGCACTTTGTCTACCAGAAAAAAGCTGAATTGACCTGAGCATAACAGTCACAAAGACAACAACGGTTAGCAGTGTAAGCGCTCCGGCCACTCCCGAAGCTATCGCTTTCCTCAGACCGGTTTCTCCGGCAAGTTCACTGATTACGCGGAAAAAGTTTCCAGCCGTCAGCAACCATAAAGGCAACCGGCTTAATCGCTCCTCTATCAACGGGCGGCCCAGGATGGCTGGCAGGATAATAGGAGCATGGGCCAGTATCATACTGCCTATGAAACCTATAGCTAGTGAGTGGGTAGCTGCATCCATTAACACCACCGTCTGCCCTTTAACGACTATCACAAACAAGGCTATTATTCCTAGAAATAACCATCCATATGCGGCCATAAGGTGCACACCCAGATAACGGTGCAGTATTTTCTCTCCCCGCGTCATCAGACGTCTTTCACCCCAGGCTAAAGGTATGGCAACAGCCAGAAGCAGGAGTACCCAGGTTAGCATAAGAGGGCGGTAGGCTACAGTTGGGAATAAGGTCTGAATTAAGATAAGCGCGAAGGCAACGGCTAAAATCCATATTCCATATCGGGCCAGTGAAGAGATTGACGGAGCTACGAAGCGGGTCAGTTCCACCCTCTCCCCCAGTATTGTAAGGATGGGAAAACCCAGTAATAGCATCGAAAACGGAAGATTGCCTACCGGTGAATTCCAGATACCCACTATAGAGGCACAGATAAGGGATATAGCCGCCAGACTCATATATTTAAAAGGCAGTGGTTGAGCGCTGCGTTTACCGATGGAGGTTATTATATAAATATAGATAATAAAACCGGCTATCAGGATTACACTGCCGCCTAACACCAGGGGGAATAGATTGTTAACCCAGCCTGTTATTTGAATAATTCCACCTGCAGCCACCAGGAAAGGCATACTGTGAATAACGCGGGGGAACGGGAAAGCCAGAGCGCCTAAATAACGCTCAGTGGCTAAAAGAATAGACAGGAAACCAAAGACCATGAGTTGACCATGATTTGGTAATAACAGAGATAGAAATGGTTGAGTAATTAGCCCCCCCATAAGTAAAAGTTTAGAGATGCCAACTGCCAGGGCTAATAACATGAGTAATATTGCAATCGGTAGAACAACTAATTGAATTTTCACAGCTTGTTCCCCCTTAAATCTGCAAATTGAAGAAGGTATTACTAGCTTTCAGATAGCTCCCACAAAGGTGCGCCTCCGCCATCCACAAATATAACCTGTCCCGAGATATAAGAAGCTTTATCGGACACCAGGAACACTATAAGATTGGCAATATCAGATGGTTTGCCCGGCCGGCCCAGAGGCCATTTATCGAAAAGTTCCCTTACGTTGGTTGTCCCTTTCAGCGCTTTGGCAACACGCCGTGACATATCGGTTTCTATAACACCCGGGGCTACCACGTTGGCTCGTATGCCATAGTCTCTTTCCTCAAGCGCCAGACAGCGTGCCATGGCCTCAACTCCTGCCTTACCGACCGCATATGGTATATGCCCGGCCGGGAACATCTTGGTCTCGACTGAGGAGATAAATATTATATTCCCGCTTTTTTGTTGCCGCATTGTTGGAAGCACAGCTTTTGTAAAGAAAAAGGGTCCCATTATGTGTGTATTTATCTGATATAACAACTCGGTTGGTTCGGTATGCAAAAGCCAGCGTCCCGTTGAAGGGCCGCCAGCATTGTTTACCAGGATGTCTATCCTCCCGAACGTCTCGATTGTCTTGTCAACCATAGCTTTAACCTGCTCCTGGTTGGTAACATCCGCTTTACAGGTTAAACAGCGGCGTCCCATTGCTGAAACCTCCGCTTCGGTCTTGTGGGCAGCATCCTCATCCTTACGGTAAGCGATAACCACATCGGCGCCCGCCTCTGCTAACGCCATAGTGCATCCTTTACCAATACCCCGGGAACCGCCCGTTACAATAGCTACCTGTCCCTTTAAATCCATGCTACCTCCTGAAGTCAAGGCATTAGTCCCATTGCCATGGGGCTTTCCCAATTCTAGCACTTTTTAATGCCATTATCCTTAGTATTAATGTATTTATCCCCAAAAAGGTTGTCACTCTTTTGCCCCACCTATTCAGAGGTGTATACTGCGGGGGCAATAGCTTTAATCAGGAGATAACTTGAAAGTACCCAGGCTTTACCGCGGTTGGTGGGTAGTTATAGCCAGCGTGGTTATCCTTACAGTCGTATTTGGGGTTGGTTTTTATTCCTTCGGGATATTTTTCAAACCACTGACTACCGAGTTCGGTTGGGGTCGAGCAGCGGTATCCGGAGCTATGTCCCTTTTTACTCTATTATGGGGTCTCAGCGCGCCCCTGGGCGGCCGCTTAAGCGACAGGTTTGGTCCCAAAAAAGTAATGCTAATGAGCGCCATCCCGTTCGGAGCCAGCTTTTTGCTTTTATCCAGCATCCAAAACATCTGGCAACTATACGTTTTCTATTCAATATTAGCTTTCACTTATGGGGGGCTATCCCTGGTTCCTATCAGTAAAATGATAAACCGTTGGTTCCAATCGCAAAAAGGTTTAGCTATGGGGATCACATTTTCGGGGGTAAGCCTGGGGGGCTTGATATTCGCCCCTATAGTGGGCTATATGGTTGATGTTTCAGGCTGGCGCCAGGTATATATCATTCTGGGAATCGGTTCATGGGTCGTATTATTGCCCATCATTGCATTTGTTATAAAAGATATGCCCCCATTACGTCAGTCAATAAATCTGGAAACCGCCAAATTACACAACGCTATTCCTCTCGAACGCATAAATACTCCTTTAGTAACCCCGGATTGGACAACCCGCAAGATGTTGCGGTCATCAGTATTTTGGGGTATATCTGTATCTTTCTTTCTGGTAAACCTGGGCCAAATAGCCGTGCTGACACATGAGGTCCCCTTCCTGATAGATACGGGCATTACTCCTGTAATAGCAGCCTCAATTTTAGGATTTACCTCCGGATTGGGTATTTTAGGTAAATTGATAGCAGGTTATATGGCTGATAGATTGTCCCGGTTATCTATTACAGTTGTCAGTTTTGTTCTGCAAGCAGTGGGACTATATATGTTGATGGACGCCCGTAATATGTTCGTGATATGGGCTTTCGTAATTATTTTTGGTACGTCCGTCGGCAGCACAGCAGTGGTACGTCCCCTGATGGTGAATAAATACTTTGGAGAGGCTACTTTCGGTGCGGTATATGGCTGGATAGAATTAACCCGGTTGCTGGGAGCTACTATAGGCCCTTTTTTCGCCGGCTGGGTATATGATGTCACTCAGAGCTATACGTGGGCTTTTATACCATTTATGATATTCTTTGTTCTGGGTATCCTACCCCTTACGTTGATAAGACATATCAAACTATAAAGCTGCCTTAGAAGGCCCGGTGAAAGGATTACCACGGATTGACTGGGGAATCCACACATGTCCAGTTGTACCGGACAACACGAAGTATGAAAATATAGAGGTTTAATTTCGTAAGAAATTCCTCTCAATTTCTCTAAAAAAAGGGAGAGGTTTTAGATATCCCCCTTTTCCAAAGGGGGAGCCGAAGGCGGGGGATTTTATTTTCGAGCGAATGACTTTAAAAACCAGGAAGCATTATTTTTCTGTTTTACATTTTCCTTTGATATAATGGCCCATCACGCACCAGCCGATAGCAAAAAGGCCAAGCGAGAAAATCCCTAGCGAAAAAACGCCCAATGAGAAGATGCCAACAGAAAATATACCTACGGAAAAGACCCCTATGGAAAAAATACCGGCGGAAATTACCCCTGTTGACCAGATACCTTCAGCAAAATAAGCCATGGCCCGATCAGCAGATTCAGAAACATCCACGCCAAATGCAAATTTAAGCACCAGACCAACAACGATAAGTACGCCTGCCAGACCCCAACCCACTTTGTGCCATAGTTTTCCATTAGCCATATCGGCGCCTCCTTTTTTGGTTTCATAACAGATTTTTTGTTACAAACATCCAGGATAAGGCATTGTTAACGGTTAAGGTTTTTCCTCTATGGTCACCTTTATCAGCGTATCCCCTTTAGAACCCGGGTTCTGTGATGGGTCTCTAGGCCGGAGCTTTCCAAGAACATCCATTCCCTGGGTTACTTTTCCAAACACCGAATGTTTTCCATTTAAATGGGGAGTGGGTACATAAGTTATAAAGAACTGGCTGCCATTAGTATTGGGACCGGCGTTGGCCATAGAGAGAACTCCTGTCTCGTGGGTCTTTTGACTGAATTCATCGGCAAATCTATATCCGGGGCCGCCGGTTCCGGTCCCGGTAGGATCGCCCCCCTGGGCCATGAATCCCGGTAAAACCCTATGGAATGTAGTGCCATCATAGAAACCCTCTCTGGACAGAAAAACAAAGTTATTAACAGTTTTGGGTGCGTCTTTAGTAAAAAGCTCCACCACAATCTTGCCCTTATCGGTCTCCAGAATAGCCGTATAGTTCTTGTTAGTATCAATAACCATAGCCGGAGGAGCAGAGTAAAGCTTGGGTGTTTTAGGTGGAGTAGATGTTGACGGCGTCGGTGTTTGCTGTGATTGACGGGGTGTAGACTGAGGCGGGGGCGGTGTTGACGACGATGGGGCACAAGCTGTTATCAAAAGTGGAATACTGAGAGAAATCGTGAATAATGGTCTCATTTTCAAAAATAATGCTCCTTCATTCGTTAAAATATGTCGTTTTGAGGCAAAAGGGTGATGCCGGATAAAAATTCCTCAAACCTACATTGTGAGTATAGGCGTAGAGCTATTTCATGTCAAGACTAACCGGTATAGCTGCTCAAGGGTAATCCTGATAAGGAATACCGCTATAATATTGTTAAAAACTGATTTGTGAGGTGATGAGGAAAGATATGATTCCGTTGGGTACGGTTCTACTGATTGCCCTTCAGGGCAGGCAGTTCCATGCGTTGTTTCAATATGGGGTCGGCAAAATACCCGATGTAATTAAGTACCTGGGACCTCTCTTCAAGAGTCAGGATATCATTATATGCAGGCATCGCTGTCCCGGGTTTCCCGAAAGATACAATGGAATACAAATATGTATTTGACTGTTTACTGAGCCATGATGCATCGGCAAAATCGCGTGGCTCGGGTAGTAGTAAATGACCTACGGTCCCCTTTCCGTTACCACCCTGGCCGTGACAGCCCTGACAGTAAGTCCTGTACACAGCGCCTCCAGCCCTGTAAGTTGTAAAGTCAGCAACTATCGGCGGAATAACATCAGGATCCGTTAAGGGAATATTAGCCGGCACAGGACTGGTATTAATGCTTTGCAGATAAGCTATCAGGTCCTTCATTTCATGATCCGGTATATGGGCATACGATGTCATAGGAGAATAGTGCAGGATGGATTGAGGGGAAATAAGATATGCCAGAATCCAATCGTCACTCCGGTGAGCAGTCATCGTAAGGTCTGGCGGCACAGGCCCGGGCTGGTCAGGTAATGGATGACGGTTTCCTTTAGTTGCTAAAGCACCCAGTGAATGACAGGACTGAAAACAACCCCTGTTGATAAATACTTGCTGCCCACGAAGTATCTCTGGCGTGGGTGTAGCCGCATTAGACGGAATAGGAATATCGACACACCCGGTTAAGAATCCCAACCCCAAAATAGACAGAACACCTGGAATTATCAACTTTAAAAACAGATTTATAAACAATATGGCTTACCTATATAGAGAAGTAAAGATAATATATTTTAGGGAATGGTAGGGAAGGGTAGGGAAAAGCTAAATTACGGAAGCAAGCTGTTAGCAGGCTGCTTCGACTTTTCTTTTCGGTTTCTTCATTTATATCCTCAGATGTTACCCTGGTTTGTTAATTTTACATTAACTGCCACGTTATTAATTATCCAGAGCTCCACTTGCTATCCAATCCTTTATCTTCTGAATGTCTGATTGGGGTAAATTTCCGGAGGGCGGCATGGTGGGCTTATCTTCCATCCTTTTAATTAACAGGCTTTCCTGGGGTTTCCCGGGTATAACCTGAGGTTTGTTATTCCCTGTAGTTATAAGAGACTTATAATCCTTCAGGTCTAACCCCCCCATAGTGCCATGGCAAAACCCACAATTTTTCAGGAAGATGGGCAACACATCCTGTTTAAAACTCACCTGGGCCGCAGGCGTATTTGAAGCCGGTGTTACTTCTGGTTTTGGAGTCACTACTTCTACCCTGGGGCTAGCTGATGACTTATTATCGGCCGGCATGGTCGCCACTGCTGTAATTTTCCCTTGCTCACCCGTTGTGGATGAAGTCTGGTCTGGCTTGCTAACCTGGGGTGTTGACGAAGACTTAACCTGGCTGCTGGCTGCAACCTTCGCCCTGGCGTTCGTCTCCCAATTATATAAACCGTTTGCCACAAAGAAACCGGCTGCAATAGCAACTAAAATAAGGAGGATTCCCCACAAATCGGTATTCGATGTATTCTGCCTCTTCACTTTATCTTCCCTCTACTTAAACATATATAAATATTTTGCTACGGCATCCACCTCCTGGTGGCTCAGTGTTTTGATAAAACTGGGCATGGACGATTGAGGATTAACACTGAGGGGGTTTTCAATGTAATTATGTAAGTCCTCAGCGGTGCGGCGGCCACCTATGCCATCTAAAGGTATACCGCTCCCTGCTCCGGCAAGAACATGACAGGAAGAACATCCCTTTGATTGATAAATATTTCTCCCCATTTGCTGGACGGCAGTAAGTTGTACTCCATCAGTCTTTTCGCCGGCGCTTGCCGGAGTAGTCTCATAGGCTTTAATAGTCAGGAAAAAGATACCTATCACCATAATAACCGCTAGAGACATAGCCACCGGACGTTTGGCAGGTTGCCGGATAGGATGCCTATCCAGGAAAGGCAGCAGGAGCATGAACAATACTGCTAATCCAGGAACGACAGCTACACCCACCCACTCCAAGGCGCCGGGGAAATATTTTAAAAGCTCAAATAGAAACATAAAATACCACTCAGGTCTGGGTACATAACCCGTGTCTGACGGGTTAGCCACAGCGCCAAGGGGCACTCCCTCGATTACTGCGAGGGCAAGGATTACACCCAGTACCACCAGTACAGCGATAGTGTCTTCAAAGATAATATCGGGCCAGAAAGGATGCCCTTCCTTTTTAAATGCGGCGTACTTTTCATGGTAGCTTTCTTTTTCAATATCTACCGTTGGGTTAGTTGGTTCTGTTATCGTCATGATTCAACCCTTTTTGCACCTATTTTAGTCTTTTTCTCCCAGAGCCAGGGTGGAACGGAAACACCGTGTTTAAATACCAGATAGAGGTGACCTACCATAAGCAGAACGGCTAAAGACGGCAATAAAGCTATATGGTATGCATAAAAACGGGCCAGACTTACGGCGCCAAGTTCAGTACCTCCGCGCATAATCTGCAGCAGAAAACTGCCGACTACGGGTACCGTACCCGCCATATTCGTCCCCACAGTAGTTGCCCAGTAGGCTTTCTCATCCCAGGGTAAAAGATACCCTGTAAACGAGAACCCCATGACAATTATTAACAGAATTATCCCCACGACCCAGGTTAACTCCCTGGGATATTTATAAGCTCCCAGAGCAAAGACCACCAGGCTATGGACCACTACCAGTACCACCATTGCACTTGCACCCCAGTGATGCAACCCTCGTACAATCGAGCCAAAGGTCACCTGTGTGGTGAAGTACAAAATGCTGTCGTAAGCAGTCTCGGGAGTAGCCGAATAATACATAGCAAGGATTATACCTGTAACTGCCTGAAGCATGAAGATAAACATCGTAGCTGCCCCAAAGGTATACAGGAAATTAACACCGCGTGGTATTTTCCGCTTGAACAGAGCCTGCCATATCGTAGCGGCTCCAGTTCTTTCATCTATCCATTTCCCTATATCTGTAGCCATTATTATTATTTCTCCCTAATCTATATTGGCTTCTTATCAGGTGTACCAAGGTGGAAATCCTGAAAGTTAATAACCAGCTCTCCCTTTTCAATTTTATATTCCAGGCTGTCCAGGGGCCGGGGTGGAGGTCCCGATAGTACCTGTCCATCTTCAAAGGCAAAAACACCCGCATGGCAAGGGCTCATCCATGCCTTCTTTTCCGGATGCCAGTCAACAATACATCCAAGATGGGTGCACTGGGCATTATATATGCGGAATTTGTTATTATCTTCAGTAACTACCCATACCAAGCGCGGTTGCCTGGCCTCAACCCAACCATCCTGTTTTATCACAGTCAAACCAACCATTTTCGGATCACCCTTACGGAACGAATTAACAGGCCCCAATGACATCCATATACCAGGTACCCTTTTTTTAAGAGCGGGTGAAACAAAAGCTCCGACCAAAGGTACTGCAATTACCGTGGCTGCAAAGGCGCCCATGGCTGCGGTAACATAACTCAGGAAAGATCTCCTCGATATTTCATAATCCGTTGACTTTTTATCCATTCACTTATTCCTCCGGATTTAACATCTGTTATCAGTAATAATGTATTATTCGTCATCGTATCTATTATTTCAGGAATATTTTAACAAAGACACTCCTTTTTACAATGAATCCTGTGGCATTACATCCCAATCGTTTGATATTAGTTTAGAACAGAACTACACATTATTTATATATAACAACTAGATACTATAATGTTATTAAGCTTATTATATTATTGCCACTACTATTCTCCCATTAATATTAACCACAACCGTCATCTATCACATCCGCTAATATACTTAGGCATGTATCTTACCTTAGTCAATTATATCAACTTGTGAATAATATTATTATACTAGGTATTTATGCTTAATTCCAGTGTCAAGATGGCGGATGAAGATAATATTTGTTGTGCTTAAACTAATAAGGGGGTGAGCATGATAACCAAAGAATTTATCGATAAAGACTTGATACCTGTCTTAAATGAAGAGTATAATGACGATGAGACCGCCGAAATGCTTAAGACTGGAAAAATCAGGGTACTTCTTGCTGAAGACCACGCTATGGTTCGTGAAGGAACCCGCCGCATACTGGAGGGAGAACAGGACATGGAAGTCGTCGGCGAGGTTGCGGACGGGCAAGAAGCTATCCGTTTAACCGAGGCTTTACATCCTGATGTCGTACTCATGGACATAGCTATGCCTGTTATAAACGGCGTGAAAGCTACTCAGGAGATTAAAGCTATTGCCCCGTCCACTGCAGTGCTTATTCTCAGTGCTTACGATGACGACGCTTATCTATTCGCAGTCCTCGAGGCTGGAGCTGCCGGATATCTATTAAAAAACTGCAAAGCCAACGAATTAGTTGAAGCTGTCAGGGCTATTATGCGAGGGGAGTCTGTACTGCATCCGGTGGTTGCTTCGAAGGTTTTAAAGCGTCTTTTCAACGGACAAGGGTCCGCCCAGGACCATGTTGAGCCATTACTTACAAAACGTGAAATTGAGGTATTAAAAGTGGCCGCCAGAGGACTGAGTAACAAGGATATCGCCAAGACACTCCGTCTCTCTTCAAGGACAGTACAGGCCCATCTTGGAAATATCTTTAATAAATTAAATGTTAGCTCCCGCACTGAAGCAGTTATCTCTGCTATGCGCGTGGGAATCCTCTCTACTGAGGATATCCAGAATGTCACGGGGTAATCTCAAGCGTTTTTTAGCTTATATATTCATTCTGTCAAGTTTATCTGCTATCCTGCTTAACGGGTGTTTGCAAACCGATATTGAACAGTTACCACCTCCACAGGATGTGGTTTTGAAGCCGAACCCGGCATTTAGTAAAGATATCAAACCTATTCTCGATAGCTTTTGTGTCAAATGCCACAACCCTCAAGATGCTCACAAGGGCCTTTCACTGGATACTTATGAGGGGATTATGAAAGGCCATAAAAGCGGCCCGGTGCTCGTACCGGGCCAACCGCAGCAAAGTACCCTCCTCATCGTAATCAAACAGGATACGCCACCTGCTTCCAGGATGCCCTTCCATCAAGAAACTCTAACGCCACACCGGATACACAATATAGAAAATTGGATTCTCCAGGGGGCTCCCAATAATTGAATGTTGCCATTCTCGACTGTTGTTAAAAGATTCCCGCCGGTTCTCATGATTCCCATTTTTTTAGTGGTATGGATTCGAAAAATATAAGAAGCGCTAAGTTTATGTATAGGAAATTATCCCCCGGTTTCCGGTATCGAGGGATTGAGGTTTTTATCAGGGTGAAAAACATATCAAACAGGTGCATCTCCGTCTGTTATCCTCCATCAATTACATCCGTTTTCTGCGGAAGGACTTGATATGTCTATTCGCACCCGTCTTATCCTGCTTATAGCTTTTCTGGTTGTCGTGGTGTTGGTTATGGTCTTTGTAGCTGGTACTGAAGTAAACCGCTTGTCGACGCTATCGGAGTCTATTACCGGCCGGGCGATGCAACGCATTGAATACATGAGCCAGATCAACACGAACATTATGCAGTGGCGCGGACTTAATCTTAGCATCATACTCATTGAAGACCCTCAGACAAGACAAATATATCAATCTCAGTTATCCAGGATAAAAACTGATACCCAGAATATGGTCCAACAATACAGCAACATTATTACAGACCCGATCCGTAGAGCGGACTATGAGGCTTTCTTGACGCATGTCCAGGAATATACAGAAATAGATAATAATCTGGATATTTTGTTATCAATAGGTAAAGGTCGCGAAGCCGCGGAATTATTTTCCAGTTCACAGAACGCTTTTGATGAGATGTACTATCATATAAACCGGATTAAAATCGACGAGATAAACAATACACGGGATGCCAGTCTGCAAGCCACCGCAACGGCAACTGATACCCGCAACTTTTTTACCTGGCTTACAGTGGCCGGAATAGTCAGTTTAATAGGGCTGGGTTTCTATATATGGTACTCTCTTTCTTCGGGCCTCCGGCGGCTTATAATAGCCACCAGGCAGGTATCCTCCGGGGATCTTTCGCAACCTATACCAACCATAAGCAAAGACGAGATTGGAGAGCTGGTCCAATCCTTTAATACAATGGTGTTGTCAGTCAAGCAGAGCCAGGAAGAGAACCAACGCCTGACCCAGGAGGCTTTGAAACTCAAGGAGGAACGCATAGGTCTCTTACAACAGCAGTTTTTCACAACTATCAAAGCCCAAGAAGAGGAAAGAAAACGAATAGCCAGAGAACTCCATGATGATACGGCTCAATCTCTTGTCACTCTTTCACGGGGTCTGGATTCCATTTTATCTCAGAAAAAGGAGCTTACCGCAGGCTCCACTAAAGAATTGGAACAAATGCGGCAGACTGTGGACCTGAGTTTGCAAAACGTAAGGCGTTTCAGCCAGGACCTGCGCCCCTCGATAATCGATGATCTGGGGTTGGTTCCTGCGATAGAGTGGTTATCTACCAGATTAGGTAAACTTCAACCCATAAATGCCCTGATAAAAACCCGGGGCGCTATCCGCCGGTTAAGCCCGGAAATAGAGCTAACCTTATTCAGGATAGCCCAGGAGGCGTTAACTAATGTTTCTAAACACTCTAAAGCAACCAGCGTAGACATATCTATCATTTTCGAAAAGCATAAAGTGATGTTGAGTATAAGCGACAACGGGCAGGGGTTTGTCGTACCTGTCTCCTGGAACGAAGTGGCAATCCGTAGTCAACTTGGCCTGCTGGGCATGAGAGAACGGGCCCAACTGATTCAGGGCAATCTGGAGATCGATTCCAAACCGGGTACAGGCACTGTTATCCGTATTGAGGTGCCAATAGACCAGCAAACTACTCTCGAACAAAAAACTTGAATCTTATTTGTAATATGGTAAAATAGCCAGAAGAGGAGTAAAGAATGCCCAAGAACTTAAACAAGATTACAGCAGAAAAGTTTATCAAGGGGATAAACAAGAAGAATCCACATAACGGATTAAAAGTCCGCTTCAACT
>Ga0209514_10006565_pt1 | contig 14190 bp, 15 predicted proteins | sample Subgrocontami58m_FD_187452 | JGI IMG/M metagenome (GOLD analysis project Ga0209514, IMG submission 187452) | Subsurface groundwater microbial communities from S. Glens Falls, New York, USA - GMW37 contaminated, 5.8 m (SPAdes) (version 3) | ecosystem: Environmental > Aquatic > Deep subsurface >...
AGGGTCGCGAGTTAAACTCACGCAGGCCCAGCGTCGCTCCGCTCCGGCCTGTCACTTTCCTCCGAGACGCCTAACACTTTGGAGCGAGATGGACGTCACTTTCGCCGGAACACGCAGCACAGGCGGGATATGCTGCCTGGGTATTCTCCGGATGGGCCTCCGACGATGACGCTCATCATACTATCCTCACTGTCAGTCCGTACTTATCTGCGAGCCATGCGTACTTCGCCCGCACCGTCGCGGTGAGAGAAACCGGCTGGCCGGTCCTTTTGTCGATGCCCTTCACGTCCTCCAGTATGACGAGGTCAGCTTCGACGTACCGGAAGTCGATGATGACCCTGGTGTTGGGTCCGAGAATGTAAGGCACCTGGCATTCGAGGCCGGAGATCGCGCCGCCCTGTTCGAGCATTAGCCCAAGTTTACCATCGAGTTCCGAAATCGAATACGAAATCGGGCAAATACATCGTTTTATGGACACTACAATTTCATTATTCTCTTCGTCTTCAGGGGGTTGGCCAGGAGCCCCAGCGCACGGTAAATCTCCAGGTGGAACGGCTCCGGGTCTCCGGTCTGCCTCAGGTATATGCGCTCCCCCTTATCGTTGGTCACTGACGCCGTCGCCCTCATGTGGGTAGACAGCCGGGTGCGCAGCGTGCTCCACCGGTGTGAGATACCTTTACCCTTTAACTCACGCTGAATTGTCGCCAGGAGGTGATAGGCCAGCACCGTGATGAACAGGTGACCTTCCTGCCGGGAGCCCTTGCGGTGATACACCGGCCTCAGTCCCAACTCGCTCTTGAGACAGCGGAAGGACTCTTCTACCTCGCCCAGCATCATGTAGAGGGACCAGAGTTCCTTTTCATCCAGGTCGGTACGACTGGAGCGGATGCAGTACGCGCCGGAGAACCTCGCTTCAAGAGCCTTCTCACTGTCAACAGACCATTTGATCTGCGTCGCCCGTCCCGTCTCCTCACCAACCTCGATGTTGTAGAACCGCGCTATCGTGGGATACCTCTCCCGCAGCCTCCCCATCCGTTCCATCACCCGGCCATAGCTCTTGCGGCCGTGCTTCTTCTTGAGAGAGCCGGCGATCGCCTCCAGTCCTGCCTCAAAATGCTGCTGGAACCGGGTCTTCATCGATTCCTCTTTGCGCGCCCTGGCCTCGCTCTCACAGTAAAGGATGACATCCCCGTCACCGTCTAAACGCCGGGCCTTGATCGCAGCATCCTTACCGGACTTGATCACCACCAGTTCCTCCGCAGGAATCTCAGCCGGCCTGCTCCGGCTCACCGTGACGTAGTGGAAACCCTCCCCGCGAATGAGCTTCAAATTGTCCCGGGTACCCACGCCGGCATCGATCACCACGGTGGGTAATTCTGCAAACAGGGGCTGCCGGCGGCTCAAGTCTGACTTGTAGGCTTCGAGGAATCCCTTGAGGCTATCCGGTTCACTGGCATTCCCCGGCAACACCCGGCTCTTCTTGGGAAAACCGTCCTCATCCACCACCAGCGCCAGGGTGAGCAAGGGGTGATCATCCCTTTTCTCTTTGGAGTGTCCGCGATGGGCCAGCGTGCTTTCATGGCATCTCCCGGTCAGATAGGTATTGGTAAGATCGTAAAGTATGATCTTCTCTCCCAGACCAAAGACCTCCCGCTCCCTCTGCACCAGTAGATCTTCAATCTCCTCCCGATGTTTTACCAGATCATCGGAGAGCCGGTACAGCGAGTTGTTGGAAAGGCGCCGGAAGTCGGCACCGAGCAATTCGTCCAGGGCGCTTATTTCCTGCCCCCAGAGGGCTGTCTCTCTTTCGCTGGCAGGATGCAGCAGCCGCCCGATGATCAAGAGGGCCGCCCGGTGGATCTGCTCATCGCCAAAGCCGAGATGAGCCAGGATTTCCGGCAGTCCCAGCCGCCGGAAGGCATCATGGGCCACAGCTTCTCCCCCGAGGCTGCGGAATTCGCCCTGGGACAGGGAATTGAGATCAACTCTCTCCCAGTCAGCTTCCTGACGCACCGGAATGCTCTGCATCTCCCTCTGCCGCAGCATACGGGCGAAGTGCTGGGCCAGGTCTTCAATATGGGGCGGTGGCGGCAGGAACGAGGCCTGGGCACAGACTATTTCCTCGATGCGGTTGGCCAGTGTCTTCCACCCGGAGACGGGCAGGTCCAGATGTCCCAGGTTCAACAGGACCCTCTGGCGGGGGCCCTTGGGGGTGCGCACGGACTCCATCAGGCGGTGGTAGGTGAAGGTCTTGTCGTAGCCGGGATTCTTCTTGGTGATCTCCCTGACGAACATAGGGGCACTATACCACGTCAGGCGGCTTCTGTCAATACCACAATATCCGTATGGGGCACTACAGTGGCGACCCCAAGCTGGGAGACTCCTTTTTCCGGCCCTCACTGAAGCTGGACTGCCTCTTCCCCTGTCCCGAGGTTGGTAAACTTGGGCTAGTTTGCGGACTGCGGAACAGAACAGAAAAGGAAGGAAGAAAATGCTCCAGCGCTTGAAGGTGTCGACAAGCTCCAGAATAGACCTGGTAAACATCACCCAAAAGGTGGAACATGTGACCAATGCGAGTGGCGTTACCAGCGGCATATGCTACGTATTCGTCCCTCATACCACTGCAGGGATAACCCTCAACGAAAACGCCGACCAAGGGGTCCTCCTTGATATCGTCGAACGGTTGAGCTCAATTGCGCCAGAGGGCGCCAGATACCATCACATGGAAGGGAATGGCCCGGCGCATGTCAAGGCCAGCCTGATGGGACATTCTGAGCCCCTGCTGATAGAGAACGGAAGCCTTGTCCTTGGCACATGGCAAGGGATTTTCTTATGCGAGTTCGACGGACCAAGGGAACGGCAGGTGATAATCAAGGTAGTGGAAGATTGAGAAGATATGGCTCTGCTTGCAGGCAGGCGGTACCACATTACCGTCGCAATGTTGAGCGGAGGCGGATACGGTAGCCCCTGAGGATCTCAGGCGGCTGTTCCGTACCCTTCAAATTTTCCTTTCACCCAGCCACCCTTGTCCTCCAGCAAAGTGACTGGCAGGAATGCATTGTTGATTCCTGGTTCGCTTCTCGCATGCACCCTGATGTAATTGTCCGTGAGTCCCGACCATGTGTCTGCGCTGCCCTTTACCTTTTCTTCCCACAGTACTTCCATACGGCGACAGAGAAACCTCGAATGGAATCTTCGCCTGGATTCGCTGGCCAGTTCCAGAAACTCATCGGTCCTGCGCTTTTTTGTGCCACCATGCACCGGAGCAAGCCTGGCTGCAGGGGTGCCGGGCCGGGGAGAATAAGGAAAAACGTGGATTGCGGCGTACGCCATCGCCCGGCAGAAGTCGAGGCTTTCAATGTGCTCCGCTTCAGTCTCTCCAGGGAAGCCGACGATTACGTCCGTAGAGACCGCTAATTCGGGAATCCCTTCCACAAGAGAGCATACCGCGCGCCGATATCCGCCGAGGGAATATCGCCTCCCCATGCGGGGCAGTACAGTCCCGCTTCCGCTTTGGAGAGGCATATGAACGTGGCGGCACATTCTCTTATCCTTGAAGGCCGCTATCAGGTCACTATCGACATCCACTGGCTGCAAAGAAGAAAGGCGCAGCCGGGCGGCGCCCGTCTCTTCCAAGACCAGTCCGACCAGTCCGCTCAGCCTCAGATTGCCAGAATCGTAGGCCCCGACGTTGGTGCCCGTCAGAACAATCTCGCGGTACCCCTCCGCCACCTTGAGCTTTATCGTGGCGAGCACCGTACTTATGTCGACTGACGCGACCTCGCCGCGGACAATGGGAACGATGCAGTAGGTGCAATGATATTCGCAGCCTTCCTGGACTTTGACAAAGGAACGTGTTCTATGTGGGGTTGGCGAACAGGATGCCCTCTCGGTATCCACTGTCGCGGGAGGCCGGCGAGCCAGTAGCATTTCAACGAGTGAAGCGGAGTCCCCCTGGTGAGCGACAATCCCGCTGTCCAGCGATTGCATGTCGCACGGGGAACGCCTTGAGTAACAGCCACTGGCCACGAACAGTGCGTCCGGGTTCCTCTTACATGCGCGCCTCAACAGGTTCCTGCACTTGCGGTCAGCAATCCCGGTAACTGTGCACCCGTTGAGGATGAAGATATCGAAGTGGTCGCTGGCAGATACTACCTGGTAGCCGCTGCGGGACAGTCTGTGGACCAGATCTTCGCTTTCCGCCTGGTTAAGTTTGCAGCCCAGAGTCTGTACCGCTACCGTGTTTTTGTGATTCATCGGTCTCGATCACTTTCAGTGTGTCACCGGGCCTGACAACGCCTCCCTGAAGGACACGGGCAAAGACGCCTTCTTCGGGCATAGCACACTGCCCGACCTGGTGGTAAATGGCGCAGCGCGTATGGCATTCCTTCCCGATTTGAGTTACCTCAAGTATCACATCGTTGACGCCGATCCTCGTTCCCACGGGTAGATGGACGATGTCCATGCCTTCCGTAGTTAGATTCTCAGCGAAGTCGCCAGGACCGACATCCAGCCCCAGCTTGCGCATCTTCTCGATGCTGTCCGTCGAGAGGAGGCTGACCTGGCGGTGACTGCTGCAATCGGCATGGGCATCGTCCTTGAGTCCACAGTTTACTTCGATGACGCCTTCATCTATTCGGGTCTTTCTGGTGCCTTTCTTCTTACTCCAGCAGACCGCCACGACTTTTCCAGTTTCTCGTTGTTCAGCTGGCATTAGCCCTCCACGACATCCCCGCCAACGGGGTCGATTCGAACACCCTGTGACTTGACCCATTCGATGCCTCTATCGATATCCTCTTTTTTCCCGACCAGTTCCAGTTCCACCCAACCTCTGTCATGTGTGACGTCGGCGCGCCTGATATTGGTTACCACCTTAAAGCGGATACCCAGATCATATATTATCGGATTGGATATGAGTTCCTGTGGAAAGGTGAACTTCACTCTGTGCTTGGCCATAGCCTTCCTCCGATTAGACTTAATCTCCTGATGCCCCGATGTCCTACTTTCCTTTGCCAGACGCATTCAGTGCGGCCTCGAACGAAATAAGCGTCGGTTCAACCAGCAGAGGTTGGTCGAGTGTACCAAGGATGGCTTCTTGAGTCTTCAGACCGCTTCCAGTTATGTATGCGACTGTAGGCCCATCAGTTCCTATGTCTCCGCTCTCGGCCAGCTTTTTCAGGGCGGCTATGACCACGCCGCCGGCAGTTTCAGCAAAGATCCCTTCAGTTTCAGCAAGTAACTTGATTGCATCGATTATCTCGGGATCGGGCACCGCCCATGCTCCTCCGCCAGATTCTTTGATCGTCTTCAAGGCATAGAACCCGTCGGCTGGATTGCCTATGGCTATAGACTTAGCGATGGTGTTCGGCTTCACCGGCTTAATTTGCGAGGCACCGGTCCTGTAAGCTTCCACAATCGGGCCACATCCTGCCGCCTGGGCCACAAACATTCGAGTGGACACCGATTCGATCAAGCCAATCTTCTTCAGTTCACCCAGCCCCTTCCATATCTTGGTATACAAAGAACCGGAGGCCGCGGGGACGACAGCGTATTTTGGGGCGCGCCAGCCCAGTTGCTCTGCCACTTCGTAGGCAAGTGTCTTGCTCCCCTCGGAATAATAGGGCCGGAGGTTGATGTTGACGAATCCCCAGTCGTAGTTTTCCGCTACCTCGCTGCACAGCCTGTTGACTTCGTCATAGTTTCCCTTAACCGTGATCACATTCGGGCCGTAAATGGCGGTCCCAACAACCTTCCCCTGCTCCAGATCTGCCGGGATGAACACATAGGCCTTCAGTTTCGCTTTTGCGGCATGGGCCGCCACGCTGTTGGCAAGGTTGCCTGTCGATGCACACGCTATGACGTCAAAGCCAAAATCCAATGCCTTGGACACGGCCACCGCAACCACGCGGTCCTTAAAGGAGTTAGTGGGGTTGAGGCAATCATTCTTGATGTATAGTTCCTTTAGCCCGAGCTTGCAGGCGAGATTGTCCGCCTTTACCAAGGGCGTCACAGAGCTGCCGATATCGAGGATGTTTTCGCCCACAGGCAAGAGGTCCCTGTAGCGCCACATCGTACAGGGGGACGCCTCGATGCTCTTCCTGGTCATGTTCCTGGCGATAGCGTCATAGTCATATGCGACTTCCACGGGTCCGAAGCAGAAGTCGCATATGGCCAGGGCTTCAAGAGGAAACTCCCGGCCGCAGCGGCGGCACCGCAGCGCGCTAGCGTAACTCACTGGCTGGCTCCTCCCGATTTCTTCCCAGAGTTCCTGGGGTCATACTGACTCCAGGCTGCATTCCAAGTCTTCAAGTAAGTCTTCCACGTTTTCCAATCCAATTGACAATCTTATCAGATTGTCCGCGATTCCGGCTTTCTGCCTCGCCTCGGCCGGCATTGAGGCATGGCTCATAGTGGCGGGGTGCTCGATCAGCGAATCTGCCCCACCCAAAGATTCGGCAAGCGATATGACGCGGAGATTCTTCATTACCTTGTTAACGGCAGGAACGCCGCCCTTGACTTCAAAGGATATCATTCCGCCGAAGCCCTTCATCTGCTTCCTGGCTATGTCATGTCCGCGATGCCCTGGCAGTCCTGGATAATATACTTTCTGCACTTTGGGATGACTGTTCAAATACTCTGAGATGCGGCTGGCATTCTCGATATGCACCCTCATGCGTGGAGCAAGAGTCTTCAATCCGCGAAGGACCAGCCATGAGTCGAAAGGCGACTCGCCCGTACCCATTGCGTTGAGGAGAAATTGTACCTTATCCCCCAGTTCCTTGCTAGCCGTAACGACTGCTCCGCCAACAACGTCCGAGTGGCCGTTAAGGTACTTGGTTGTTGAATGGACCACTATATCAACGCCCAACTCGATCGGACGAAGCAAATAGGGAGTCGCAAAGGTGTTGTCGGCCACCGTCAGTAAGTTGCACACGCGGGCCACGTCCGCGACCATGTTAACGTCAACTATATTCAGCAGCGGGTTAGAAGGGGTCTCAAGCCAAATCATCTTTGTATTGGGACGCACTGCCTCTTCGATGTTGCTGCGGACGCCCAATCTTACGAACGAGAACTCTATTCCAAAGTTCCTCATCACGGTATCGAAAAGACGGTAGGTTCCGCCGTAAATGTCGTCACCGCAAATAACGTGGTCACCCTGTTTGAGAAGATGTATTACAGTCGTTTCTGCTGCCATTCCTGTGGCGAAGGCCGCCCCTGACTTTCCTCCCTCCAGCAGGGCAATACAATCTTCCAGTGCCCTTCGCGTGGGATTGGCCGTACGCGTATAGTCGTACCCCTTTGTCTTGCCAATATCCTCGAATACGAAGGTCGACGTCTGGTAGATAGGGGTCGTCAGGGCGCCGGTTGCGGGATCAGGCTTCTTGTTGCCGTGGATGGAAAGAGTCTCGAATCTCACTAGATGCCACCGCCTTCGGTGAAAATATGCTGGGCATGTGCCAGTTCTCTATGGGTTTCTTTAGTTTCCCCGGCAGATGCCCCGGCCGTGACCCCGACGGATTCCTCAAGCCTTCTAACGCGTTGCTCCATGACCGAATTTTCGGCGATCAACAAGTTGATCACCATTGCAAAAGGATCGGGTAGCTTGCCATGTTCCAGGGGAGTGGTCCCGGTCTTCTGGTCTTCTACGACACGCCCGGGGACCCCCACCACCGTGACCCCGGGGGGAACTGACCGCACAACGACTGAGTTCGCGCCAACCCGGGCGCCGTCCCCGATCGTGATGGGACCGAGTAGTATGGCGGCCGTGCCGATCACGACATCGTTCCCGATCGTCGGATGGCGTTTCGCTTTTTCCAGCGCTGTGCCGCCCAACACAACACCCTGGTACATCAGGACATCGCTTCCTATCTCTGCCGTCTCTCCGATAACCACGCCCATGCCGTGGTCGATGAAGAATCTTCTGCCGATCTGCGCTCCTGGATGAATTTCAATGCCAGTAAGGAAACGGGCAGACTCGGATATCCAGCGGGGGACAAATCTCCATTTGTGTTTCCAAAGGGAGTGGGAAATGCGATAGGCCCAGATGGCATGGAGGCCAGGGTACAGCAGGACAACCTCCAGCGTACTCCTGGCCGCCGGGTCTTTAGAAAAGACTGTCCGAACGTCTTCCCTTATGGAGGAGAAAAACCCCATCCTTTGCCGAAATCTCCCGTTGAGGTGGTGTTACTCTGAGAGCGCATATTATATACCACCGTCAGGTGCCGGCGCAGGAATCTTGAACAGCGGGGTGGACAGATAGCGTTCGCCGGTGTCAGGCAACACGACTACGATAAGCTTACCCCGATTCTCGGGCCTCTTCGCTACCTGGAGGGCGGCCCATGTGGCGGCTCCAGACGAAATGCCTGCCAGTATGCCCTCCCTGCGCGCCAATGCCCGCGCAGTAGCCTCTGCGTCTTCTTCGTTGACCTGAATGATTTCGTCGACCAACTTGGGGTCCAGAACGTCCGGAACGAATCCTGCTCCAATACCCTGTATGCGGTGTGGCCCTGGCTTGCCTCCGGAAAGTACAGGAGACTTTACCGGTTCAACGGCAATCGCTTTGAATGAAGGCTTTCTCTTCTTTATCACCTGCGCGACGCCCGTTATAGTGCCGCCGGTACCAACACCGGAGATGAGGATGTCCACCTTGCCATCCGTATCCTTCCAGATTTCCTCCGCAGTGGTTTCGCGATGGACTTTCGGGTTGGCGGGGTTCTTGAACTGCTGGGGGAGAAACGAATTGGGCTGAGCGGCGGCGAGTTCCTCCGCCCGCCGAATAGCGCCCTTCATGCCTTCCGGACCAGGGGTAAGAACAAGCTCAGCCCCCAGAGCGGCCAGAAGCTGTCTGCGTTCCATGGTCATTGTTTCCGGCATGGTGAGGACCAGTTTGTAGCCGCGGGCGGCGCATACGAAGGCCAGGGCTATGCCGGTGTTCCCGCTCGTGGGTTCGATTATGACTGTGTCCTTTTTTATCAGACCCTTCGCCTCAGCGTCATCGATCATCGACTTGCCTATCCTGTCCTTCACGCTGTGGAGCGGATTGAAAGACTCAAGCTTGGCTACCACGGTCGCATGGCAGTCCTGTGCTACCCGGTTCAGATTCACCAGAGGGGTCCTTCCCACCAGTTGTGTTATGTCGCCAGCTATGTTTGCCAATTGCATCCTCCTGAGTTGGATTTAGATGTAGTACATCGGCGCTTCCGCGCGTTCTTTTTCTCGTTGCCTGTCGGCCAGTTTCTTCAGTGAAGTTGACCCGAGTATATCGGTCATGGCTTTCTTCAGGTCAGTCCATACTTCCCGGGTAACGCATCCTGCGGTGCGATCGCACAGCGCCGGGTCATCAACGCATTCCACGGGGGCTATCGATCCCTCGAGAAGTTCGATGACCTCGCGCAGGTTGACATCCTCGGGACGACGCCCAAGCGCGACACCGCCGCGGGCGCCCCTGACGCTCTTGACGATTCCGGCCTTTATGAGAGGCGTCAACAGGTGCTGAAGATAGCGCACCGATATTTGCTGCCGGCGGGCAACGTCCTTCAACTGTACTGAGCCTTCCCCGTAATGCTGTGCCAGATCCACCAATGCCCGGGAACCGTATTGTCCGCGAGTAGATATCTTCACCTGCAGTGGCCCTCACATTCGGGGAGCGTGCTCGGCGCTACGTTCTCTGGTCCAATCATACTTATGATTCCCTTGCATCCGCGCCCATCCCCCCCGGGGGATTCTTCACGATGCTCTCGATCAAGCCAAAGACTACCAAGGTCATCTCCTTGGTCTACTTTACACACAAGGCCTGTTACCTGTCAATAATAGAATGGCTCAAAAAGACCCGTGCACCTGTCCAGTTCTACTCGTCCTCGACTGGAATCGGGTTGGGGAATGATTCTGTGATTTCGGTCTTTTGACTATTCTGTCCGCCTCTGTAATGATACAACAGTCTTGGGAGATATCTGGCTGCCTTTTGCTGCTTGCAACCGGGGACGACGAAGCTTGACACATATGAAGGAAGACCAAAACAGAGAGCAGTTACTGGAGGAAATCGAAAACCTCCGCAACCAGGTCTCCAGGATGGAGTCCGCCGCACACGAACAGCGGCAGGCGGGGGAGCTCCTGCACATTTTTCGCATTAATTCTCCAATTGGACTCTTCATTGTGCAGGACCGCAAAATGGTGTTCGCCAACAACCAGTTTGAGAAACTCGTGGGCGTTACCGACCAAAAGCTCAAAGAGACGTACTCGCTCGACCACGTACACCGGGATGACAGGGAACTGGTAAGGAAATCGGCCATACGGATGTTAAAGGGGGAGGACATCCCACCCTACAAGTACCGCTTCATGCACAAGGGCAACAAGGTGCGGTGGGTGATGGAGGGGGTCGTGTCCATACAATACCAGGGCAAGCGGGCGACCCTGGGACATATCATGGATATCACCGACCGCATAAGAGCTGAGGAGAAACTGCGCAGACAATACGAGAACGAGAAGAAGCTGCGCAAGGAGTTGGAGGACGAGGTGAACAAAAGGATAGAGTTCACTCACGCCCTGGTACATGAACTCAAGACCCCTCTTACTCCAGTTCTCCTTTCCAGTGAACTGCTGGTCGAGCAACTGCATGAAGAACCCCTGGCCAGTGTTGCCAGGAACATTCTTCGCGGCGCGAAAAGACTGGACAACCGGACGAATGAACTCCTCGACCTGGCCAAAGTGGAGATCGGCAGACTGCGTCTGGAGCCGAAAAACGTGGAAACCCTTGCGTTGTTAGGCCACATAGCTGACGACGTCTCTGTCATGATCAACAAGAAACGCCAACTTCTCGAGCGTCGAATACCGGAAGACCTTCCTGCAGTGTATGCCGATCCGGGAAGGCTTGCACAGGTAGTATTGAACCTGCTGGTGAACGCATCGAAATTCACCCCTGCGGGCGGCACCATAACGCTATCGGCCAGGGTGGAAGCTGATTCAGTACTGGTGGACGTCAGTGATACCGGACCTGGCATACCCAGGATCGACATGGGCAAGATATTCAGACCCTATCAAATGAGTCGGACCGACCGGGAAAGTCTGGGTGGACTGGGCCTCGGTCTGTCGCTGTGCAAGCAACTGGTTGAACTGCACGGTGGGAAGATTTGGGCGAGAAGCCATGTTGGCAAAGGTTCAACCTTTTCGTTCTCCGTACCGAAAAACATCCGGACGCGAACTGGTGAAGGAGGCAGGAGCGGGGGATGAAGTTGATGCTGATCATCGAAGACGATGAGGAGATAGTCGAGGCCATTTCACTCGTTTTTCAGATCAGGTGGCCTGAAGCAAGAATAGTGACCACGAGCCAGGGTAAGAAGGGCGTAGAACTGGCCGGTACTGAACAACCAGACATAGTCATCCTCGACCTCGGGCTTCCCGACATCAGCGGCTTCGATGTGCTGCGCCAGATACGTCAGTTTTCTGACGTGCCCATAATCATCGTTACGGCAAGGGCGGAGGAAAAAGACATTATCAAGGGGCTGGAATTGGGGGCCGACGATTATATTACCAAACCCTTGCGCCAACTGGAGTTGATTGCGCGCATCAAGGCACAGACCCGCCGCCAGGACAAAACAGAGGAGGAAGAGATAACCAGCGGCTCCATGAGACTGAACGGCGTTACAGGGCAACTGTACCACAAGGGCAAGGAAATCAACCTGACCCACACCGAAAGCCGGATACTCGGCTATCTAATGGCTAATGCGGGCCGCGTGGTCACCCATTCGTCCATCGCTGAGGCCGTGTGGGGAGACAACTACCCCGGCGTCACGGACAGTCTTAAAGTACATATACGCCGGCTTCGCGAGAAAATCGAAGATGAACCCGGCAACCCGCAATTGGTCGTCACCAAGCCAGGCACCGGCTACCTCCTCACGAGGCATTAGCGGCGGACAGCATCTGGCGGCAAGTCCCGGATACTGTAATCCGTTCTTCAGCTAATTGTTACCTGAACTTAAACTCCAGCCGCCTTCCGTAACCACTTCTTTACAGGCGGGTGCTACTATGACTTCAGTAGACACAAGGAGGATTACTCCAATGACCATGAGATCGTTAACCCATGTTATGCCGGGACAAGCTGCTGTTGAGGCAGTTAAGAAACTGGAATCTGCCGACCGCAAACCACTGCTGAAGTCAGTCTTTTCAACGCTGGGACGCATGTTTTGCCGGTTAATACCTGACGACGAGACGGCGCGCAAGCGCGGCGAAAAGGCCCTCAGGCAGTACTTGGACTAGAAGAACGAACAGTCTCCTATCAACTGCGAGAATGCCATCGGGGTTGAACTTCCAGGTGATTGACACCAGAAACAGGTCCAGCAGTCACCATGCCGAAAGAGCCTCCGGCTGGCGTTCCGGTGCACCACCAAACCTCAACGCCGAAAAGGGTCTCCGCAACTCACACCAATGGGTCAAGTTCAACAACAAAAAGGACTTCGATGACGTCTGAGTGGTGACCGCCAGCGCGGTCGCCCACCTCATAGTCCGGGAAAGCGAAGAGCGTCTTTTTCTCCTGTAGGTAAGTAGGAGGCCCCTACAATGGGTGGTCATACTCTTCTCGTAATACCTGCCGGGATAGACGTTGGTCGACCAGCCCTCCGTCTTCTTTATCCGTTTCCAGTCCCCATCATAAACGTAGGTCGCGGTGCCGGAGTAGCCTCCCCCCGTCCGATCCACCTGCGAGAGCAGGTTCTCCACGTTCCACGCTAATGTTTGCGTGCCGGTAGCGTTGGCCCGTGAGACCATATTGCCATTGGCATCGTAGTCCTGGGTGTAGGCTCCCACCGATGTCACCGCATGCGGCTGCACGCCGCCGTAGGTGTAAGAGGTCCCGTTCTTCGACATCATATTGCCCAGCACGTCATAGCTGAACGACTCTGTATACAGCCCAGTCACCCCCACCAACCGGTCCAGGTTGTCGTAGGAGAACCGCTCCGTCTCGGCTGCCACCTCGTCCTCCCTGGTAGCCAGGTTGCCGTTGTCGTCCCACCAGTACTTCTGGTGCAGGAGGGCGGTCCCTCCCGCCTGGGGCAGCGTCTTGATGCGGTACAGCCTGCCCCAGTAATTCTCCGGATCGGCGTCGTCCACGGCGTCGATGCCGTGGTAGTTGAACAGCGTCCTCAATCCGTTGCCCAGATTCACTTCTTTCATGCTGCCGAGCTGATTATACAGCGCGCTGCTGACCAGCGTCCCGGCCACCGAGCCGGAGAGGGAATAGGGCGCTCCCCGGCCGTTGTAGGTCTGGGTGACCGTCTCGGTCGTGGGCTAGGTGATGGTGCTCACCCGGCTGCCGCCGTCGTAGGTGCACTTTACTTCACAGATATTTAGAAGCGAGACAAGATGTCCTGCTCGTGAGAAGTTGCAGGAGAAGACACACCTACCATCGATGCTATCACTTTCCTCATCTCCTCAAGCGAAAGCCCATCAGCGCGAAGGTTGATGTAGGTTTCCCCCTGCTTCCAGCTTGCCTCCTTGAAAGACAGCCCGTCTTTGGCGGTACGCTTAGTAAGTGCCTTTTCTCTTGCCTGTCGCAAGGAGACAGCGGTTCCCCCTATCCTTTCTTCCGCGTTTTCAAGGTCCTTACTGGCTTTGCTGCCGGGCACGGGCACGTTGCTTTCTCTAAGCCAGACCAGGTTCTTCTCGCTATCTTCATACACGATTTCAACGTAAGGGTTGCCTTTGTGCCGATATTCATTCCGGTCGGTTTCCTCAAACCCTTCGGGCAGGATGGTCGGACTTATGACGGGAAAATCCTTGGTCGACCACTGTTTCTTGTTCGACGAATGTAATCGAACCATACTCCGCTCCTGGTGAAAAGTTTCCTCAATCTTCTGTGCCAGAGATCTCCTCACCAGCTTGGTCCAAATCGCGCAAACCACGAGGACAAGAAAGACGAGGAAGAATGAACCCATGATGTACACCATCGAGAAGAACAATCCTCGCGAATTGCCCATACCAGCGTAGAACACGCCGGGACCAGCCAAGCCCAACAGAATCCCGGCCAGGACGAACTTTGGATTGGCGCGTAATGCCTTGCCGGATTCACGGGCATGCCCGAACCAAGCTCCAAATGAAATGAATATCCACGTGCCTATTGCCAGAGGCCGCCACGATGGAGACGCAGACGAGAGTATTGTTGGTCCCACCACGCCGACCAAGACACATAGCAGCCTCCAC
>Ga0209514_10006571_pt1 | contig 14180 bp, 12 predicted proteins | sample Subgrocontami58m_FD_187452 | JGI IMG/M metagenome (GOLD analysis project Ga0209514, IMG submission 187452) | Subsurface groundwater microbial communities from S. Glens Falls, New York, USA - GMW37 contaminated, 5.8 m (SPAdes) (version 3) | ecosystem: Environmental > Aquatic > Deep subsurface >...
GCCCTTTTCATCGTCACGGCAGTTTTCCTTGCCGCCGCACTGAGTCGCATCGATCGGCTCGTCAACCGCGAGGATGATGTCGGCGACCGCAACGTGTGCCATGTCCCTCGCGAGGCAGTAGCCGCCGCCCGGACCGCGCACGCTGTCGACCAGCTCGCGCCGGCGCAACTTGCCGAACAACTGCTCGAGATACGAAAGCGAAATCTTCTGGCGTTGGCTGATTTCAGCAAGCGTCACCGGACCGCCGCCGTGGCGCATCGCCAGATCGACCATTGCCGTTACCGCAAAGCGCCCTTTAGTTGTCAGCCTCATAGGATACTCCTGTTAATAATCAGACACCTGTACCATCGTTCGTAATACACGATGGATTTTGTCAAGTATAGGATACCCGATAGAATCAGTCAACAATTTTATTCAGGTAGTTCGCATCGAACTGGTCGCGCTCTGAGTCCTCGCCGGAGGCCACGCCCAGCCTTTCGAGTTGCTCCAGGATCCGGTCGATCCGCTGGTCGGTGCTTACGCTGTGATTGATCAGTTCGTGGATCGCCTTTACCAACGGATCGTTCATATCGGCGCCGAGCGCATAGGCCGAGAAGCCTGCTTTGGCGCCTGCTTCTTTTTCAACGATGTGTGCCGGGATGCCGATTGCGGTGGCGCCGGGAGGAACGCTTTTGACCACCACCGCGTTGGAACCCACGCGCGCGCCATCGCCGATGGTGATCGGGCCGAGGATTTTCGCGCCGGCGCCGAGTACCACGCCATTGCCGAGCGTCGGGTGGCGCTTGCCTTTGTTCCACGACGTGCCGCCGAGCGTGACCCCATGATAGAGCGTGCAGTCGTCGCCGATTTCAGCGGTCTCCCCGATCACTACGCCCATGCCGTGGTCGATGAAAAAACGGCGCCCGATGGATGCGCCGGGATGAATTTCGATGCCGGTCAAAAACCGGCCTGCGTGTGAAGTCAATCGCGCGAGCCACTGCAGGCGCATGCCCCACAAGCTATGCGCGAGCCGATGCACCAGCAGTGCGTGGAACCCGGGGTAACAAGTAATCACTTCCCAGGTGTTGCGTGCCGCCGGGTCGCGCTCGAATACGACCGCTATTTCTTCCTTGATCCGGGAAAACATGGCTGATACTCAAGAGGATAGCTTGTTACTTTATATTGCCCCACTGGTTCGATCAACTAATCGTAACCAATGAACTCCTTCCCCCTTGACGGGGGAAGGTTGGGATGGGGGTGAAAACGGTGCGAGCCATGGCAATTCTCACCCCCACCCTGCGCCCTCCCCCATCAAGGGCGAGGGAATCTGCCCTTCTGACACTAGACTCCTAGCGCCGCATTTTATCGACCGCTTTGAGAAAACCGCGCAGGATATTGACCTCTTCGGTCTCGAGCCGCGCACGCGCGAGCAGGCGCCGCAACCGCGGCAACAGGCGTTTCGGGTTGGCCGGATCGTGAAAACCGGCGTGCACCATGGTTTTTTCGAAGTGCTGATACAACCGTTCGACCTGCTCGTGATTCGCCGGCTCGAACTCCGGCGCGCGCAGCGGCGCACTCTCCGGCATCGCCATGCGCAGTTCATACGCAAACACCTGCACCGCAGCGGCGAGGTTGAGCGACGCGTACCCGGGATTGGCCGGAATGCCGGCCCATATCTGACAGAGGCCCGCTTCCTCATTGCTCAGGCCGGAAGTTTCATTGCCGAATACGATCGCAACCGGATGCGATGCCGCTTGCGCGAGCAGCTCGCGCGCCGCCGCGCGCGCATCCATCATCTCGTGACGCAATTCGCGCTGCCGCGAAGTGGCCGCGACCGCCAGCACGCAGCCCTCGAGCGCCGCAGCGAGACTGTCATGCACCTCAGCACGCTGCAATATGTCGAGCGCGCCGGAGGCGCGCGCCTCGGCATCGGGATGCGGAAAGTGCCGCGGCCTGACCAGTGCGAGCGTGCCGAGGCCCATCGTTTTCAGCGCACGCGCCGCCGCGCCGATATTGCCGGGATGGCTGGGCTGCGTCAGCACGACGCGAATGTTTTTGAGTGGGTCAGCGCAATTCACGTACAATGTCGCGCATGAAAAGCCTAATCATAATCTGATCATGCATCCAATGCTCATCACCGCGGTGAAAGCCGCGCGCCGCGCCGGCAGCATCATCAACCGCGCGGCGCAGAACCTCGACATCCTGTCGGTGACGCAGAAAGCGATCAACGATTACGTGTCGGAAGTCGACCACGAGGCCGAGCGGGAGATCATCAAAGTGCTGCTCAATGCCTATCCCGGCCATTCGATCCTGGCCGAGGAAAGCGGCGCTTCCGGCAAATCGGAATTCCAGTGGATCATCGATCCGCTCGACGGCACCACCAATTTTCTGCACGGATTTCCGCAATACGCGGTGTCGATCGCGCTCGCGCACAAGGGCGTGGTGACGCAGGCGGTAATTTTCGATCCGGGGCGCAACGATCTGTTTACCGCGACGCGCGGCCGCGGCGCGTACCTCAACGACCACCGCATGCGCGTGAGCCGCCGCACCAAGCTGCAGCAAAGCCTGCTCGGCACCGGTTTCCCGTTTCGCGAGTTCGCGCACGTCGACGCCTACCTCGCGATGTTCCGCGACCTGACGCAGAAGACCAGCGGACTGCGGCGCGCCGGAGCGGCGACGCTCGACCTCGCCTACGTCGCGGCGGGACGCTTCGACGGTTTCTGGGAATTCGGCCTGAGCCCTTGGGACGTGGCCGCGGGCAGCCTGTTGATCACCGAAGCCGGCGGACTGGTCGGCGATCTCGAGGGCAACAGCACTTATCTCGAATCCGGCAACATCGTCGCCGCCAACCCAAAAATCTTCGCGCAACTGATCCAGGCGCTCGCCCCGCATCTCCCGCCCGGTCTGAAAAGCCGCCAAAGCCCCTGAAAGTAATATATAATCCGCGCCCTTCAGGGCCAAAGGCCGGGCGCGCTGCGCGCGACCTTCGCGGCCGAACCACCAACCGGAATCATCGTCGTGATCACCACCGCGGGCATCACCATGCAGTTCGGGGGCAAGCCGCTCTTCGAAAACGTCTCGATCAAATTCGGGCAGGGCAACCGCTATGGCCTGATCGGCGCCAACGGCTGCGGCAAATCCACCTTCATGAAAATCCTCGGCGGCGACCTCGAACCCAGTGGCGGCTCGGTTGCAATCGACAAGGGCGAGCGCCTCGGCAAGTTGAGGCAGGATCAGTTCGCATTCGAGGACAGCCGCGTGCTCGACGTCGTGTTGATGGGCCACGACCAGATGTGGCGGGCGATGCAGGAACGCGATGCGATCTACGCCAATCCCGGCGCCAGCGAAGACGACTACATGCGCGCGGCGGAACTCGAGCATGAGTTCGCCGAGTTCGGCGGCTACACCGCCGAAGCGCGCGCGGCCGCACTGCTGCTCGGCATCGGCATACCGCTCGAACAGCATAACGGCCCGATGAGCGCGGTAGCACCCGGCTGGAAGCTGCGCGTGCTGCTGGCACAGGCGCTGTTCGGCGATCCCGATATCCTGCTGCTCGACGAACCGACCAACAACCTCGACATCAACAGCATCCGCTGGCTCGAGGACGTGTTGAACGCGCGCTCGAGCACCATGATCATCATCTCGCACGACCGGCATTTTCTCTCCAGCGTGTGCACGCACATGGCGGACGTCGACTATGGCGAGATCCGCATCTACCCGGGTAATTACGACGACTACATGCTGGCCTCGACGCAGGCGCGCGAGGGATTGCTCGCCGCCAGCACCAAGACCAAGGAACGCATCGCGGAGCTGCAGGCCTTCGTGCGCCGCTTCTCGGCCAACGCGTCGAAGGCGCGTCAGGCCACCTCTCGCGCGCGGCTGATCGAGAAGATCAAGGTCGAGGACATCAAGCCCTCGAGCCGGCAGTATCCGTTCCTGCGCTTCGACGTAAACGACCAGGAAAAACTCCACCGCCACGTGGTCGAAGTGCAGAAGCTCGCCAAGAGCTATGACCGGCCGCTGATCAAGAACTTCAACCTCAGGGTCGAGGCCGGGGAACGAATCGCGATCATCGGCCCGAACGGCATCGGCAAGACCACGCTGCTGCGCTGCCTCGCGGGTGAACTCGCGCCCGATACCGGGTCCGTGAAATGGACCGACAAGGCGCGGCCCGGGTACTGCGCGCAGGATCACGCCGGGGAATTCACCGGCGACGCGACGCTGGCGGAGTGGATGGGCCAGTGGAAAAGCGCGAGCGACGACGACCAGACCGTGCGCGCCACGCTCGGGCGGCTGCTGTTCTCGGGCGATGACGCGCGCAAGTCGCTCAACGTGATTTCCGGCGGCGAGCAGCAGCGCATGATCTTCGGCAAGCTGATTCTGCGGCAACACAACGTGCTGCTGCTGGACGAGCCGACCAACCATCTCGACATGGAATGCATCGAAGCGCTCAACACCGCGCTCGACAAGTACAAGGGCACGCTGATTTTCGTTTCGCACGACCGCGAGTTCGTGTCCTCGCTCGCCACGCGCGTGATCGAGATGACGCCCGCTGGCATCAACATCTTCCCCGGCAACTACGAAGACCATCTGGCCGCGCAACGCGCGGCCGCCTGACCGCTGCGCAACTGGCTATTTCGTCATTCCGGCGCAGGATAATCGGCGCGGGAGTGCCGGCCGGAACCATCAGCCCGAGCCAGTTGTTGGCCTCATAGTAGCGAAGCCAAACGCGCCAGAACGGAAGCATCGCCGACCTTCATCATGTTTGCACAGGTGTCGATCAACCGGTCCACACTTGCTTTGGGCAGCAGGGGCTCGGTCAGGCCGCGAAACTTCTGTTCGATATCCTGATCGCTCATCGGTTTCTCGAAACTACCGATCACGTGGTCCACATGACAACTCAAAGTCTCGCCGCCGTTGAGTTCGATGGCGACATGGGTTTCGTCCTCGCGGATTTTTTCGTCGACGCTCACGACGACTTTGTCCCGCAGCGCAAGCACCTCTGCACTGGCGATGTTGGACGGGCTGTATTCCTGCTCCGTCATTTTCCCTGCCAGCAGCGCTGCGGCCGCGCAATGGTAAACGCTGAGCTTCGCCTCCAGCGTGCTAGCCGGTTTTTGCTTGCCGCACAACTCGATCACGAGCGGGTTACAGCGCAGCTTGATCCGTTGGATATCGCTGGCCGCGAGCGGATGCTGCGACGCGAGCCTGATGCAGCCTTCGATGATCGGATGGATGACGACGCCGCAAGGATAGGGCTTGTAGGTATTCTGCAGGATTTCGAAGCGCTTCCCGAGCCCGTCCGTGATCGCGTCGAGGTTGGGTTTTTCGCCGAGCACATTTGCGAATCCCCGCGGCGCTTCGAGGCTGTGTTCCGAACTGGTGTAGCCTTTGGACGCGAGCAGCGCGGACCACAGTCCGTTCTGCGCGGCGCGCCCGATGTGCAGGTTCTTGCACATGCTGCCGAACATCTCGCGCAGCCCGGCCGACTGGGTGGATGCGATGCCGAGCGCCCACACCATGTGTTTTTCGTCCAGGCCCAGCAATTTTCCCGCCGCCGCAGTCGCGCCGAAAATTCCCGCGGTGCCGGTGATGTGCCAGCCGCGGTTGTAGTGCCACGGATAGATCGCCAGCCCGACCCGACACGCTACCTCGTAGCCAAGCAGGTACGCGTTCAGAAAATCCGCGCCTGATACGGGCGTGCGCTCCGCAAGCGCGAGTGCGGCCGAACCGATGACTCCGCCTGCATGGATCAGGGTCTGCGGATGAGTGTCGGTAAATGAGAGAACGTCGGCGCTAACCCCGTTGATGAATGCCGCGTGCGTGATATCGAGCCTTTCCTCCCTGCCGAGCACGCTCGCTTGCCGGGGACCCGACAACTCGGCGACCGCCGCGAGCGCGACCTCGACCGATTCTTCACGGCTGCCGCCCACCGAACAGCCTATCCAGTGCAGCAGGCAGCGCTGGGCCGCATGAACCACCGCCTCCGGAATATCCTCCGGACGGGCGTTGACCACATAGCGGGCGAGGATACGCGTGGTGTCAGTCATAGTATTACTCCACGAACCACCGCGGCTACGACACTTGCCCGATCGGGCCCGGCCTGCTGATGCCGAAGCCCTGTGCATAATCAACTCCGATCTCGCGCAGCTTCGCGAGAGTCTCGTCGCTTTCGACGAATTCAGCGATGGTGTGTATACCGATCCTGTGCGACGCGCTCGCAATCGCCCGGATTTTGGCAAGATTGTCCGGGTCGGTGAGGATGTTCTGGACGAGCGCGCCATCGATTTTGAGAAAATCCAGCGTCAAGCCGATGAGCGGCGCAAACGATACCTTGGAGCTGCCGAAGGAATCTAGCGTGAAACGGCAGCCGAGCGGCCGCAGCGTCTCCATGAACGCCTGCACCGCGGTGTGATGGCCGATGACATCCGGCTCCGCGAGTTCGAAGCACAGGTTGGCGGGAGGGAACTTGCTGCTCTGTAGCTCATCGCACACGTCGCTCGCGAACCGCGGTTCACACAGGGATGCCGTGGCGATATTCACGCAGTAGAGCGGCATGCTCCACGCCGGCTCGCTGCGCTGCATCTCCATGCACCACTTGATCACGTTGCGCACCACCCAGCGGTCGATTTCTCCCATCAGGTTGTAGCGCTCCGCCACCGGAAAGAACCCGCCGGGCGGCAACATGTGCCGTTCTTCCTCCTGCAGCCGCAGCAGCACCTCGAAGCAGCGCGGGTAGGGCGCGGCGGCGGCGAGTGGCTGGATTTTCTGCGCAAACAGGATGAACTGGTCCTCGTGCATCGCACGCACCAGTTGCGCGCGCGGGTCGCTGTCGCCGACGAACTGTTCGGCCATCGACTCCAGATAGAACTTATCGCCGTTCTCGTGCGAGCCGGTCATCGCATTGCCAACCGATGTGCCCGGCGCCGTGTCCAGGGCCTGGGCAGGCACCGCCGCGTCCATCCGGTCTTCGATCAGCGCGAAGTAACCGGCCGGACGCTCCACCCCCGACGGATACGGCAGCAGCGTGACGGCATAATTCCCGCTGGCGCCCCCTGGCTGTGGCCACCGGGCTTGGTAGCGGATTTCTTTTCTGGTGAACACCTCCGCGCCGTGCGAGTTGAGTTCCTGGTAGATCTCGTCGCCGACCACCTCGCGCAGCCCCTGGCCCTCGATCTGCTCGCGACTGCGGCCGCGCCACTTGGCGAAGGCACGGTTGTGGTAGCCGCAACGCTCCTCGCCGTCGACGGATACGATCATCACCGGCAGCGCGTCGCTGATCAGATGAAAGCGCGATTCCGAAAGCCCCAACGCCTCGGCAGTGCGCCCGAGGCGTGCCGTCTCATTCGCCAGCAAGCCTTTCACGCGCTGCAACTGCTTGGTGCGGCGCATGACCAGCCACTGCGACTTGGAAGCTTGGCTCGCGGTCGCCACCACCGCCGCGAACAGTACCCCGGCGAGGAACGCGATCCATTCCAGATCGAACAACGTGAAGTAAATGGTGGCAATCAGCATTACCCCGAGCAGCAGGGTGAGCGCAACTCCCAGTAAAGCGCGCAGGTGACGCATCTGCGAGCCGCCGGCCTACAGCGCGCCGAGGGCGCGTGCGAGATCGCGCGCGCTGTGACGCTCAAGATCGAGTACCGCATCACGCACCGCTTCGGCGCGGCCACGGGAGACGGCGAGCTCAGCATTCTCCATGAATTTCGCGGCAATCTCCTCGCCGGTCAGCGCGCGGTCGCCGGCGCCGCGGTTGATTTTCTCGACGTGAGTCAGCACTTGCCCGTCTTTCAAAGTAATCACGACGCCCCCGGAAAAATACTTGGGGAACTGCGATTCCGGGTCGGCGTCGTAACTGACGCGCTCGGCGAGAGCGAGGATTTCCGGGTCGTTCAGCGCCTCGGGTTCGAGTTCGGCGAAACCGCATTTTCCGCGCACCAAAGCTGCCGCGACCGTGTAGTAAATACTGAACTTGGCGATATAGTCGCTCGCCGGGCGCCGCCTCATCTCCGGAAGTTCGCAGACAAAGTGGAAGGTTGCCGGGTGCAACAGCGCGCGTACCTGCGCGATGTCCTGCGCTTTGAGGTTATGCGCGCGCCTGAGCGCGAGGGCCGAGTCCACACAGGCGTGCAATATGTGGCAGATCGGGAACGGCTTCACCGCAACGTCCTCGGCGCGCCAGGCTACACCCAGCTCCTCGGTCAACGCACCCGTCTTCACGTCAGGAAGATACGCACCGGCGTGGCTGCGAAACAATCCGTCTGAGCCCTCGTACACTTTGCTCGTGCCGATGAATCCACTGCGCGCCAGGCTGGCCGCGGTGATACCTCCGACCCCCGCCCAGCCCGAATGGATGCGCTTGTTCCACGCACCGTCTGCACGGTGTTCGGCAATAGCTGACGCGGTGCTGCCCGCCAGCCCCTGGGCCCAGACCAGCTGTTCCGCGGTAAGGTGGAACAGGTGTCCGGCGGCGACTGCGCAACCGAGATGACCCGCGACCCCCGTCGTGTGGAAGCCGGACTTGTGGATGGTGCCGTTGGCCGCAATCCCGAAGCGGGTGGCGATTTCCACCCCGATCAAATACGCGGTCAGAAGTTCCTGGCCCGAGCGATCGAGGAATTCCGCCAAACCCAGCGCGCAGGGAAATGCAGATGAACTCGGGTGCACGGGGCCGCCGGGATGCGTGTCATCGTAATCGAGCCCGTGCGCGAGTATGCCGTTCATCAGGACCGCGTCTTTCAGCGGCAGCTTCGCCCCCATGCCGAGCACGACATTGCTGCCGCCGTCCGCCAGCGCGGTCAGCCCGCTGAGCGCGCGATGCGAGAAGTCGAAGCGCGTGGCGGCGAGCGAGGTTCCGACCACATCGAGGATGTGGTAGCGCGCGAACCCCCGCAGCCGTGGCGACAGGTCGCAGTAGTGCAGATTCTCTGCGAATTCAGCGATCGTGCGGGAAACCGCCGGCGCAGATTGATGCACTTCGCCGATGTCTGCGTTGGGGGCCAGTTGCACACTCATATCGTTCTCCTCATTTGTCTTTACGCGCCATCGACACTAACATGGCTGCCCCGGGCGTTACAACTTCGCTCATGGCGGTGTGCGTACCCAATCATTCTACAAGGAGGCTACAGATGAGAGACGAAAAGCTATACAACCTCGGCAAGAAAATCCGCCGCGAAGTGGTGGGCCCGGAATACGACGACGTGATTCAGAACAGCGAAAGCGACTTCTCGCAGCCGATTCGCGACTGGACTACCGAAAATGTGTGGGGCACGGTCTGGGCGGACGAGACGCTGCCGCGCAAAACCCGCAGCCTGCTCAACGTGGCCCTGACGACCGCGCTGCGCTGTTCACACGAAATCAAGGTCCATATCAAGGGCGCCCGCCGCAACGGCTGCACCAAGGAGGAAATCCGCGCCGTGCTGATGCAGGTCACAGTCTACGGCGGAGTGCTGGCGGTGCGCGAAGCGGTGCGGTGCGCGAACCAGGTGTTCGCCGAAGAAGCGAAGAGTAAATAGCGATGCGCGCACGGCTTCGGGTCTGCTGAGCCGCCATGAGAAACGCTTGTTCAGCGGTATGCCTGTGTCTCGCCGGTGCCGGGTTCGCGGGCGTCGCTGCGTCGCAACCTTATCCGGTCAAGGCCATCCGTTTCATCGTGCCGTTCTCGCCGGGGGGCGGCACCGATCTCGTGGCGCGGATCATCGGACAGAAGCTCAACGAAGCGTGGGGTCAGCCGGTGGTGATCGACAACCGCCCCGGCGCGGGCAGCACGGTGGGAACCGCACTGGCCGTCAACGCCCCGGCGGATGGCTACACCATTCTGATGAGCAGCATTTCGCTCGCATTCGAAGCGACGCTGTACAAAAACCTGCCGTACGACCCGCTCCGTCATCTCGCTCCGGTGAGCCTGGTTGCATCCCAACCGAACATGGTCGTCGTGAGTCCCGCGCTGCCGGTGAAATCGGTCAAAGGAGTTGGTGGCGCTCGCGAAAGCCAAGCCGGGCTCGATCAACTATGCCGCGGCCGGCAACGGCAGCGGGCCGCATCTCGCCACCGAGTTGCTCAAGCTGCTCGCCGGAATCGACCTGACGCAGGTCAACTACAAAGGCACCGGGCCCGCGTTGAACGACCTGCTCGGCGGCCAGGTCCAGATGATGGTGTCCGTAGTCGCCTCGACGCTGCCGCACGTGAAGACCGGCAGGTTGCGCGCGCTCGCGGTGACCGGCAGTGCGCGCTCGCCGAGCATGCCCGACATTCCTACCCTCGCCGAAGCCGGAGTCGAGAACTACGAATTCAACACGTGGTACGGCATTCAGGTTCCAAAAAAAACGCCACCGGAAATAATCAAGCGGCTGAATGCCGAGGTGATCCGCATCATCCGTCTGGCCGACGTTCAGCAGCGGTTCTCAGCCGCCGGACTCGAGCCGTTGTCGAGCACACCCGCGGAGTTCGGCGCGATGATCCGTTCTGAAATCGCCAAGTGGGCGAAAGTCGCGAAAGAAGCCCGGGTAACCGTGCAATAGTGAAGGGCGCGGGAGACTGCGCAGTGATAGGAAAATCCATCTGTCCTGCGACGAGCGTTGGCCATGAGTGTCTTGAGGTCTACCGTCACTCGATAATCTCGGTTGCTCGCACCATTACCGACGGGGGGACCGCCAAGCCAAGCGCCTTCGCGGTCTTGAGATTGAGCGACAGCACGAACCGGGTGGGTTGAGCCACCGGCAGGTCCATGGGCTTCGCTCCCTTGAGGATCTTGTCCACGTAGTCCGCGGAGCGGATCCACAAATCGGCCAAGCTCGGCCCGTAGGCCATGAGACAGCCCGCTTCGACAAACTCCCGAAAGGGATAGAGGGCGGGTAGCCGGTGCTTGATGGCGAGTTCCGAGATCTGGCGCCGATTCACATTGAACAGGGGATGCGGGAGGATGATTAGTGCACCCATCGCCTCGGTGCCGATTGCTGTGAAGACGCGCTCGATCTCCTCGGGCGTACGCGCCTCCCACGCGCGAGGCGTTACCTTCAAATCGCGGCTCGCCCTCTGGATCTCCCGCCACATAACCTGGTGCGCCGCGACTCGGGAGTCCCAGAGGACGGCGAGGCGCGTAGCCTTGGGCGCCATCTCCTTGAGCAGTTCCACCCATTTTGCACTGAGGTCGTCGCTCATGTTGGCGAGGCCGGTGATGTTGCCCCCGGGCTTGGCGAGGCTAACGATAAAGCCGGATCCAACGGGATCGGCGACAGTGGCCATCACGATCGGGATCGTCTGCGTGGCTTTCTGGAGGGCGGAGAGCGCCTGATTTGCCTGCACGACGATGACATCCGCAGGAAGGCGGACCAATTCACCAGCGAGTTCCGCAAGGCGCTCGGCTCGCCCCTCCGCGTTCCTGACCACGAGGCTGATCGTCCGGCCTTCCACGTAGCCAAGTTCCTGCAGCCGTTGCCGAAAGGGCCCGAAGCCCGCTTCGAAATTAGGGCCTCCAGCGGCCAGGACACCGACCCGGAATAACTTGGGTGCCTGCTGTGGCTGTGCGGCGAGCGGCGCGCAAACGGCGAGTGCGATGACGACTGTGAGTCCGGCACGGGTGATCTTCATGTCGAATGCCTCCGGTAACTGGGGTGTTCCAACTCGAGGATGCGCTTCGTGACCGCTCGTGGAAAGTCGACGAACAGGAAATGGCTCTTGTGGTACAGGTAGTCGTCACCGCTTTCATCCACGATGCGCACTAAGTCATCCTTGGCGGCCCGCAGATCAGGAATGATCCGGTAGACCTTGCCTGGAATGAGCGACGCCTTGTAATCGGTGTTGTCGACACACAGAGCAAATGGCTTTGTCGGTTGTTTCATTTTTCGTCCAGGTATCTCTTGATTTTCAAGTCTCGCTTCCCGATCCCGTGGGCCTCATACCAATGTAATTCTACCTTGCGCCAGGCACCGTTTGGCAAACGAACCGTGGCGACTCCCTCAAGCTAACGAGGTTGGTGGATTCCGGCGCCAAAGCCGCCCGGGTATTTGATTTTCAATAAATCATTGGGGAATTGCGCGTAGTCCACTAACCGAGTAGATTTGTAGCGATTGGCCATCTTTTCAGATGCATAGTTGTTTGGCCCAATGTAGAAGCGGCCATGAACATTTTTCACACACATCTGCGTACCCGAGTAGCCCGTGGCCTTGCCGATTAACATCGAGTCGCTGCTCCATGGCAAGGCCGTGGAATGGGAACGACTGGAATTCAAGGCAGGCTGGGATCCGCTCGCTGTGATGCACACGATCTGCGCGTTCGCGAACGATTTCCACAACCTCGGCGGCGGCTACATCATCGTAGGTGTCGCCGAAAAGCAAGGACAGCCGCGGCTGCCACCGGTCGGTTTAAAGCTGGGGCAGATCGACGCCATCCAGAAGGAAATTCTCAACCTTGGGCATAACGCTATTCAGCCGTTCTACCACCCCGTAGTTGTGCCGGCGGAAATTAACGGGCGGCACATTCTGGTGATCTGGGTGCTGGGCGGCCAGACGCGCCCGTACAAGGCGAGACTCACTTTTGCCAAGGACGGCAAGGAATACGCCTATTTCATCCGCAAAGGATCGAACACCGTGCGCGCCAAGGGCGCGGATGAAACCGAACTGCTGTCGCTTGCGGCCACAGTTCCTTTCGATGACCGCATCAACCAGCGCGCCAAAGTAAAGGATCTGTCGCGCGAGCTCATGCAGAACTATCTGCGACAGGTGGGTAGCAGTCTCGCCAAACCGGCGCGCACGCTCCCGCTCGTGAAATTAGGGCGGCAAATGGGCGTGATCGGCGGCGCCGAGGAAGCGCCTTTTCCGCTCAATGTCGGACTGATGATGTTCAACCCGCAACCGCACCGCTTTTTCCCCGTCATGCAGATCGATGTGGTGTGGTTCCCGAAGGACGGGCCGGGCGGAAACAAATTCACGGAGAAGATTTTCCAAGGCCCGCTGCCGCGCATGACCCACGACGCCCTCGACTACATCAAGCGCAACTTCATCAGTGAGACCGTCATCAAGCACCATGGGCGCGCCGAATCCACCCGGGTGGAGAATTTTCCCTACGACGCCATCGAGGAAGCGGTGGTCAATGCCGTATACCACCGTGGCTACGATGTGCGGGAGCCGGTGGAAGTTCGCATCGCCGCCGATGAACTGGTGGTGTTGAGCTACCCCGGCCCGGATCGCTCGGTACGGCTCGACCAACTGCGTGCCGGGCGCGCCCAGCCTCGCCGCTACCGCAACCGGCGCATCGGCGAGTTCCTGAAGGAACTCGAATTCACTGAGGGCCGTTCCACCGGCATCCCGAAAATCATCCGCGCCATGCGGGAGAACGGCTCTCCGCCAGCCGAGTTCGAGTTTGACGACGACCACAGCTATTTCATGGTGCGGCTGCCCGTGCATCGGGCCGCTCTGGAAGTGGCCGAGTCTGTTACGGGGAAAGTCACTGTGCAATCAATTCGACCAGTTGGCACCAAGTTGGCACTAAGTCGGCACCAAGTGGGAATCCTGCGCAACTGCGAGGTGGAGAGCCCGATAGGCGACCTGATGAATATCGCCGAGCGCGCCGACCGCACCAAGTTTCGGAACCAAGTGTTGAGCCCGTTGCTTGCCGACGGGTTGCTGGAAATGACCATCCCGGACAAACCCCGCAGCAGCAAACAAGCATACCGGATCACACAGAAAGGGCGGAAATTGCTCGCTTCCCTGAGGGCCGTCAAGGGATGAATTACCCAAGCATCCGCATCGAGGGGGAACGCCGGCGACTTGTCTCCATGGCTACATATCGGGATACCGCCGGGGCCTGCCGGGTTCTGGCGGTTCTTCCCGGGCACTTGCTGAAGCTGAATCCCGCGCGCTGACTCCTATATCATCGCCCGTAAAGGCAATGTACACGCGGCTTCCAGGGTTTTCGGTGCAGGGAAATCAACCAGATCGTGTCTGGACCCTTTGATTTCCGGGCTCAGATAGGCAGTGTGCAGTCGATGGGAAACACCTCAAGCCGCGAGATGTGGTGATCATCCTTTACGATCGCTTTCGCCTGCTCTCGGAGGTAGGCGACGAGCTCGTGAAATTCTCGGTTACCCTTGATCCCAGGAATCTGCCAAGTCTTTCGGTCGAGCCGGAACACCACCAACACCCCGTGCCGACTGTTTTTGCCGCGTAGATACTGCCCTACAAGTTGTCCATTCAAAGTGTCTT
>Ga0209514_10006576_pt1 | contig 14174 bp, 9 predicted proteins | sample Subgrocontami58m_FD_187452 | JGI IMG/M metagenome (GOLD analysis project Ga0209514, IMG submission 187452) | Subsurface groundwater microbial communities from S. Glens Falls, New York, USA - GMW37 contaminated, 5.8 m (SPAdes) (version 3) | ecosystem: Environmental > Aquatic > Deep subsurface >...
CCATAAATAACGTTTAGCAAAGCGGCTGTTATTGCTATAAATAAAGTTAATTGAGCAAAGCGCATGTTAATATAAGTTCGCATATTATGGCTTACATCAAGATATTCATCTTTCTTGCTATTATCTTTTGTCATATGGATCTCCGATATTTAATGGGTGACCGTCTAGCAAGTTATTATACAGACCCGTATATCCTGCTAAAAGCGAGATATACGAGAAAAGGCACGTTGTGTGCCGGAATTAAATTATGCAAAATGGTGGCTGTTTCCACACGGCTTCTGCCGGTTCAATCCCACAGCAGGTTTAGGTTTGCAACCTTGAACCCTATAGTTTATAGGTGAATACTGTCAGGAATTCAAACCAGCGGGTGAATCAAACCCCTGGGTTCAAGTTGCAAACTTGAACCCGCTTAATAGCCGCAATGGTGGATGTTGGGTTTTGCACACGCTCTACCCACTACATAATTAAATGGGCACGCGGCAGCTTGCCCCTATATAAGGATTTTACAATAGCCATAAAGTCACAAGACACTAAGTCTTTTCTTTGCGACTTAGTGTCTTGGTGGTGTAAAAATTATGGTAGGATTTAACTAATTTTTATAAACATGGACTTTGATGCGCCGCAGATGGGGCATTTATCCGGTGCAGCGTTTTCAACGGTATTCCCACAGACCTGGCAAACGTAGTAATCTACAGCCTCGTTCTTGCCCAGACTATTTAATGCCTTTTGATAAAGTTCCGCATGTATCTTTTCCACCTTGTTGGCAAATTCAAAGCTCTGCTGCGCCTGTTTATTTCCTCCTTTCCTGGCTTCCTCAATCATCTGAGGATACATCTTTGTAAATTCGAACGTTTCTCCTCCAATTGCCTCCTGAATATTTTCTTTTGTGCTCTTTACGCCGCCCATCACCCGCAGATGGCTGTGCGCGTGCACTGTTTCGGCCTCTGCCGCTGCACGGAAGAGACTTGCAACCTGTTTGAAACCTTCCTCTTCAGCCTTTTTGGCGAAGGCGAGATATTTTCTGTTGGCCTGCGATTCACCCGCAAAGGCGTTCTTCAAATTGTCCATCGACGACATGGTGTTTCTCCTTTCTCTTTAAGTTATTCCTATGCAGTCCCCCTTAACAAAGGGGGATTCAGGGGGTTGTGTGTTTTCCGTGGTTATTTTACAACCCCCTAGCCCCCTTTTCTAAGGGGGATTCTCAATGCCATACTTCGTATAACCCGCTTAAATAAAATGAAAAATCCTATACATGTGAAAATTCCGATTCACAGACGATTCCTTCATTTTGCAATAATTGCCTGCACCTCCTTACTACCTCTTTTCCATTCCCCGAGATAAAAAACTTTACCAGTGCTTTTAAAGGTGTTTTGGGCTTTTCTTCGATAGCATTATTGAGTAGTTGTTCCTTTTGAAGGACAGTCATTGTATGCCTGGCTGTTCCGTAATTTCCGTCTATTATACTGATTTCCATACCCATCACTTTCATAATTTCTTTTTTTATTAAAACATAATGAGTGCATCCCAAGACGATTGATGAAATATCTTCTTTGTTTACAGACGAAAATAAATGGGAAAGATACTCTTCAATTTCTCGTCCATGGGTATGGCCTTGCTCTATAATCTCCACCAGTCCTGGACAAGGAAGCGGAACGATTTCAGAACGATGTTTGTAGTGACGTATCAATTCATTGAATTTTTTGCTCTTTAACGTGAGCTGGGTGGCCATGACGAGGATTTTACCCTTGATACCAAGCTCCGCAGCAGGCTTTACGGCTGGTTCCATTCCAACAACAGGAAAAGCGCATATCTTGCGAATCTCGTTGATAGCAGCGCCTGTAGCCGTATTACAGGCAACGACCAGACATTTAATTCCGATAGATGATAAGAATTCAGCGGCCTTTATGGAGAATGCCCTGACGACATCTTCTCGTTTGTCCCCGTATGGGGCATGAAGTGTATCGGCAAAATAAATAAATTCCTCATATGGCAGTATCTTGATTATCTCGGCAAGGACGGATATGCCGCCGATACCGGAATCAAAGATACCTATCGGGAGTTTAGCGCTTGGATTGTCCATGAAAGTATATTTTTATCTATTCTGTTTCAAAACTTTGAGTGTTCATAATTATAATAAACGAGGATTTATAAATGATAGTCAGAGTGATCCAAAGGTAAAGTCAACTTCCTACAGCCCCAATAGGGCTGTGATAAGATAGCCCAGGGCAACGCCCTGGGAAGAAAAATAAGCAGAATTAAACCCTGAAGGGGTTATATAATAAGGTATATTAATCCCATAGGTATCGTTCATCATAGTTCACCTGATATGTATTCAGAAACTCCAGGAATTCTTCCTGGAACGTTTTATTTTTGTGATGCGCCTTTTGGTTTTTAATATAATATAATGTGAACGAGGATATTTGTTAACGATTGGGACATTATTTCCCCTTCGTTGTTATTACGCTCTTTCAGAGCTTAAAATATGTTGTACTCTTACCCAGGGCGCTACCCTGGGCTTTCCTATGTAAGCCCTTTGGGCTATCAATATCAGCAGGTGTTAGGTTTATCGAACCACTCCACCTTTGGGCTTTTACCTAAAATTGAAACATCTTCCCTTAATTCAATGTTCAGGAATTTCAATGTTTTTGGTAGGAGCCAACTCCTGTTGGCGACCGGGCACATGTACGCCGTTGTGCATTGTCAATCGCCGTCGGGAGACGGCTCCTACCAATACGGTTTTTAAGAATATCAAGTCGTTTGATTTTGCTTTGCAAAATCAAACCTAATTTAATTACAATTTGCGTTGAAAATACTCATTCACACATAAAATTATGGGCAATGGGCATTCGCCTGCCTGAGCCAAATGCCTTGGACGTCACTTTGATACCGGGCGCTGCCTGCTGCCGCTTGTATTCGTTTCTATTTACCTTTCTGATAATATCACGCACTGTTTTTTCATCATACCCCATTTGAATGATTTCATCAACACCCTTTGCGTCCTCCACGTAAGCCTTTAGTATGCCATCCAGGATATCGTAAGGAGGCAGGGTGTCCTGGTCGAATTGATTAGGTTTTAATTCCGCAGAAGGTGGTTTATCAATAGAATTTTGTGGAATAATTTCTCTTTCCCGATTTATGTATCTGGCCAATTCATACACCATTGTTTTTGGAACGTCCGAGATTAAAGCTAAGCCACCACTCATATCTCCGTAAAGGGTGCAATACCCGACGGCCAGTTCTGATTTGTTTCCCGTTGTCAGGACAAGGTATCCATACTTGTTGGAAAGGGCCATGAGAATATTTCCCCGGATGCGCGCCTGCATGTTTTCCTCGGTACTATCGAACGGAAGCCCTTTAAATTCAGCTTTCAGGGTGTTCTGGTATGTTTCAAATACATCTTCAATCGGTATAATTTTATGGGCAATCCCAAGGTTTCTGGCAAGTTTCACCGCATCATCAATACTACCCTGTGAAGAAAATTGCGATGGCATGAGTACGCCAATGACATTCTCACTACCCAGTGATTGCACAGCCAACACAGCAGTGACGGCGGAATCGATACCTCCGCTGAGGCCGATGACCACTTTTTTAAAACCACACTTTTTTACATAATCCTGAAGTCCCACAAGTAATGCCTTGTGGATGGTTTCGACAGGGTCGCATGACCTTGGACTGACATGCACTGCCGGGTTTTCGAGGTCGACTATCATCAAGTCCTCTTCAAATGCAGCAGCCTGCGCTATGAGCACGCCTTGTGCGTTTATTACGGTGCTGTTTCCGTCGAAGACGAGATCGTCATTCCCGCCCACCTGATTCACATAAATGAATGGAACTTTATACTTCACGGCATCGTGGGTAAGCATGCGAAGTCTTATTTTGTCATGTTTTCCAACGGCAAATGGCGATGAAGAGATATTGATAATGAGGTTAGCCCCGTTAGAAATCAGGTTTTCGATGGGGTCTACTTCGTATAAAGGACGCGTCCAAAATTCTTCATCGTTCCATATATCCTCACAGATTGATATACCTAATGTATAATCCATGAATTTTACCGGAGAAATGGTATGTGCAGGTTCAAAGTAACGGCATTCATCAAATACGTCATAAGTCGGCAGGAGTGACTTGTGATGGACGGAAACAATCTTCTGGTCTTGAATAAAAGCAGCGGCGTTGTGGACAAGCTTGCCTTGTGGTCGTTTGTTTCTGTCGACAAAACCCACAATAGCAGAAATACCGGATACGCAGCGTGCTATTTTACCTAAAAACTTTAGATTTTCGTCGACAAATGCGGGGATATCCAGAAAGTCCTTTGGAGGGTAACCCGTAACGGCCAATTCCGGGAAGATGACAAGATCGGTGCCCTGGTTCCTAGCACGGTCAATGAACGAGCAGATTTTTTCGGTGTTCCTTTGGAAGTCACCAACGGTCGGATTAATCTGTGCCAGTGCAATTTTCATTTTTTTAATTTAATATGTGATTTTGTGTTTAGCAAATAAATTTTATGTTATATTGATATTCCTCAGTAGCTTTTCGACCTCCTGTCTTTTTGCCTCCAGTTCATTGCTTTTAATTACAGGATAGGTTTTGGCGTCTTTCAGGCGTTTGAAGGGTTCAGCGAGGCGTGCAAGGTTATCTGTTGCAGTGCGCTGGATTTCATGTATCGTTGGCAAATCGTAACATATCTTACCATCTTTTATAACCGGTATCAAAAGGGGTATTCCATCTATGGTTTCACCTTCAAGCCCGATTACGTCACCCATAAAATTGCCGTTTTTATCAGCAGCACGGTACACCTGTTTCTTGCACGGATACGTAAGTTTGTCTTCGCTGAATTTCATCATTGGTATGGTTTCCCCATCGTGTTCCCGTTCAACTAATTTATATATGCCGCCAAGCGCCGGAGCGTCTTTGGAGGTGACCATCTCAGTGCCTACACCGAAGGAATCAATAGGTGAGCCATTCCGGAGCAAATCATCGATACGTTCCTCATTCAAATCTCCACTTGCAACGATCTTGACGTGTGGTAATCCCTCGGCATCGAGAATTTTTCGCACTTCCCTGCTCAGTTTCAATAAGTCCCCACTATCGATACGGACACACTTCAACTTCTTGCCGATTAATGCTGCATGCCTTGCGCCAGCCAGGGTATCGTATGTGTCTATAAGGAGGATGGTGTTATCTGGAAATATTTCGTGGAATTTGCGGAATGAGTCTTGTTCATCTTCAAAGGCCATTACCCATGAATGGGCAATGGTTCCGACGGCGGGAATGCCCAGTTTATAAGCCGCGAATACATTTGACGTGCCATTGCAGCCGCCTATAAAACTTGATCTTGCGGCCAGAACTCCAGCCTGTGGGCCGTGGGCGCGGCGCGTGCCAAAATCAATTACCTCGCGTTTCTTCGCAGCATATACGACCCTTGACGCCTTGGTTGCTATCGATGTCTGGAAGTTAATGGCAGAAAGAAGATACGTTTCCACAATCTGTGACTCTATAATAGGAGCGGTAACTCGAAGTATGGGTTCTTCTGCAAAGACGATTGTTCCTTCAGGCGCGGCGTGGACTGTGCCGCTGAAGGTAAAATTCTTCAAGTATTCAAAGAATTTGTGGCTTACGTGGTTAAAGATAGGTAATTGTCTTATATATTGAATAGCCTCTGCTGAAAACTTGATATGGGTAAGATAGTGCAGCGCTTGTTCCAGTCCCGATGCAATGAGATAAGAACGATTTTTAGGTAGGTGACGAACTGACAGCTCAAAGGTTGCAATATCCTGCTTATGCTGGTCAAAATATCCGGCAGCCATGGTAATCTGGTATAAGTCGGTAACAATACCAAGTGAATTTTCTGGCAAAAATAAGGATTCCGGTTCTTTCATGTAAATGAATACACTCCTTTCCTGAGTCAATACCACCCGCTATGCGTGTGGTATCGACTCTGCAATATTACTGCTAAATTGCTTCAGGGTCAAGGAAAAGCCATGCATTTCAATGTCACTGTCCGCTATCGCAATAGATTAAAAATATGCATTGTTTATTTTCCTTGCTTTTTTACGGCTTTTGACGTGTTCCGATATTCTTTGATATTCTGGGCATTTCCAAGGTATTCAAGGGAATTTATTTCTTGTTTGTTTTGATGTCTTTTGATATGTTTTCTTTATTAGTTCTTCATTAGTTCTTCAAAAAACTAAAGTGTTGCGATATTTCTAAAGAATATACAAGAGGGTTGTAAGATATGAAAGAAAAAAGAAGACCAAATAGATCGGATTTGGAAGCTGTCAGAAGTCAGATACTGGATTTTGCATGTGCCAAGCATGATTTTAAGCTGGAATCAGAGGACTTCCCCTTTGATGGGAATTGGAATGGGGTATTTTTGGTAAAGTTCAAGGATGATTCTGGGGAAGAAAGGCTGTATTGCGAAGCGCCGCTGGGTGAGTACTTTATCAGGTTCGGGCTTGATCTGGAGGTTGATGAAAAGGTCTGGCATCGGGAGCACGAGAATATCTTCCGCGAGGCGTCTGGATACGACGTGGCAATTTACCCATCCCTCACAAAAGAAGGCGGGAAACGGCGTTGCCGGTTATCCATACGGGCATGGATTCCTAACTTTGGACAGCGCATCTTTGGTCTAACCATTTCCAATCTCATGGATTGCAAAAGGGCAATTTTGTCGATGCTTTCAAAGGAATAGCTTGATGTACAGGAATTTCAATCTTGTATAATTTCCCCTTTAGAAAGAGGGGATAAAGGGGTGTGTAAGTTTGCCGAAACACACCCCCAACCCCTCTTTTTAGAGGGGAGCTATAAAGTCGCTGCCTTTGGCAGCCTAATTTGATCAGAAAATAAATAAATTACTCCCGTCCAAAAGGTAATTCCTAATATTACCTACCTTTAGTAATCTCTCTCGTGTCCCATTTAGGAACGGTCGTTCATGGGGATTTTCATAGCTTAGTTCGAAGATTTCTGTGCAAAACAAATAACCATTAAAAATAAAAATTGTTTTTTAAAAATTTCGTGGTTTATCTTCTGTGACTTTGTTAGAATTTGATGCAATATTTATTGGTAAATAGTAATGATTACACAATTATTGTTTGAATTCAAAAGGTAAACTTTATGAAAATTGCGGTTTCAGGTAAGGGTGGTGTTGGGAAAACGACCTTTGTGGCTACACTCGCAAAGGTTTTTGCGGAGAACGGGAAAAAGGTTATCGCAATAGATGCAGACCCTGTGTCTAATCTGGCAGTGACCATGGGTATCAAAAATGTATCGGAGATAGTACCAATCAGCCAGATGAAGGAATTGATAAAGGAACGCACGGGCGCTTCAGATGAATACGGGAAATTTTTTTCACTTAATCCCACAGTTTCTGATTTGCCTGAAAAACTTTCCCTGGAACATGAAGGAATAAAGCTTATGGTATTGGGTGCTATAAAACGCGGGGGCGGTGGGTGTGCGTGTCCTGAAAGCGCTTTTTTAAGAGCACTGCTGAGTCACCTTATCGTGCAAAGAGACGAGGTAGTGATTGTTGACATGGAGGCGGGGGTTGAGCATCTCGGTCGTGCTACGGTAAGGTCAGTGAATGCGTTAATTGTAATCGTTGAGCCAGGTTCCAAAAGTATCCAAACTGCCTTTCAGGTTAAAAAGCTGGCTGACGATATAGGGCTCAAATCGATTTTTGCCGTGGGTAACAAAGTGGACTCCGACAGCCATCGGTCATTGATAGAAAAGGGACTGAATGGCATTCCGGTTTTAGGGTTTATTTCGTATAACGATAAAGTCCTTGAGTCGGATATTGTAGGACGGGCTGCTTTCGCTGAAAATAACCAGTTATTGTCAGAAGTCAGGCAAATAAAAACTCGGTTGGAAGATTGTATAAAAATCAAGTAAAAGTTAGTATTTTCCCTTGATTTCAATCCATTAAAATTTATAATGATTTGTTCTAACTCCCCTTAAATGGGGACGGATATTTAGTGCGACTGCATGGTTAATGCCATCAGCCGACTGGTATCAGAAAAAGTTTAGGAGAATATTTATGGAAGAAAAACAAAAGACCGTAGATCAGGTAATGCTTGATCGGATGAAAGAAATCAAAGTAGAAAGTATGTATGATAGATACGAGGCGCAGCTTCCACAATGTGGATATGGTAGTCTCGCGTTGTGCTGTCGTCATTGTAATTATGGTCCTTGCAATATCGATCCATTCGGGAAAGGACCGAAAAAAGGTGTTTGCGGCGCTGATGCTAATACCTTTGCAGCCAGACACTATCTGCGTATGAGCGCCGCAGGCACTGCATGTCACTCCGATCATGCACGCGCTGCTGCGCATCTGTTGGTAGCAACAGCAAGGGGTGAAGCGCCGGGCTACCGGATCAAGGACGTAGAAAAACTCATGATGGTTGCTGAGTGTTTCGGGGTAAAGACGAAGGACCGCAAGGTAAATGAGATTGCTGAGGAAGTCGGTGAAATGGCGCTCATGGAGTTCGGGAAGCCTTACGGGACGTTGTTGTTTCTGAAGAGGGCGCCGGAGGCACGCCAAAAAATATGGGAAAAATTAGGCATTGCCCCCAGGGCGATTGATCGAGAGGTTACTGAAAGTATGCACCGAACGGGGATGGGCGGCGACCAGGACTATCGAAATCTTACCAAACAAGCTATGCGAGTGTCATTAGCAGACGGTTGGGGTGGTTGTATGATAGCAACCGAACTGCAGGATATTATGTTCGGTACCCCAAAGCCCGTACAGGGAAGATCAAATTTGGGTGTCTTAAAAAAGGATCATGTAAATATTGTTGTGCACGGGCACGAACCTCAGCTTGCCGAAGCTATCGTCCTTGCCTCCAGTGATCCTGATGTTGAAAAAGCAGCAAAAGCAGTGGGTGCAAAAGGTGTCGTAATTGCCGGTCTTTGTTGCACTGCAAATGAACTTCTTGTCAGGCATGGTATTCCTATGGCCGGACACATGACCATGCAGGAAGGCGCCATAGCGACGGGGGCAGTTGAGTTAATGGCCGTTGATATCCAGTGTGTAATGCAAGCGCTTGCCGAAACAGCAAAGCACTTCCATACAAAACTTGTTACAACCTTATCAAAGGCAAAGATCGCTGGTGCGGAGCATGTGGAGTTCGAAGATGAAAATGCCCTTGAAGCGGCAAAGAAGATTATCATGATGGCTATTGAAAATTATAAAAACCGCGATCCTAAAAAGGTATTTATACCCAGTAGCGCAGAGCCTAACCTTATTGCTGGTTTTAGCCACGAGACTATTAAATATATGTTAGGTGGGAGATATAGGGCGAGTTACCGACCTTTAAATGACAATATAATAAATGGAAGAATTCGTGGGGTAGTTGGGATCGCGGGTTGTACGAGTCCAAGGGTAGAAGCGGGTGCGGAATCATATGTAAATCTGGTAAAGGAGTTGATAGCGAACGATGTATTGGTTGTGGCGACCGGGTGTGCTGCCGGACAATGTGCATCTGGCGGATTGATGATTCCTGAGATGAAAGACGCTTGCGGCGCTGGCCTCAAGGAAGTTTGTGAGGCAGTGGGTATACCGCCGGTGTTACATTCCGGCGCCTGTGTAGACAACAGCCGTATTCTTATCGCCGTGTCTGAGATGGCGAAAGAAGGGGGTTTAGGAAATGATATCAGTGATTTGCCTGTTGCAGGGGTATGTCTCGAATGGATGAGTGAAAAGGCAATTGCTATTGGCCAATTTTTTGTAGCATCGGGTGTTTATACGGTCTTTGGTATGAATTCACCTGTATCGGGTGCGCCGGATATGTTGAGGTTGTTAACAAAAGAAATGGAAGAGTTGGTTGGCGCCAGATGGGATTTTGAACGTGATCTGAAGAAAATAGGCAAGATGGTGATGGATCACATAGAAAAGAAGAGAGACGCACTTGGTATAAACGTGAAAAAGGAAAGAAAGCTATACGATATGGCAGAAAGAAGGGCGCTGGAAAGGGAGTGTAAACCTGTTCCAGGAGGACATCATTAACAAAAAGATCTAAAGGGGTAATTTTTTATGTCGAAGATTATCTGTTCCGCCGCCATTCGCGGTGCATATCAAATTGTAGATAAGGCTGATAAAAAGCTCTCAGAAGCAATTGCGCAAAAAGGGCGTGATTGTAAAGTAGAATTCCCCAATACAGCCTATTATTTGCCGATCATTTACTCAATGACCGGCATACCGGTAAAAACTTTGGAGGATTGTGTCCATGTGTTAGGTCTGGCAAGAAGCATGTTGCCTCCGCTACCTGCCGAACACCACTGGGTTCCGTACCTGGGGCATACATTAGATGCGGGCATGGCAACGCTTTTTGCGGAAGAGATTTATGAAGTCTGTAAATATCTGATTGGACCTCATCCCGTCGACGGAATATGGTTAGGCGCTGCTGATGATATTATTATGCGTGAACGCGGTATTGAATTCGTGGATGGCACTGCGCCTGGTTTTGCTGCTATTGTGGGGTGTGCGCCTGATGCAGATACCGCAGTTAAGATTGCGCGCGAGCTTCAACAAAAGAATTTGTACGTTTTTATGGTGTCAGATAATTTAGGGGTATCGTTTGCCGAACAACTGGCAGAAAAGGGAGTCCAAATGGGGTGGGATACCCGATTGGTACCTTTTGGAAAGGAAACTTCAGCGGCTGTCTATGCGCTTGGTTTTGCGAACAGGGCCGCCCTTTCGTTTGGGAATGTGCCTCCGGGTGATTTTAGAAGAAATCTCCTCTATAACAAAAACCGAATTTTTGCTTTCGTTATGGCGATTGGCACGGGAGTTACCGACGAGCAATATGCGAATGCCGCAGGCGCAATCAATTACGGCTTCCCTACAATTAGCAATATTGATATTCCGGAAATATTACCAACAGGTGTCTGTACGTATGAACACGTGGTCTCAAGGGTGCCTATTGACAAGATCGTTGACAAATGTGTCGAGGTACGCGGCCTAAAGATTTCGATTCATAAGTTGGATATCCCAGTAGCTTATGGTCCTGCCTTTGAGGGTGAACGTATCCGAAGAGAGGACATGCAAATTGAAATCGGTGGTCCTGGTGTGCCAGCCTTTGAGTATGTCTGCACAAAAGAAGGCCATGAGGTTGAAGACGGTAAAATACTGGTTATAGGTCCTGATTTGGACGAAATTAAGCCAGGTCCCGGTGTGTCTTTAGGCATAATGGTAGAAGTATATGGTCGAAAGATGCAGCCAGATTTTGAACCCATTTTTGAACGGCAGATGCATCGATTTTTAGGTGAGGCTCAGGGATTATTTCATATGGGACAGAGGGACATGATTCGCCATCGTATCAGTAAGGAAGCCTTTAAAGCAGGTTTCAGGATCAAACACATAGGAAGTATCATTCATGCCAAATTCCATGGTGAATTTGGCGCTATTTTAGACAAGGTTCAAGTGACCCTGTACACGAAAAAGGAAGATGTGGAAAATCTCTTGAAGGACGTGCGTGTCGCCTATACAGAGCGTGATGCACGATTAAAAGGTATGACAGATGATTCGGTAAATCTGTTTTATAGCTGTACGCTCTGTCAGAGTTTTGCGCCCACCCACATTTGTGTCGTTACCCCTGAGCGTTCTGGTTTATGCGGTTCAGTTAGCTGGCTTGACGGAAAGGCAGGTTATGAGATTAATCCTACAGGACCAAACCAGCCGATCGAAAGAGGAAAGGTTGTTAATGATAATCTGGGGCAGTGGGAAGGCACAAATTCGTTTATATTCAATGGTTCGAACAGGGTACTTGAGAAGGTGAGTTTGTATAGCATCATGACAGACCCCATGACAAGTTGCGGGTGTTTTGAGTGTATTTCAGCCATGTTACCCATGACCAATGGGATCATGGTGGTAGACCGCGACTTTACCGAAATGACCCCGTGTGGTATGAAGTTTTCGACTCTTGCTGGAACAGTTGGGGGCGGGTTGCAAACCCCGGGGTTTATGGGTCACAGCAAGTTCTATCTGAGCAGCAGAAAATTCATCTCTGCCGATGGAGGTCTTGCGCGTGTTGTGTGGATGCCTAAGGCATTGAAGGAAGAGTTGGGTGAAATGCTGGCTAAAACTGCCGAAAATCTGGGTCTGGAAGATTTTCTCAATAAAATAGCCGATGAAACTGTAGCACAGACCGAAGAAGAGGTTCTGACATATCTGCAGAAGGTTAACCATCCCGCGCTGACTTTAGCGCCGATGTTCTAAAGGAATACATTAAATTATTTTTAGATAACTTTCTTATTTGCGCAACCGCGACGGTTACGCTACTGGTTCAAAATTCATAATAGACTGTAGGTTGGGTGAAGCGGACAGACTGGGTCAAATGAGAAATTTCCATTTCAATCGAGGAGTGGCCATACCAGGAATTGTTAATTTGCTTGCAGCTTGAAATCTCGTAAGTCTTTATAAAATAATAGGATATATCAAATAAAGCTTGATTTCAGGCCTTGTGTATGTTAATATAAGCCATTGTAGTATAGTGAGTTATATACAATTACCGTTGGCTTGTTTTCTTGAGATGCAGAAACAAGCGCCTAATAGTTATGTTAACAAGATAGACCACGGAGGCAAGATACCTATGGCTTATATTATGGGAAATAGAAAACAAAAGACATTTTTTCCACCGACGATAGAAGACTATGTGGGGGTAGAAGACCCCGTTAGAGTATATGATGCATTTATAGAGAGCATAGATCTTCAAGAGATGGGAATATCCATAGATCCGTTTCAAGCCGGGGCGCATACGTTTTACCCAAAGGCGATGTTAAAGCTCATCGTATATGGATATTCCTATGGGATAAGAAGTTCGCGGAAATTGGAAAGGGCATGTTATCATAATTTATCCTTTATATGGTTAATATCCGGGATACAACCAGATTACCGAACGATAGCCAGATTTCGTAGTGAGAATAAAGAGGCGATAAAGCAAGTATTAAGGCAGAATGTAAAACTCTGCATAAAGCTGGGTATAATAGAAGGGAATACGTTGTTTGTAGATGGGAGTAAATTCCGGGCAAATGCGTCAATAAATAACACGTGGGATGAAGAGAGGTGCAAGAAGCGATTAGAAATAGCAGAAAAGAACATAGAACGGATAATGGAAGAGGCGGAACAAATAGACAAAGAGGAAGACAGCGCCGGGACATTAGTAAAGCTGAATGAAGAGCTTCAGGATCAGAAGAAAATGCGAGCAAAAGTACAGGAAATAGTAAAGACGCTGAAGGAGACAGGAAAAGAGAAGATAAACACAACGGATAAAGATAGCGTAAATGGTAAAAGCCGGCAGGGAAGCCATGCGATAATGAATTGCGAAGTAACCACCGATGAGAAGCACGGATTAATAGTAAATGGAGAAGCGGTAAGTCAAAACAACGATCTGAATCAACTTTCACCGCAGGTGGAACAGTGTACAGAAACCTTAGGGAAACCTCCGGCACAGGTAGTAAGCGATTCCGGGTATTTCAGTCTTAAGGATATAGAGAAAGTGCCGGAAAGTGTGAAGGTAATAATGCCGGGCAGAAAGCAGGCACAAAAAGAGAACAAGAAAACGCCGGTAGAGCCGTTTGGTAAGGAAGAGTTTAGCTACGATAAAAAAAGGGATGTATATATTTGTCCTGAAGGAAAGATACTTAAGAATAAAGGAATTGCATTTGGTTCTAAGGGGAAAATAAGTTACAAGGCCGGAGGTAAAGAGTGCCGTGAGTGCAAGCATTTTGGGGTATGCACTACCAGCAAAAATGGGAGATGGGTCGTGCGAATGGTGGAACAAGAAGGACTTAAAGAGCGGCTTGAAGAAATATACCACGAGGAAGAAAGCCAGAAACTTTATAAATTACGCAAAGAAAAGGCCGAGTTACCGTTTGGCCATATGAAACGGAATCTAGGAGCCGGTCAATTTTTGTTGCGAGGCAAGGAAGGGGTGAATGCAGAGCTATCAATCCTGTCTACCTGTTTTAACATGGCGAGAATGATAACTATAATTGGGATACCCATGTTGCTTGCAAAGTTAAATAGCATGTAAAACCCAAAGGATTAGGCACCGGAATGCACTAAAAAGATATATTACGGGAATTTTTAGACTTAGTACAAAATAAAGTATCGAAATACATTTATTCTATGCCTTTTAAGCCAAATATATACCACCACTGCAACTTTCATTTGGCACAGTCTG
>Ga0209514_10006578_pt1 | contig 14170 bp, 13 predicted proteins | sample Subgrocontami58m_FD_187452 | JGI IMG/M metagenome (GOLD analysis project Ga0209514, IMG submission 187452) | Subsurface groundwater microbial communities from S. Glens Falls, New York, USA - GMW37 contaminated, 5.8 m (SPAdes) (version 3) | ecosystem: Environmental > Aquatic > Deep subsurface >...
GGCGACTATATCAATACCACAACCTGTAGTAGTACTGGCTACTTTATGCAAGTTTCCCTAATAGGGTTCAGCTTCAAATAGCCCGAAAACTTTGGTCTAATCTTGCGCACAGGCAACCTCCGGTTGGCCATAAATCAATCTCCTCCTGAGGAGCGATTCTATGGCTTTGTGTTGCCCGGCGCTGCCCTTACACCCGAGTCCTCAACCCAGGGTGGCCGACTTGCTCCGAGACGGTGGCCGGTTTACTCCGAGACGCCGGCCGACTTGCTCCGAAAAACGCACCTGGGCTTCCTTGCCCGGCGGATGCTCCATGACGCCAGCCACCTCCGGACGCCTTTTCTTCAGGCAGTTGACGAAGCGTTTCACGCTGGCGTACCCGTGGCTGAAGCCATACTCTTCCCTGAGGTCCTGCCAGATGCGCTGTGCGGTGAGTCCCCGGCCAAGAGAATTCTCGATGTCATGGCGGTATGGTTCACAGGCGCTCATCGAGCCGGTGGACGGCGTGGACGGTTTTGAGGCAGTTTCCGAGATAGAGCCGGTGGACACCTTGGCCGGTTTTGGAGAGCGTTTTGGATCGTATCCGGCTACCGTGTCCCGGTGGACACCGGTCTCGCGCTGTATGCGCCGGTAGCTCCAGCCGAGCTCAAGTAAAGCTAAAATCCGTTGTTTGTCAGCCATCTTAAGGTGGTTCCCCATCTGCACCTCCATCGTTTTTCCGATGGAGTGTGCCAGATTTCGCCCACCTCAGTGGCCGGTTTTCAGGTGTCCCTGACTGGCCGGTTTTGGGTGTCCGCTAACAAAAAGCAAAGCGCGCGTTCCCCTGGTCTCGTCCTTGAATTCTCAACAGTTTCTAACAACGAGAAGCCCCATCGACTACTCCCCTTGCCGTGCTTCGGGAGATCAAGGGCCTCTATCTCGTCAGTCGCGCACTCGCCGTTCCCTCGGTCACCTTCTCGCCTTCCTGGTTTTCAAGGTAGTATTGCACTACGATCCTTGTGCCATCGCCTTCCTTGATCTTGTCAGCAACCCACACTTCTGCCTTGATTACGTCACCAACATATACGGGCCGCCTCATCTTCCAGTGATTCTTGCCGGTGTACAAGAAGTCTTCGCCAAAGAAGTCGATCAACCCTTTGTGCACCGCTTGCGGTGGCATTATCCCACCCACGACTGCCCCTCTATAACCGAGCTTTTTCGCATATTCTTCAGTATGGATATTGTCAATCCATTTTCCATCCTCCCATTCGTAGCTGTCCACAGCCACATGAGGCTCTACGCGAAGTCGGTGCCCTATCGCAATGTCTTTTGTCGCTGGAATGATTTCTGTGTTTCCTACCTCAATCGCTATTGCGCGTTTCTCCCTCCGACTTTCATCACGCGCCTGCTCCAACGTTTTTCTTCCTGCCTTGACTTCTTCCAGCGCAGAGGGCTTGTCAAAGAGCACCTGATCAGCCCTTTGGAAGGAGACCAATTCTCCATCAGCTGCTTCCAAGATGGCATCGATGATAACGTGTTTCCTTTCTTTTGGGCCGCTCTTAAACTTGTTTGCAATCCAGCATGTGGCTTTCAACTTTGTGCCCTCCAATACTGGCCGAAAAACCTGGAATTCGTAGGAAGCAAGGATAGCCCCCTGTATGCGCCCCATTCGCCACTGAGACATGACGCGGATCCAATCGTAGCTTATCGGGTTGAGAACTGGCCCCCCCCAAGGCGACTCGTCGGTAAACCAGGGATGTATTATCCAATGGTGCTTTTCCGCGGTTCTCTTGTGCGTGCCTGGTTGGTGCTGCCACTCTATCGGTCCGAACACTTCTCCCACGATCATGTCATCGTATATCCATGGCTCGTACTCAATTGGCAACTCACCACGCCCATACTTCGGAGTTTCCCGTGTCTTCATCGTTTCCCCCTTCGCAATTGTGAGGCTGTTTTCTCTTAAGAACCCTTATTCTCGGGCGCCAATTTTGGCCTTTACATCCTTCTTTTCTTTCTTCGCCCCGGGATACGTGCCGAGATTGCCCATATGACACGAGGTCAGTCCCATACCAACCGATAAATCAACCCAACCCACCAGGTGAGGCAAATATTCACCGTAGACAGCCTGAACAGCCGACGATATGCCCAATGGTTTCATAATGCTACGTCGTCGACAAAACGGCCTATCTCTTGGTAGGAACCACCCCGAAATTGGCCTCAAGGGGATGATGAGACAGGCGATAAAGGGGTCCTAGGCCCTTGACTCTACTGGAGAATTGGAACTTGAGCCTTTGAAAGTTTTACAAACATCGGCTACAGATTGAAGGAAAAGGCAAAAGCCGCCCACAGGGATCAGCAGGTATATGGGAAAGAGATAAACCTGCAGACTAGAGACGCTCACCCAGTGACCTAAGTAGGCCTGCCATGCCAACTTTGCCGTAATCCAAGTGAACACGATGCTGAAGACCAAAATCAACAAAGCACTAATGCGCTTTAGCTTCGCTTGCTTCCTCACGGAAAGACGAGACACCACAAAGTCCACTTTGACATGACCATCCTGACTCAAACAATAGCCGGCAGGAAGAAATGCCGCAGCTACCAGAGCATAAGATACATACTCATTTGACCAACTGGTAGGACGATTGAACGCGTATCGCATTACTACCTCATACGTAACTGCCACCACCATGAATAAAACCGCCAACGCGCCTACCAGGGCCATTGCCTTACAAAGAGCACCTATCCAACTTCGTAATCTAGCCACACCACATTTCCTCTTTAGCCAGGCCAACTTTTCTGGCTCCCTGCATCGCAAGTTGGCAAAACAACTGTACGGCCCTACATGCGAGGGATCAATTCTTCCGGATAAGCAACCTACTTGCCCAAAACCCCGTCGACGATTTTCAGGATATCTTGCGCTGTAGGCCCTAGCGCAGCATACTCAGCCCTAAGGGGCGTTACTACCGGCTCTCTGAAGCCCGCTCTCTTTTCTTCGGTCAACGTAATAACTGACACACCTTTCGCTTTGAGCTCCTGTTCGAATCTTCCCTCGTCTTGTAGCTCCGTCGCCAAACTATCGGATGCCATCCGCGTGCCAATTTCCATTATTACGCGTTGGTCCTTTTCAGAAAGGCTATTCCAAGCCTTATTACTCATGGCCGGTATTATGTTTCCGCCTACTACATCAATCACTGTCCCGTAGCGCGCCACCTCGTAATATCGCAGGTCCATGGCGCTAGCGCCACTCACGATTGTGCCATTAACAACCCCCTGTTGTAGGGCGAGATATACCTCTCCACCTCCCGCTATGCTCACGACACTGGCACCCCAAATCTGGGCTGCTCTGGTGTTCCCCCCGCCGGAAACTCTCAACTTAACGCCTTTTAGATCCTCTACAGACGCGATGGGCTTGTCACGCATTAGCAAGAATCGATAACTAACTGGCCACGAAAACAAGTACTTGACGCCCTGCTTAGCGAATAGCGCATCCATCTGGTTGCGTAATGCCTTCTCAATCTCGGCTCCCCTCTGCACAGGGTACAAGAACGGCATAGTGAACACACCAAGCTCGCGTATCTGGCTCTCAACGTAAGGTGACAGAAGCAACGCCATGTCGGCCACGCCTGATTGTAACCCGGAGAATTCCGCCGTGGGTGCCAACAATGACGAGTCGAAGTAAAACTCGATCACAACCCGCCCCTCGGTCTTTTGTTTTACTTCGTCAGCAAATGCCTGAATTATCTTGCCACGAAGATGAGTCGCACCATAAGCGACGGAGGCCTTGAGTACGACAGGCTTGGATGTAGGTGTTACGGTCCGTGTTGTTGCTGTAGTCGTTGCTGTAGTTGGTGCCGCCACTGACGTAGTAGAACGCGTTGATGTGGTGGCGGCTGGCTTCGAACAACCGAAAGTAGCTACGAGGAGACCGAAGACTGACAACAAACTGATAGCAACCAGTAGCCTTCTCATCTTAACCTACCTCCATCATTACAGTTCTAGCTTGGTCATGACGCTGCGATCGGGCGTTCGTAACGCGTGCGCCCACAATATCACAGGGTTCTGTGCTTGTCAATTTTCATCGATGATGAAACGAGGGAAACCATCGCCAGGGAGGGCGTATTCGCCCGAGGTAATCACAAACTACGAGACGATAAGCATCCGTTTTGCTTCGGTCTTATGAGCGCTTGGATAGTATGCCCGGCCATTGTTGACTTCGGCATAAGGTTCATAAGATCGCCCAGCCATGGCATGACCTTTTGTCGGGAGCGGCTGGCATTAATTCTTTACGAGGAGCCGATTTCGAAATGAGGAATACTTACCGAGAACAAACCTGTCCCTTGTCCACCAATATCAATTGCGCCGGGAAATCCAAGAAGACGACGGTGTGGGCAAGTATGCTGAGAATGCTAGTGACTCCCTCTCCAAGGATGTCCTCAATCTCGCCCTCACCAGCCGTCTCTGAAGTCCCATGTCGTCTAACTTTGCCGTTCAAGAAGTGGATTATTGACGTATCTGGAGAACTGTATATAGACCCCTGACACTTCCTCCGTTAACGCCTTGCATGGATGCTCAAGGCCACAGAAGCTTCTTAGCCTCCCTTCGCAACTCAGGTCGGAAATCAGGATGGGCAATGGCGATAAGCTCTTCGGCCCTCTGACGCTGCGTCTTGCCTCTCAACTTGGCAATCCCGTACTCAGTAACTACATAGTCGGCAGCAGTGCGAGGGACAGTGACCAAAGTCCCCTTGTCAAGTGAAGGCACTATCCGGGAGACCAAGCCTTTCGCCGTCGTGGCGGTAGAGGGTACGCAAGAGATGGAACGTCCCCCTGGAGCCAGAACAGCTCCGATAGCGAAGGCCGGTTGCCCGCCAGCGATGCTAACGATACTAGTGCCCACAGATTCGGCCCCTATCTGTCCTCCTAGGTCCACGGTGAGAGCAGTATTAATGGCTACCATATTGTGCTGCGCGGAAATAACCTTTACGTCGTTCACATATACCACGCTATGCAATTCGAAAAGAGGGTTCTCATTGACGAACTCCATGTCCTCCGGGGTACCACCACCGAGAGCCGTGGCTACCGCCTTGCCCTTGTCCAAGCTCTTACGTGCTCCAGTGATAACTCCCTCCCGCACCAGCCTGATGATGCCCATGGGTGTAGCCTCAGAATGCCACCCCAGGTCATGCTTCCCATCGAGGGCTCCCGCCATTGGCAGAGGCTCTGAGGCGCTGCCTCCACCGATCTGGATTGTATCTCCATCCCTAATCAGAGTGCTTACGTAGCCGGCAATGCGTCCTACATGCGTCCCAGGCTCCCTGGTCTTTCCCATCAATCCCGTCGATGTTAGCTCTCGACCTGTGGGTGTATGCTCCACAAAGTAATCTATGTCCGAAACGTGAATGTAGTTCTCCCCAAAGGTACGGATCAGGTGACGATTCACCTCTGCCAGGACCACCCGTGCTGCCTTTGCCTGCTCCCGCTTGTTCCAAAGGGAAGCACCAAAGCTGCAATAGCCATGCCTGTCTGGAGGAGATACCTCTACCATCACCACATCGATCATTTCAGCACTGGTCGCAGGGTCAGAGGCGAAGTCAAGAAAACCCACCGTCAGGTCACATCTTCTCTCTGCCATCATTTCCTTAACGACAGGCAGGATGGTGGCTGTTTGTACCTGGAAACTTTCCTCCCAGCCCGAGTCATACCAGCCGAAATCACGCGACGGTGTTTGCACGAAAATGGTTATCCCCCGCAACTCATCCTTCCTCGCTGCCAAAGCAAGCCCGAGGGCTAAGGGATCCCTTCCAACAGGGATAACGACACGGTCGCCAGATTTCACTGCCTTGACCGCCTCCTCAGGCGAAACGAGCTTTCTCTTATATTCCTCTTGCCATGCCATAGTTTACCTCCGCTTTGGCAATGCTCAACTCTACCTGCCAAGTGTCATGCTGCCCTGGCAGTTCATTCTTCTATGCTCTGCAATGGGAACCGACGTCGAGTTCTTCCTTATGCTGCAAAAACCAGCGCCCAAATCCCTCCGAGGGCATTTCGGCGCAACCGATATATGAGCCCAGTGTCAGTTTCGAACAGGCAGGAAGACAAGGGCGTCCGAGTACTTTGAGAGAAACCAATGGCAACTCCCGGATATATTATGCCGACCACGTTCATTTCTGCAATGTTCTGGCTATCAACGGAAAACTCCCTCATTGAGTAGGATTACAAATTCATCATCAGGTATACCAAGTATTCGGCTGCATACATATTCTGTGTGCTCACCCAAGAGTGGAGCACGCCTAATTTCTGCAGGCGTCTTCGAGAGTCTGAACGGTGGCGCCTCATAGGCTGTTACCCCCATCTCAGGATGCTCCAGCATACGCAAATGATGCCGGTGGCTTAGCTGCAGATCTTCAAACAGATCCTTGCCATTAGCAACGACTCCGGCAGCCACTCCTGCCTGCTGCAAAACGGCCATCACCTCTTTGGCATGACGGTTCGATGTCCAGTCCCCAACGATCGTATCGAGTTCACCTTCGTTCTTTAATCTCGACTGCAGTGTCGCAAAACGAGGATCCTCAGCTAGCTCAGCCTTACCGATGACCTTACACAACTCCTTCCACTCTTCATCAGTAAACACAGCGATGGCACACCAACTGTCGTCGCCAAGGCAGCGATACGCCCCATGGGGAGCAGCATACTCGGATCGATTGCCCTTGGCGCTCCAAAGCCTACCATTGACGGTATAGTCCAAGACAGCTGGTTCAAGGAAGTGCACTGCAGATTCGAATTGTGATATGTCTATGTATTGTCCTCTCCCGGTCCTATTTCGATAGTCTAGAGCGCCAAGCAAAGCAACCACCAGGTACCAGGGGACAATAAAGTCGCCGTAAGGAACGCCCCAGCTTGCCGGTGCTTGGCCGGGCCAACCCACAAGCGCGGCAAATCCAGCCAGCGATGTTACATGCAGTCCTCCACCAGGCCGACGCGCATGGGGTCCTCGTTGCCCCTGAATGCTAGCACTGGCCATGATGATATCAGGCTTTACTTTCCTGAGGTCTTCGTAGCCAAGACCCAACTTTCGCATTGTCCCAGGTAAGAAATTCTCTACTACGACATCAGACGAAGCCACCAATTTCTTGGCAATTTCAATTCCTTTGGGGCCGTTCAGGTTGAGTGACATGCTGTACTTGCTGCTGTTGCACATCGCAAAGATCGTGCTCCGGTTTATCCCTGGCTTGTCTTCAGCATAGGGGAGCATGGTCCTGGTCACATCCACGCGCTGCATCGATTCTACCTTTATGACCGTGGCACCGTGATCGGCCAAGTATTTGGTGGCAACGGGCGCCTGTCCATACCAGCTAAAGTCGGCTATCCTTATCCCTGATAGAGCTCCGCCATCGGTTTTCTCTTTTGCGTGAGGCGAAGGCCGACTAACGGTCGACTTTCTGGGTTCACTGAGCTCTTTACGGATTTCCCCATTATGCTCCCCGATTAACGGAGCACGACGCGATATTCGCCACGGCGTCTCACTTGCTACAAATGGAGCGCCGGGATAGACCAACGAACTGTTCAATTCAGGATGCTCTACTTTGCTCCAGTACTTTCTCGCGATGAGTTGCTCGTCCTCCACAAGGTCAGCAATGGTATTAACCGGGAACAGCATCGCCCCCCACTTCTCCGCCCCGTCGTAAAGTTCTTTCTTGGTATGCTTAAGGAAGAACTGACCAAAGGCCTCTTGCCACTTCTGCAGCAAGCCCTGGTTTTCAACAAGGAATTCCATATCCATATCTTCCCATTTGATACCTTTCAGGTCACCAGCCATTCCCTCGCTATCCATCCAGTTCACCAGAAAACTTGTCCTTCGCCCTATGATTCCCACTAGCAAGTGCCACGCGACATATCCATCCTTGCAGGGATAAACGCTTTGAGCTTCATAGCGTAAGACCTTCTGGCCCCGTCTTTTGGTGATTCTCTTGGCTACCCCCCATTCTGGTATCGGAAAAAGAAGCGGAGGTAGGATGCACTCCTGCATGGAGACGTCAATATACTGCCCCTCACCAGTTATCTCCCGATGGGAATGGGCAATCATCATACCCACCGCTGCATGTATGCCAGCCCAAAAATAGGCCTGATCTACGGTACATCTGAGGGGTGCGCTCTCCGGGAACCCATTCAAAGCCATCAGACCCCCCAGAGCCAAGAGAACTATGTCTGACGCCTTGTAGTCCTTATAAGGGCCTGACTGGCCAAATGGTGTCACCGAAGCCATTATCAGCCTGGGATTGATGATGCTCAAGGCGGGGTAGTCCAGACCAAGGCTGGCCATGTAGTTGGGAGGGAAGGACTCAATCAAGAAATCAGCGCCCTTAACCAGATCCCGGAACGTCTGCTGGTCTTCTGCACCGTCAATATCAAGCGTGATTCCCCTCTTGCTAGTATTATGGGAAAACCAGAACAAGCTTTTTTCGTGGTCCTTAATGTCATGGTAGTAGGGACCGATATCGCGCGAGGAGTCGCCGCAATGCCTTTCTATCTTGATGACGTCGGCACCAAGATCGCCCAACAACCTAGCACAAAATGATCCATTCTCATTAGCTAAATCAAGCACACGGTAAGGACTGAGCATCGAATCTGACATTTTTTGCCCCGCCTCCTTTGTTTGTCTTACTCAACCCACACTTTGCATTACTTCATCAGACTAGGCAACCACAATGCCAGTTGAGGGAACACTGCTACCATGGCTATTCCGAAGGCCAGCAGCGCTACAAAGGGCATTGACCCCAAAACAACGTCTGTCAATGTCACGTTTGGAGGGGCGATGCCCTTTACCACATAGAAGTTGACTCCAAAGGGGGGAGTTAGGTTGGCCATCTCCATGTTCATCACCATGGTTATGCCGAACCATACAGGATCGAACCCCAGACTTTTAATCAGGGGGAAAAGGACTGGCACGGTCAAAACGTTAATCGACGCGGGATCCAGAAAAAAACCTAAGACAAGAAATAGTATCTGCACTATGATAAACACTGTCCAAGGCGATAATTCTTGGGAAATCACAAATGCGCTTAAATGCTGTGGCACTCTCAACGTGGTTAAGAGGAACCCAAAGGACATGGCCCCAATTACGATAAAAAAAACAAAACTCGTTGTTTGCGCCGTGCTCATCAAGCCTCTATGTAGGGTGGGGAAAATGGTACGCCTTCGGAAGGCAAGGCAAATTCCTAAAGCTATGAAGGCCCCGATCCCCGCGGCCTCGGTGGGAGTGGCAACGCCCGTATAGATTGAGCCTAGAACGCCTACTATGAGCATTAACACTGGCCATACCTTTGATGACGCAGCCCATTTCTCGCTCCAGCTAGCTTGTGGCGGTGCTGGAGCTAGAGTGGGGTCTAGTTTGCAGCGTACGACGCAATACAGGCCAAATATTACGCTCATCATGACACCAGGGATGATTCCAGCAATGAAAAGGGCCCCAATCGATTGTTGAGTAAGAATGCCGTAAAGAATCAAGACACCGCTCGGCGGAATAAGAATCCCAAGGGTTCCTCCAGCAGCTACCACTCCTGTTGCCAGGCGTTTGTCATAGCCTCGGTTTAGCATCTCGGGAATAGCGACCTTGCCTATTGTCGCGGCGGTAGCAGCGCTTGACGAGCAAGCCGCGGCAAAGATAGCACAGGCGCCTATAGTAGCTATCGCCAGTGAACCAGGAAAGCGCCCTACCCATTTGGACAAGGCAGTGAAGGCGTAATCGGCACTTCCCGAGGCAGTGATAAGCTCAGTCATAATAATAGACAGTGGCAGGACGGCAAAAGCAAAGAGAGTGCCATAGGTCCAAGCCCCGAGCGCTATCGCCATTAATTGGTTTACCCCTAGCCACAAAGCAATACCGAGCATGCTCGCTAGCCCTAAGCTGAAACTTATGGGGATTCCGACCGCTATTAGCGAGAGTAACACTGTGCCAATGATTATGGTAAACAAATACCATTCCATAACTACTGCCCAATCCAATAGATGGCTTTCATTGTCTTATCGCCTTTGCCAGTATTCCTTCCGCGGTCTTCCATGCTCCGAGAAGCCTTCCGGTGCGGCTTGGCCATTTGAGATCGATGAGGCACTGCTTCGGGTTCTGAGGACGTCCATTGACTCTTGTCAACACTGGAGGCATAGGATACCTGGCGCACCAGCCCCTTCTGCGACGCCTTCCAAGGCAACTGACACCTGCGCCTATGGTCTCGCTTCACATTCATGATACTATTCGAAAGCTGTGTGTCACCATGGTAATGTGAACTGTCCAACAGTTCAGACACCTTTGCGGGCACATGGCCTTTGCCGGAAATACTCCAGGCCTGAATGCAGGTCCTGCCCCCACAAACTGAAGGGAGGATAAGGCTCCGAGTAAAGGCCGCCTTCTACAGCCTTCATTTCGGCAAGTAAAGTTGCCACGGTCACGCGCATTCTCCCATCACCGCCCGAATTCCCTACCACCCACCTCCCAACCGGCGCCGAAGATGCTCTTTGTCGCTCGGAGAATCCCAGGCCCTTTGGCTCAGTTCGCTGTTTTCGAGACTATCCGCGTCGTACACTACATATTTATTGGAGCTTGGCTTGGGCTGCCTTGAATGGCAGCGTGAGACATTCCGATAATAGCCGGTCCAAGGCCCAACGGACGGGGAGCGAATGGTTGGATTTCGATTAGTGTTCAGGTCTTCCGCTCATAGCGACATACACATCTTGAACGTTGCATGATGTGCATGCCGTCTTCATGTAGCCGAACTAAAATCGCGGGCGTCGAGCATAATGAATTCGTCTTAGAGTTTTCCCGTATACTTGCCGCAGCCGCGAAAAGACGACGCGTCAGGAGACCTTACCTACACCCTTCTTGGCAAGGACGGCTTCCACCAGATTCTCTATACGCTCCCGGGCTTGGGCGGAGCCAAAGAAGCTGCTATCAGCCACATCGCCGTCAAAGGACACACCGGGAATGCCCAACTTTCGCGAGACGATATTCATGATCTCAAAGAACAAACCGGGCATGATCCGACAAGTATAGGTGAAATGGCAAACCACAGCATCCAAAGAATAGTCCCGGCAAAGCCGGACAATATCTTCAGCCAAGAGCGGTGCACTGTAGCCAAGGCAACCTACAGTATTCCACGCCATGCTCTCCAGCGGTTTCGCAGGGTCTATCTTGTCCGGCCGGTGCCAGAATCCGAGATGGGTGTACTTGGCAGCAACTACATTGACACCCAGTTCGTTGAGCAACTCGCCCCACCATCTCATGTGCGGCCAACACATATGGCCTTCCCAGTAGACTCGAACCTTCTCCTCAGGAAGTGCGCCCTCCTTCCTGGCCACTCGCTCCCTGACCTCATCCCTTATCCCCCGGTACAGCTCTACACCCAGTGGAGTCCCAAGGGCATAGTTGGTAATACCTAACGACGCGGCCCAATCAAAGAAGGTGACCGGTGATGGGATGGCCTTGCTAGCAATGTCCAAAGCCTCCATCCTGTAGGCGACCGCCTCCCTGACATCAGCCATTATCTGCTGAAACCTATCCCAGTTGACACGGGTGTGCGTCATATCTTCAAGAAATGTGACCATTTGCCTGTACTGTTGCGTCAACTCATTTACAACCTCTTCCTCATCCTCCCTCTTCCAGACGAGAGGGCACTGAATTACGAAAATCGGCTTATTGAATACCCGCCTCTCAGCGTCGGTCCACCAAGGCAACATGCTGCAGCCAATGTCAACGCAGAGCAAGAAATCGGGGTTGGGCATCAGGTAGTAGGGGTCGGCCATAGGCTTCTCCTCTTCAGGAAAGAAGGCTTCGCCCAGGGTGGTGCGGGCGTAGGAACAGACCTCAGCCATGTATCCCTTGTCCGCCGAAATGCCTTGGAGCTTTTTCTCCATATGCCTTGCGGCGGCGGTGGCCGCATATACATCTTCAAAGAGGTAGGCAACATCCATCGCCCTTAGTAGGGGGAAAGGGGTGGGCCAGCCTCCACACCAAGCTACCTTTTTCCCTTTTTTGGGGGCTTGACGAAGCTCCTCATAGAAGTTGTCTACCACGGAGCCCACCCGGGCTATACTAGCCAGCCGCTTTATCTTCTTGGCTTCCTTCGTCACAGTCCCCTCCCTTCAGGCTTTAAGCATCTCCATAAAGGCTTCAATACGGGTCTTAATCCCCTCCAGCGAGAGCAGCGAATGCTCGGTCTCCACGAAGGTATGAGGGATTCCGGCATCGGTCAGCCTGTCTTTCAGGTAGGGATAATAGAACATATGAGGCTCGCAGAATTTAGGCATCAGGAATATCACCCCCTGAGCCCCGCATTCGCTACTGGCCTTTATGATGTAATCTGCCCAGTCGGCTTCAGGGCCACATTTTGTTGGACAGGGCAAACCACTATCAAAGTAGCGCCTCATCATGGCCTCCATCGGTGGCACGTTGGATGGGACCTCGGAAGCATAGTAGCGATAGCCCGTATAAAGATCGTCGCCTACCACCACGGCATCCATATCCTCAATGAGGTTCAGAAGGTCTGGCTTGACCCTATGGCACAGGTGGGCAGAAAGGAAGAGCCTTGTCTTTCCGTCGGAAGAGTGTTTCCTGTTTTGCAGCTTCGGAATAAGCTCCTGCAGGAGCCGGTTGTGCTCTTCTTTCGGCATAACCATGCTGGAAACCACCAACTCCTGCATTTCACGGCATGATAATACCCCTGGTTTCTTACTGCGGATCTCGTATACCTGGCGCAGCAACTGGCGATTCGTATTATACAATCCGATGCTTGCCTGGATGCTTTGGTCATCTATCCGCTTGCCTACTATCTCCTCAAGAGCTTTCCTGCAGCGCTCCAACCTACGCGAGACGATCGGATACCAGCGCTGGAATTTATATTCCGAGGGCCACCACGTATAGATCATGGGCAGAGATGTCCTCTGCCGTACGATGGAAAACCCTATTCTCAGGGCCATGCATATATCGGAAATTACAATACCATCCAAGAAGTCCATCTTGCCCTTGGCAGCCGCGTCTACATTGCTGCGGGCAAAGGCGCAAAGGTTAGGGAAGCTATACGACCAGCCCAAGGTTATAGGCTCATTTGTCTCTTGGAGTATTACAGGCAAAGCCCCCGAGGCGTGAACCAGCTCCTCGGGAAAATGCATTGGGGTGATGCCAATAATCTTTCTTCCCTTTTCCTTCTCTTGGCGGGCGCGGCTGTATGGGTCTTCCAACAGGGTTCGCATCTTGACGAAAACGCCTTCTTCCCGCCCCCGTAATGGACTACCCGCTGAGGTTGACATGGTTACTCCCCAACTCCTTCTCTAAGCCCGCGGACGGACCGTCCTCCATCAGAGACAGAACCAGCAGCCTTCTTGACGCCGGCCTCCTTGATGGCACCTGCGTTCATGCGCCAATATATCACCCGCCACTCGGGAAGTCAACGGTATGTTTCACTAGTGTCCTGTCAGGTTATTAGATGAACTAAGGAGTGTCTCCGCGGTCTTGGTCCAGCGGAATACTCGTCCTTCCTCGTTGAACTTCTTGATGTGATCCGTGATAGCCGCTGCCTGGGCCGGCTTCGAGGGGAACACCCCTCTGCGTATTACCTTGGCTTGCAGCAAGTTGAACAACACTTCGGCCAGGTTGAGCCATGATGAGTAGGTAGGGATGAAGTGGAAGACCACCCGCCGACTACGTGGCCGCCTGTGCCATTCCTGCATCTCTTTGGAGGCATGGCTGCTCACATTGTCGAGGATGACGTGAAGCTCGCCGCGGGGATAGGCGCGCAGCAATTGGTCCATAAAGCCGATGAACTCCCGGGAGCGGTGTCGTTCCTCAATCCGTGGTTCGGCGCGCCCGGCGTGTACTTCCAGGGCTGCGTAGAGCTGTACCGTTCCGTTCCGCTTGTAGTCACGAGTACGCCTCTCGATCTGGCCAGGCCGCATCGGTAGCAGTGGCTGTGTCCTGTCCAGAGCCTGAACTTGAGTCTTTTTATCGAGAGGGGACCTATGTCTCGTCGTGCACGCGAGAATAAGAACCCCGGGAGGTAGACTTAGGCTATAAGGGCGAACTCCAGCCAGAAGGTTCTGTTTTCAGTGACCCTATCTCCACCATTGGCAACAACTTCCGAACCTTTATTCCCCCTTGCAATGAGGGCGAATGGCGGGTTCAGGTCCGCCTTAACGATCTCCCCATCCTT
>Ga0209514_10006582_pt1 | contig 14166 bp, 14 predicted proteins | sample Subgrocontami58m_FD_187452 | JGI IMG/M metagenome (GOLD analysis project Ga0209514, IMG submission 187452) | Subsurface groundwater microbial communities from S. Glens Falls, New York, USA - GMW37 contaminated, 5.8 m (SPAdes) (version 3) | ecosystem: Environmental > Aquatic > Deep subsurface >...
GGACCCGGCCATGCTGCGCCCCGGACGGTTCGGCACGCACATCGGCATTTCGCTTCCCGACGTCAAAGGACGCCGCGAAATATTGAAGATATACCTCAAGGGCGCTAAGTTCGCCCCGAAGACGACAGAGAAAGAAGTGGTAGACGCCTTGGCCCCCTTGACCGAAGGCTACTCGGGCGCCGATATCGAGGCGATCTGCCAGGAAGCCAAACTGAACGCCGCTCGAAGCGGCGGGTTCGCTAAGACTATGCCGCTCACGGTGGCGCATTTCAAGGAGGCGCTGGAGACCATCAAGCAGTCGAAACTGCCGGTTTCATAGCACCGCATCTGTTACAATGTTAGTAGGTACAGAGGTGATAATATGAAGTTGCCGGTTATCATAACGCCAGGTGAGGACGGCTTTTTCGTCGCGGAGATACCCGTGCTGCCCGGATGCATCTCACAGGGACGGACCGTAGAAGAGGCCCTCGTTAACATAAAGGAAGCTGCCGAACTGTGTCTTGAGAGCATGGGAGAGGAAGGATGGTCGCTCCCTAAAGAGTACTCGCTCGAACAGGTCGAGGTCGCGGTCTGATGGTAGATCTCCCGATAGTTTCGGGAGACCAGTGCATCAGGGCGCTTGGGCGCATTGGCTATGTGATTGCCCGCACCAAAGGAAGCCACGTGCGGTTGAGATGCGAAGGGCGAAAGCCCGTCACTGTGCCAAGACACAAACAATTGGACAGAGGGACCCTCCGGGCCATCATCCGGACCGCGGGTTTGAGCGTTGAAGAGTTCCAACGGTTGCTTAGCCCCGGCCGGTAGTATCCGACCCCCTTCCGTCGTATTGACAAGGAGAGACCATAATGGCTTACTACAAGGATATGCGGGACTACGTCCAGGCGCTGGAAAAAGCCGGCAAACTGGTCCGCGTCAAGAAACGCGTAAATAAGGACACCGAGCTACATCCCCTGGTCCGATGGCAGTTCCGCGGCCTTCCCGAAGAAGAACGCAAGGCGTTCCTGTTCGAGGATGTGGTGGACATCAAGGGCAAGGTCTACCCCATCCCGGTGCTGATCGCCTGCCACGCCGCTTCGCGGCAGATATACGCCATGGGCATGATGTGCCGGCCCGAAGAAATCATTGAAAAATGGACGCGGGCGCAGCTAAAGCCGGTGAAACCGGTCATGGTAGACAGCGGTCCTGTTCACGACGTCGTTTTCACCGGCAAACGCCTGTTGACGGCGGGCGGCCTGGGGATGCTTCCAGTCCCCATATCCACGCCCGGCTTCGACAACGCCCCCTATTTCACCTCGGCCTGCTGGGTCACCAAGGACCCGGAGACTGGCGTGCGAAACGTGGGGGTCTACCGGGCCATGGTCAAGAGTCCGACGCGGCTGGGAGTCAGCAGTTCGCCACCCAAAGACCTCTGGACCCACTGGGAGAAGTGCCATGACCGGGGCATTCCCCTGCAAGCGGCCGCCGTCATCGGCGCCCCGCCTAACCTGGGCTTCACCGCGGTCAGCCACGTTCCCTACGGAATGGACGAGTACGATGTCTCCGGAGGCATCGCCGGCGAACCCCTGAAGCTGGTGAAGTGCAAGACCGTGGACATCGAAGTGCCCGCCAACGCCGAGATAGTGGTCGAAGGCATTATCCCCACCGATTCGCTGGAAAGGGAAGCCCCCTTCGGCGAATACACCGGCTACATGGGCGGCGAGCTGATGAACCCCTTCATGAACGTAACCGCCATCACCTACCGGAAGAACCCCATCTACGTGGCCTTCCTGAGCCAGTTCCCGCCCAGCGAAAGCAGCAAGCTGCGGCAGATCGCCGCCGAGGCCGTCTACTACAAGCACCTCAAGCACGATTGCGGCATGGAGAACATCCAGGAAGTCGCTTTTCACGAGAGCAGCGGCGCCTGGCAGTACTGCGTCATCAAGATGAAAAAGACCCATCCTGCCCAGCCCTGGAAGGCGCTCTATTCCGCCGCCAACCTGGACAACCACATCGGCAAGTTCATCATCGTTGTTGACGATGACATCGACCCCCGGGACGCCGATTCGGTCAACTGGGCCTTGAGCTTCAGGGTCCAGCCCCACCGCGACACCCACATAACCTACGGGAAGATCCCGGCGCTGGACCATTCCGCCGCCGCGCCCGATTCTCCCGAGCGCAAGTATCCGTTACCCCGGGGTTGTTCTTCACTGTTGATCGACGCTACCAGGAAATGGGGATATCCACCCGTCTCCCTACCCAAGAAGGAGTTCATGGAAAACGCCAGGAAGCTGTGGGAGGAACTGGGCCTGCCGCCGTTGAAGCCACAGGTGCCGTGGCACGGCTACAGTCTCGGCCACTGGACCAAGGAAAACGAAGAAGAAGCACTGCTGGCTTTGCAGGGCGAGCACTACCAGACCGGCGAAAAGCTGGCAAAACAGCGCCAGAAGATGTAGCAAGAAACAAGAAAGCCCGAAGCGAACGCTTCGGGCTTTCTTTTGTCGCTATCTATCCCCTACTTCGGCGCCGAGGTTTTCGCGCCCATCCAGTCGGGGTGGTCCTCTTTCTGGACGAACTCCTCCAGGGCTGGATCGCGTAGCGGCGTAAAGATGAAAGCCAGCCATTCCGCCGGCGTGTTCGGGTCTTCGTTGAAATGCTGGTGCTCGCAGCCGTTGGGCTTCATAGGAAGCAGTATCAGGTCGTCTTCCGCCCAGTCGTATCTCGACCCATCCACCACGGTATACCCCTTGCCGCCCAGCACAAACAGGGCCAGCCCGCCCTGGTGGACGTGCTTCCCTGAATGCTTCTTGATGCGGTTAATGAAGATACGCCAGCCGGTGACACCCTGCTTGTCCCAGATAGCATCGTAGGAATAGAACTTTATCAGCCCCTGCCTTCCCTGCTCCCACCCCAGTTCCTTGCCCTTTACGACTACCTGGCCGGTTTCGCGGCCGCGAATCCGGTCATTATCGATCCGCCGCAGCGAATCGTAAACGGTTTCCCGCGGCTCGGGATCGCGCCTTCTTTCGGCGATGCGCTCGACCATATGCGGCTCCTATTGCCCCCTGTTGGAGGCAGATGCTCTATTTGCCCTTGTACTCAGGAGCGTTTTCGAGTTGCTCATAGCCGGAGCCCATGTCCACGCCCAGTGCGTCATACCAGTTGGGCTCGGCGGCAACCAGAATGGCCGCATTCTTGGTGTCGGTGTTGAAATGCTGGAACACCACGCCGTTGGGCTTGATGGGAATGAGTATCAGGTCGCCCTTCTCCCACTCGTGCTTTACGCCATCGACGTCGGTGTAGCCTTTGCCTTCCTTGACGTAGTGTACCCTGCCTCCCTGGTGCTTCTGTTTGCCGGAGTGGCTGCCGGGAGGAATCTCCTGCGTCCAGAAGAGAATGGTGCGAATGGCGCCCGTTTCAATCGCGGGGTGCAGGTACCACCGGTAGATACCGTTGGCATTGGTTTCAGGCACCAGGGCCTTACCCTTGACTACCTTTATAGTCTTTTTCATCCGCTCCCGCTCGGCATCCCGCCTCCGGAAAAGGTCTTGAAGAAGGTCTTGCGATTTTCCTTTTGGTGCAGCCATATTCTATTAAACTCCTTCCAAGAAATTACGAATTTCGAAGTCTTAATGACGAAATAGACTCGAATGTCCCAATGACCAGGTACGTGCGCCGCTTCGAAATTCGAATTTGGAACATTATCTCGTTATTCGAATTTCGATATTCGTTATTGGTCCGTCCGGCGGGACGACCGCCTACTTTGCCTTCTTGCTCATCCAGTCCGGGTGGTCCTCCACCTGGGTGAATTCAACCCCGGCCTGCTCCTGCATGGGCATGTATATGAAGGCCAGCCAGTAACAGCCCTGGCCCGGCCGCAGGTTAAAGTGCTGATGCTCGACGCCGTCCGGCTTGATGGGAAGAACGATGAGGTCGCCTTCCTCCCAATCGTAGCGGACTCCGTCCACAGTGGAATAACCTTTGCCCTCCAGGACGTAGATGACCAGTCCGCCCTGGTGAACGTGCTTGCCGGAGTGCGTCTTGACGTTGTTGATGAAAAGCCGCCAGTAAGGCGTGCCCATCTGGTTCCAGTTGTCGTCCCAGACATAGAACCTGATCAGCCCCTGCCGGCCCTGCTCCCAGGGAATCTCTTTTCCCTTGACGATGACCTTCCCGGACGCCTTCCGGTGGAGCTTCTCGTTGTCATAGCGCCGCTGCTTGTCGTAAGCGGTTTCTTCGGGCTCGGGCTCCCGGCGTCGTTCGGCTGTCTTCTCAACCATGTGGTCCCCTCGTAGCTTCAAAAAGCGGCAATTCCCCGTCGTTAAGACACTGGGAACCAATCTACCACAAGGGAGAATGGCATGTCAAGAAAAGGGCGGCACGCACGGGTCATATTGGCATCTCCACAGTGATGGTGGACCCTTGGCCCGGCTCGGAAGCAACCTTCAACGTGGCTCCCAGCAGACGGGTACGCTCCTCGATGCCAGCCAGTCCCAGTTTGCCGGAGCGAGAGAGATCTCCAACCGAATCCGGTAACCGGAACCCTTTGCCGTTGTCTTTAACCACGACTATGAGCCGTCCGTCGCTGAACCGAAGAGTAACCTCCACCAGTGAGGCCTCGGCATGCCGCCGGACGTTGTTCAGCGCCTCCTGTACGATTCGAAACAACAACAGGTCGGCTTCCGGAGACAGCCGCCTGACTGTGCCGACTACTTTCAACTCCACGTTGGCGCCGCTCTCATTGTCGAATTGACCCGTAAGCCATTCCAGGGACGGAATCAGCCCCAGGTCGTCGATCATGGGCGGGCGCAGGTCGCGGCTGAACAGACGAATCCCTTGAAGGGCATCCTTGAGCCGGTGGTCCCAGGTCCTCATGGTTTCCACATCTTCCGGCAAGAGGCGCTGGTTATTGGCAAAGCTCTCAAACTCGTGGGACAGCGCAATTAGCTGTTGGGCGGTCTCATCATGGAGTTCCCTGGCGATTCTCTTCCGCTCTTCTTCCTGCGCTCTGGTGATGGCGCTAATGTAATAACGCAGATTCTCTTCCATGATTCTCTCTTTGGTCACGTCCATGGCGATATGCTGGAATCCCACCAGCCGTCCGTCCTCGCAGACCGGGGTTGAACTAATGCGCAGCATGGCTTCCGAGCCGTCTTTCCTGATTGTTCGCTGGTCGTAGGGTTCCCCCGGAACCATGCGGCCTTCAAGGAGTTTGCTCTTGATTTCCGCCGCAAACGTCACCGCTTTGTCAGATAGAAACCGCACCACGTTGAGGCGCGTCAATTCTTCCACATCGTGCCCGGTAAGCCGGGCCGCCGCCTGGTTCGCCGCGACAATATTGCCATCGAGGTCATGCACCAGAATAGCCTCTCTGGTGTTTTCAAATATGCTCCGGTATTGCGCCGCCACCCTTTGCTCCTCGCGATACAGCTTGGTATTCTCCAGTGCGATGCCAATCTGCGCGCCGATGGCGGTGAGGAGTTCCACTTCTTCGGAAAGAAAATGTCTAGGCCGCCGGTTGGCCACACAAAGAATGCCGGTGGTCGCCCCCTTGGCTCGGAGAGGAACTACAAGCTGCGCTCGAATCTTTTCCTGCCGGACAAGCTCCCGGGGAAACCCGGAGCCGTCCATGGCGTCTTCAATAACCCATGGTTCCCCGGTCTGCATATCAAGGCCGCGGAAACCATCGGCCAGCCCCAGCGTCTGAGCACCCCGGGCGAATTCTTCGGAAAGGCCTTCGTGGGCCGCCAGGGTAAATGACGGCGGGTCTTTACCAAGAGTGAAGATGACAGCCACTTCTGCCTCCATGACTTCCACCACCATGTCGATGGCACTACGCAGCAGGCTTTCCAGGTCCAGTGAACGGCTGAGCATTCCGGAAATGGCGTTAAGGGTAGCCAGCCTCTTGCTGTTGCTCCTCGAAAGCCGTATCTGTCTTTGCAGAGTCTCCTGCACGGCTTCCATCTCTCTGGTAGCCCGCTGTTGCTGTTCTCTGGCGCTTTGCCGGCCTTCAAACCAGACGCATCCCAGAACACCGACCACCAGCACTCCGGCCGTTTCTACCAGTGCGTCCAGTGGCGCCGGGGACAGGAAGATGACACGGGGCAGCATGACCAGCAGGGCCGCCAGACATGCGATCAAACCGGCGCGCAGGCGAAAAGAATAACCGGCGTACATCACCGGGACCAGGAACAAAATGCGGTCGAGAGTGTGACGGGACAAACCGAAATGCTCACTCGGGGGCGAGGTGCCGGGAACACCCAACTGGGAGACATAGTGCAACACCCCAAGCGCCGCCATGGTCAGGGAGATGAGCCAGAAACGAGGATCTAGAGCCAGTCTTTTCACTCTGCCCCCTTTCTGATCTTGAACGAATGGCTCGCCCCTCCGCCCCGTTGTCCAAAGCCTTCAGGGCGAGAAGCTATTTCAAGGCGATATTGTCGAGGTTGACCAGCCCCTTCTTCAGGGCGCTCACCACCGCTTCCGTCCGAGAACTGGCGCCCAGTTTCTGGAACAGGCTACCCAGATGGGCCTCGACAGTCCGCACGCTCAGGGAAAGCTCCTGGGCGATATCCTTGTTGCTCTTTCCCTGGGCCGCCCCTTTCAGCACCTCCAACTCCTTTTCGGTAAAGAGAGATGAAAAGTCGCCCTGGCTGAAGTCCGGCTTCCGAAACCGCGTGAGTACCTTGCGCGCCACCGTGGGATGCAGTACTGAATCGCCGCGGCGTACGGCCCGAATGGCGTCTATAAGGTCTCTACCGCTGACGTCTTTGAGCAGGTAACCGGCCGCGCCTGCCTCCAATAGAGCAAAGATATACTGGTCATAGTCGTAAGCAGTCAAGACCAGTACCGCGGTGGCCGGGCAGGCGGCTTTCACCCTTTTGGTGGCTTCGATACCATTCAGCCTGGGCATGGCTATATCCATGATGAGGACATCAGGCTTGAATTGCTCGGCCAGCCGCACCGCCTCTTCGCCGTCGCCGGCCTCTCCCACCACAACCAGGTCCGGCTCCCTGTCAAGGAAACGGCGGATGCTTTCGCGGACTACGACGTGGTCTTCGGCAAGCAGGATCCTGATCTTATCCATGCAATGAAGATCCCCCCTTGAATCTTATCACTCTATGTGGAAATCCACAATCGGTCTTCGTAAATGCCGTATTCTCCCCGACGCCTCATGTCCGGTATTTTCCTGAAGCGGAATTGGATACTTAGCGGATGTCGCGCCATAACCCGGTGGAGTTTAATGATAGTTGAGAGTTGGGAGAAATGGTCAGAGAGGCAAGGGTTGAGAGGCGAAATAAATGGTCATCGAGATTGTAGCAACAGAGACCGAGGGATTCTGGGACGATAAGACTCCCTGCTGGGAAATGTGCCACTGCCCTGAGGAAATCCGTAACGATTGCCCGGCTACCAAATACGCCACCAGCCCCTGCTGGGAGATCGAAGGGACCTACCTGAAGCTGAGCGATGACGGAAAGCGCGGGGATGACGTTCGAATATGCAAGGTCTGCCGCGTATACAAGAAATACGGCCAGGGCAAACCGATCGAGACAAAGCTATTGAACAAGGGCGTGGATTCGTATCTCAGAAACCTGAAAACAAAAAGCCGGAATTACGGTAACGTTGACCGCGCAAAGAGCGAGAAGGAAGGAGCCGTGATATGAAGAATCTAGAAATCAGCAGGAGACGGTTCTTGCAGGGTTCCGGGGCGCTGGTGGGCGCTCTTACCCTGGGCGGCCTTGCAGGACCAGGCCCCGTTTTGGCAGCCGAGGACTTCCAGGGCTATCCCGATCGCTTTGGAATGCTGACGGATACCACTAAGTGCCTCGGCTGCCGGATTTGTGAAGCGGCCTGCAATAAAGCCAACGGCTTGCCCCCGCCCGAAGTCCCATTCTCAGACCAGAAAGTCTTTGACCGGAAGAGGCGCACCACTGCCGGCGCGCTGACCGTAGTCAACCGCTATCGGGGTACTGGCGCCAGCGCACCCCCCGTCTTCCGCAAGATACAATGCATGCACTGCAACGAGCCGGCCTGCGCTTCGGCCTGCCTGGTAGGGGCGCTGAAGAAGACCCCGGAAGGCCCTGTGCTCTACGACGAAAGCTTCTGCATCGGCTGCCGCTACTGCATGAACGCCTGCCCTTATACCGGGCTGGCCTACGAGTACAACGACCCGTTAACCCCGGCAGTTACCAAATGCACCATGTGTTACAAACGGATCAAAGACGGCGGGACCCCGGCCTGCGCCGAAGCCTGTCCCACCAAAGCCACCGTGTTCGGCAAGAGGGCCGATCTTCTGGAAATAGCGCACGACCGGATCCGGCAAAGCCCCGACAAATATGTGCCCCAGGTTTTCGGAGAGCATGAAGCCGGAGGCGCCGGCTGGCTCTACCTGGCCTCTGTTCCCTTCCAGCAACTCGATCTTCCCGATGACCTGGGCTCCACTCCTTATCCGGAATTCACCCGCGACTGGCTTCTGGGAGTGCCCCTGGTGCTCATCCTTTGGCCGACGCTTCTGATGGGTATCCGGCACTTCAATCAACGCCTTGGCGATAATGGCGCCATCGTGACCGCCGAACAGGAGGTAAAGAAATGACTACGAGACAGATGGCTCCTAAGACCGGCTTCAGTTCCTGGGCCAAAGACCAGATACTGATGGGACAAACCCTCGGGGACTATCTAAGCTCCCTGCTCACACCATTCAACGTCATCGCCTTCTTGATCCTGACCGTGGGAGTTCCCCTCGCCTACATCCGCTTTTCCCAGGGCCTGGCCGCGACCACCAACCTTTCGGATACCAACCCATGGGGACTCTGGATCGGCTTCGACGTGATGAGCGGTGTGGCCCTGGCCGCCGGTGGCTACGTGGTAGCCACCGCCGTCCACATCTTCGGCCTCCGCAAGTATGAGGCAGTCGTCCGTCCCGCTCTGCTCACCGGCTTCCTGGGCTACCTGTTCGTCGTCATCGGCCTGCTCTTCGACCTGGGACGACCGTGGAGGTTACCCATCCCGGTGTTTGTCACCGTCGCCGGGGTATCTTCAGTCCTGTTCCTCGTCGCCTGGCACGTGTTCCTGTACCTGACTTGCCAGTTTGTCGAGTTCTCCCCCGCCGTGTTCGAATGGCTCGGATGGAAGAAGGTCCGCGCCTGGGCGATCAAACTGACCGTGGGGGCGACGGTTTTCGGCGTCATGCTGTCCACCCTGCATCAGTCCGCGCTGGGAGCCCTGTTCCTGCTCATGCCGGGTAAGGTGCATCCGCTGTGGTACTCGCCGCTTATCCCCCTCTTCTTCTTCATTTCCAGCATCATCGCCGGGCTTTCCATGGTGATCGTGGAGAGCACCCTGTCACACCGAATCTTCAATGGCCGCGCCGGACATCATGATCCCGAAAAGCTCAACCAGATCACTCTCGGCCTCGGAAAGGCCGCGGCGCTGGTCCTCTTCCCCTACTTCTGGCTCAAGGCAATCGGGGTAATGCATTCCAATAGCTGGACCCTGATCGGCACCCCGATGGGGCGCTGGTTCCTGGTCGAGATGCTCGGCTTCGTCATGCTCCCCTGTGTCTTGTTCCTCGTTGGGACAGTACGCCGGAGCGTGAACCTGGTACGATTCACCGCCGTCCTGACCATCATCGGTATTATCGTCAACCGGCTTAACGTCTCCATCATCGCCTTTAACTGGAATGCCGCCGAACGGTATGTTCCGCGGTGGACAGAGATCGCCATTACCGTCACCATAGTCACCGTAGGACTACTCACCTTCCGCTGGATCGTCAATAGGTTGCCAGTCCTCCGGGAACATCCGGAATATCCGCCCGAGCATTGAATCAACTACGCAGCAAAGAAAGGAGGCAACAACATGCAGACCCTGGTGGAATTTGTGAGGTATACCAAGGGCTGGGAATACGTCATCGCCATCGCCGCGATCTTCTCTTCGATCTTCTTCTGGAACCTGCTCATGAAGGAGAAGCCCGCCCGGAAGCGCGCCGCCGCGGTGGCCAGAAGCGCCGACCAAGCCAAGGGATACCGCACTCAGGCGAACCGTTTAATGAAAGCCCCGCGCGGCTCCTGACAAGAGCGGAGCCGTCCGGCCGGCCTGGAGGTGAATCACAATGGGATTCGCAGCATTGATTTTGATGGTCCTGGTAGTCCTGGCGTTGATAGCAGCGATGGTCTGGGGAGTGTGGGAAGGCATAACCCGCCTCATCCGCCACTTCCGCATCGACCATACTAGCCGGACGCTCCGCCACCAACACTAAGCGCAAGGTGCAAGCCAGGATTCCGCAACAGCCAACCCATAGTCCGCAGTCGGGAGCCGGCGCACGGCTCCCGCCCACCTTACGGCCCCAAATGCAATGTCATCCTTTGAGCAGGGCCGCTACTGATATATCCTCATCGACATCTTCCCAGTGTATTCCGATGCCCCTGCCGATCAGCCGCCACCCTTTCCTCTGCTTATCGCTGGCATCTCGCAGCCTGGGGAACCACTCAACGGGCACACTTATTTCTCTCCCATCCAGGAGACGCACGTGCATCATGTCGGAATCGAACCACACCTCGGCAGCCATCGCTTCGGAAGCCTTATTGACCGAAGTACTCATCCCAACTCCTTTTGAAAACGAAGGCGTTTTCAATAATCAAGTTTCTAATCTCACTCAGCTCTTTGGCGCTGTAACCAACCGATTTTGCAAGCTGCACCGGCCCCAGCCAGAACTTAGCATATTTATCGTCAGACTCAATATGGATATGGACCGGCTCTTAGCATCGTTACTGAAAAAGGAGAAACGAAATCCCCTGATTCTTGAGACTGTCGGCATAGAAACATTATATCTTACCGGCGCAGGTCGAGGATAGCAGCATATCCAGCTCCCAGCGAAACGAGCTGTACCCCCTGAATCCCCCTTGGTAAGGGGGACTGGCTGCGCCCCTCCCTCGGGCTAAAGCCAGCGACTACCCCCTGCACCCCATCTTTCAGCGCGCCTTTGGCACGGCTAGCGCCCTTTCTGCTACAATATCCGTGGGCTGGCACCCCATCGACCGGGGTCCAGCCCTTTGGGCGTTTACCGAAAATCGATATTTGAGGCGAGAACTGAATTGGACTTATCGAAGCTAGTCGCTTTAGTCGAAGACCATCCGGAGTTCGTTAAACTCGTCGAACTCATGAAGAACAAAGGCGAAGCTTGCGTCAGCGCCATCCCCTCGGCCTGGCCGTACCTGACCGCGGCTCTGCGCAAGGCAACCTCGCGCCCCGTCCTGCTTATCACCGCCAGCCCGGATGAGGCCAGGCGCTTCCACGAACAGGTCACCGCCTGGGCGCCCTCGGCCCAGGTGCTGCTGTTCCCGGAGCCGGAGACATTGCCCTACGAACGCGTGACCCCGGACCTGAGCACCGTCCAGGCCAGGCTCAAAGTGCTCTCCATTCTCAACAGCTTCAAGACGGGCGAGTCCGCCTCGCCCAACATCATCCTGATAGCGTCGGTCTACGCCGTCGCCTGCAAGACCATTCCCTCGGCCAAATTCAGCGCCACGTCCCACAAAATCCGCGCCGGCGACGAGGTAAACACTGACGAGCTTCTGAAAAAATGGGATGACATGGGCTACGAATCGCAGCCGACGGTGGACGCCCCCGGCTCCTTCAGCCGGCGCGGCGGCATTCTGGATATCTACCCCTACGGCGAGACGTGGCCGGTGCGCATCGAGCTGTTCGGCAACAAAGTGGACAGCCTGAGATATTTCGACCCGGCCAGCCAGCGTTCCAAGGACACCCTCAAGGAATTCACCATTGAGCCGGCCATGGAAATGCTGGCCCCCCATGACATCCAGGAACGGGTCCACCACTGGCAAAAAGTCCTCGACCTCAGCCAGTGCCACGAGGATGCCCGGCAACGGTTCATCGAGGAACTGGAAATGCTCAAGGGAGGCCAGAAATTCGCCGGAATGGCCTTTTATGCGCCTTTGTTCGAGACCGAGACCGTGCTGGACTATTTGCCCGATTCGACCATGGTGATTTCCGAAGACCTTTCCCGGCTGGAAAAGGCCCTGGACGACATCGAGAAGCAGGGCGAGGAGTTCCGCCAGGCTCAAGTGGGGAAGGGCGAACTTCCGGCTGCCTTCCCCTCCCCGTACACGTCCTGGCACGACCTGAAGAGGCACCTGAAAGCCAGGCAGCCACGCGTGGAACTCGCCGTCTTCCAATCCGGCGAAAAGGAACATCACAACTTCCATACGTTCGACTTCCAGGTACCCCAGGGTTACGCCCTCAAGCTCCAGAACCTGATCAAAGACATCGTCCGCATGAAACAGGAGTCGCGCCACGTAATCGTCATTTCCCACCAGGCGCCGAGGCTTTCCAAGCTGCTCGAAGAATCCGACATCATCGCTCCCGTATCTCCTGACATCAAGACTCTCCCCGCCAAAGGAGAGGTCTGCCTGGTCCAGGGGATGCTGGACGGCGGCTTCATCTTCAGGACCGGCGGAGAGGAGTACATCCTCTTCACTGATCGCGAGATATTCGGTTTCGTCAAGCAAGGCCGGAGCGCAAGAAAGCGCACCGCCCATCGCGTGCTCTACCTGTCCGAGTTAGAACCCGGAGATTTCGTCGTCCACGCCGACCACGGCGTGGCCCGCTTCGGAGGGACCACCAAGCTATCTACCGGAGAAGCCGAGCGGGAGTACCTCATCCTGGAGTATGCCGCCGGCGACAAGCTGTACGTCCCCATCGACCAGATAGACCGGGTAACCCGGTACGTCGGAGGCCGGGATGACGCCCCTAACCTGAGCCGGCTGGGCACCCAGGAATGGCACCGGACGCGCCAGAAAGCCCAGGAAGCAGTCGAACTGATTGCTAGGGAACTGCTGGAGCTTTACGCCCAGCGCGAAGTGAAACGAGGCTATTCCTTCTCGCCCGATACCGTCTGGCAGCAGGAACTAGAAGCGTCCTTTCCCTATGTCGAAACTCCCGACCAGCTTGAAGCCATCCGGCAGGTCAAGGAAGACATGGAAAGTCCCAAACCGATGGACCGCCTCATCTGCGGGGACGTGGGCTACGGCAAGACCGAGGTTGCCCTCCGGGCGGCCTTCAAGTGCGTCATGGAAGGCCGGCAGGTAGCGATCCTGGTGCCGACCACCATCCTGGCCCACCAGCACCACCACACCTTCAGCGAACGCCTCAAGCCGTTCCCCATCAAAGTGGCCGAACTCAGCCGCTTCTGCTCCGACAAAGAGCAGCAGGAAACCATTGATCTCCTGAAAGAGGGAAAGATAGACATCTGCATCGGGACGCACCGGCTAATTCAAAAGGACGTCCAGTTCAAGAACCTGGGACTGGCCATCATCGATGAAGAGCAGCGGTTCGGAGTGATGCACAAGGAATACTTGAAGAAGATGCGCAACGAGGTGGACGTTCTAACCCTCACCGCCACACCCATTCCCCGCACTATGCACATGGCGCTGGTGTCGGTGCGCGACATGAGCCTGATCGAAACGCCGCCCGAAGACCGGCTGCCCATTCAGACCATCGTCGGCGAATACAAGGACAGGATAGTGCGGGAGGCGGTATTGAAAGAACTGGCCCGCAACGGCCAGATCTTCTTTGTTCACAACCGCATCCAGGGCATTAACGCCCTGGCCGAAAGGCTGAGAAAGATCGTTCCCGAGGCGAAAGCGGTGGTGGCCCACGGCCAGATGTCCGAAGAGAGCCTGGAAAACGCCATGATGGATTTTTCCCACAAAAAGACCAACGTTCTCATCAGCACCACCATCATTGAGTCCGGCCTCGACATGCCCAATGTAAACACGCTAATCGTGAACGACGCCGACAAATTCGGGCTTACCCAGTTGTACCAACTTCGAGGGAGAGTGGGACGCAGCGCCCAGAAGGCCTACGCCTACTTCTTGTATTCGAAGGAAAGCCGGCTCACAGTCCAGGCCGAAAAACGCCTTCAGGCCATTTTCGAAGCCTCCGAACTGGGTGGCGGGTTCCATCTGGCTATGAAAGACCTGGAGATACGCGGCGCCGGCAACCTGCTGGGCACCCAGCAATCGGGACAGATTGCCGCCGTCGGCTTCGAGCTATACACCCAGTTGCTGTCCGAAGCAGTGACCAATCTCAAGGCGGCGCGGGCCAAGACGTCGGCAACCGCCGAGGCAGCGCCACCTAAACCGAAGCTGCCGCTGCCGGCCGACGACCTGGAGC
>Ga0209514_10006583_pt1 | contig 14164 bp, 14 predicted proteins | sample Subgrocontami58m_FD_187452 | JGI IMG/M metagenome (GOLD analysis project Ga0209514, IMG submission 187452) | Subsurface groundwater microbial communities from S. Glens Falls, New York, USA - GMW37 contaminated, 5.8 m (SPAdes) (version 3) | ecosystem: Environmental > Aquatic > Deep subsurface >...
CCCCGCCTGCGACAGCACCGCGGGCTGGACGAAGATGATGTAGCTCATGGTAAGGAATGTGATCAGCCCCGCGCGCAGTTCGGTGCGGACCGTCGTTCCGTTCTCGCGCAGCCTGAACAGCCGCTCCAGTAATCCCTCGGATCCCGCGGCCTCGTTTGACATGCCCGAATCCCTATCTAGAAAAACTTACCACCAGGACACTAGCACAGCTTGATGCAAGACTCTCACACCTGTCATTGCGAGGAGCCGCAGGCGACGAAGCAATCTCGTAGTTCATTGATTTCTCGAAAAACGAGATTGCCGCGCTGCGCTCGCAATGACAAAGCGAAGAGTTTTGCATCAAGTTGCTACTCACGGTTATTCATGCCAGGTCAACCGATGGTCATTCCCGTCGCCTTGATGGCCTTCTCCCACTTGTTCATTTCCGCGCGAATAAAAGCGTCCGCCTGTTCCGGGGTGCCGCCGACGAACTCGACGCCATCGCGCGCCATCCGGGAGCGGAAATTCGCGTCGTTGGCCGCCTTGTTTATTTCCGCATTCAGCTTCATGACGATGTCGCGCGGCGTGCGCGATGGAACCAGAACCACAAACCACGCCTGTACCTCGAAACCCGGCAGCCCGGCTTCGGCCATGGTAAGCATCTCGGGCGCGAGCGAAGAACGTTTCGCGCTCGTCACCGCAAGCATGCGCAACCGGCCCGTCTTCGCGTGAGGAAGACTCGTGGTGATCGTGTCGAACATCATGGACACCTGGCCGCCGAGCAAATCGACAAGCGCCGGCGCGTTGCCTTTGTACGGCACATGCAGGATATCCACGCCCGTCATGTATTTGAGCAGCACCCCTGCGAAAAATGGCCCGCCGGCGCCTCCCGATGCAAACTGCAGCTGCCCCGGCCGGGCTTTCGCGAGCGCAATCAATTCTTTCAGGGAAGTGGCGGGAACGGACGGATGCACCACCAGCAGGAGCGGGATGTATCCCACGTGAGTGACCGCGGCGAAATCCTTGACGGTATCGTAAGGCAGCTTGTAGAGGAGCGGGTTGGTGGCATGAGCGGAATAACCCATCATCAGCGTATGACCGTCCGGCGAAGACTTTGCGAGCACCTCGGTACCGATGACCGCGGAGGCTCCGGGCCGGTTGTCGACAATTACCGAGACCCCGAGGTTTTCCGCGAGTTTTTGCCCGACGGCGCGGGCGAGGATGTCGACACCGCCACCGGGCGGCACCGGAGTAATAATTCGCATTGGTCGATTGGGAAAGCCCTGGGCTGAGGCGGCCAGAGCATGAACGCCGAGCCCGATAACCACCATCAGACTCAATCCGACTCGCACCAGCAGGTTCATCAAAGTCTCCCTATCGACGTGTCATACTTAGCAGCGTGATGCAAAACGGTTCGTCACTCCGGAGCAAGCCGGAGCCCAGGATTCTTGAACCAGAAAAAACTAAGAGTTCTGGATTCCTCTATTGCAGGAATGACGACATGTTTCAAATTCGACTTATTCAGAGGTTCCTTAGATTGTAACCAATCGCTGAAAATTGGCCAGATGCGCATTGCCTCATCAAAAACCTGACTGAAATTGATTCGTTGCCTTGGCACGGGGGGGCGCGGTAGAGTAGCGCCCTGTTACTGGCGTCATGGTGATGGCCACCTGAGTTGTTACCCTGGAAAGGAGCCGTGACTTGAAAAACTTTTTCCTTTCTCTCGTGATTGCTGGCGCGACTCAATTCGCATTCGCGCAGGAATATCCCAGCAAGACGATACGCTTCATCGTGCCGTTCAGCCCCGGCAGCGGGCTGGACATCCTCGGCCGTCTGCTTACGCCCAAGCTGCACGAGGCGATGGGACAGCCCGTCATAGCGGAAAATCGCCCCGGCGGGGCCGGCAGGATCGGCCACGAAGCCGTTGCCAAAGCTGCCCCGGACGGCTACACGCTTCTGCTGACGGCCCTGGGACCGCTGATCCACACTCCGATACTCTACCCCCAAACGCCGTTTGATCCGCTCAAGGACTTCGCGCCGATCAGCCTGTTCGTCACGGGGCCGCTGGTGATCGTCGTGCATCCGTCGATACCGGTGAAAAACGTGAAGGAGCTGGCGGAGTTCGCCAAGAAACGACCCGGACAGCTTAACTTCGGCTCAACCGGCGTGGGCAGCGTCAACCACCTGCTCGGCGAGATGTTCAATCTTCTCACCGGCGCCAAGATCGTGCATGTGCCCTACAAAGGAGGCTCGGACGCGCTCTCCGATCTGCTCGGAGGACAGGTGGAAATGGTCATGACCGGCGTTTCTCCGGTGATTCCGTACGCCAAAGCCGGAAGACTGCGCGTGATTGTCACCACCGGCCGACAGCGCATGCCGAATATGCCCGAGGTGCCGACCATGGCGGAGGCCGGTCTTCCGGACGCCGAAATTGTGATCTGGTACGGAGTTGTTGCGCCCGCGGCAACGCCCAAGCACATCATCGGCCGGCTTAACCGCGAGATCGCGAAGGCGATGAGTTTGCCCGATCTACGCGAACGGTATGTCCAGCAGAGCGTCGTTCCTGAGACGAATTCCCCCGAGCAGTTCGCGCAGTTGATCCGCGACGAATATGCGCGCTGGACGAAGGTTATCCGCGCCGCAGGAATCAAACCCGAATGAGCCGGTTAATGAATGGCGGCAAGCGACGCCGAGCAGGGAAGGCTAGCCTCTCGCCGAGACCTTCCGTCGCCTGCCTGCTGCACGCGCACTGAGGGCGAATACGCCCTCGCCGTTCTGGATCGTGAAGCGCGTGCCGACTTCGGCGCAGAGTGCTCGCATGTCGCGAAATATCGTCTCCGACTCCGCCTCGGGCAGGATGCGAGCCTCTCCCATGCGGGTACCTGCTGCGGGGAGAAACGACAGGCGACGAATGCGCTGGTCGGCAATTACGCACTTCACGATCAGCGCTTCCATGGACATCGGCGCGCCCGCGTCCATGACGAAATTGCCGAGGCTGTAGCAGATGGGCTTGCCTCGATACAACTCGATGCCCTGCAGCATATGGGCGTGGTGTCCCAGCACGGCATCGGCGCCCGCATCGATCGCGAGATGGCCGAGGTAGGGTTGGTGAACGGCAAGCTGGCTGGTCATCGATTGTCCCCAATGCCACGACACGATTACGACGTCCGCCTGCTTCCTCGCTGCACGAATGTCCTTCTGCATCTGGCTCACCTCCTCGCGGAACACGTGAGGAGGCGGAAGGTAGGCGCTGACGCGCACCATGGCCTGGCCGGGAGTTACCTCCGACGCGGCGGCGGCGAACATATCGTAGGTGTGGTAGCCGAGGAAGGCGATGCGTGTGCCCTTGAGGTCGAGCACGACAGGCGTGCGCGCCTCCGCGATCGTGCGCCCAGCCCCGAAGTATCGAATGCCGTGGCGATCCAGCGTCGCCATCGTCTGCAAGAGGCCAGCGGGGCCGTAGTCCATCGTATGGGTGTTTGCCAGCGAGACGATGTCGATACCCGCATCGGTGAGGGCGTGCACCATCTCCGGGTCTGACCGCAGGCGTATGACCCGCACGAACGGGGTCGGAGGCGTATCGCGGCTGCACACGGTCGACTCCAGGTTGCAGAAGACAATGTCGGCCTGATGGAACAGGTCTTTGACCTGACGAAAAACCTTCTCGGGATCCGGACGCTGCAGGCAAACATCCCCGACCGCCAACAGGGTAATCTCATTGGATTTCATCGTCGTCTAACCTCAGTCGTGTTCGAACTATACGGGGCGACAAAAATAATGCCGCACTACCGATAACCACGCAGGTCAGGTTGCCGCAGGTTACCTGACATCGCTGTCACGTAGCTTCGCAACTCTTATTCAGGCAACAACATATCGGCAATGACCCTCACCAGCTCGACGTAACTTCTCATCAAGAGAAGTAACGACCGAGGATATCCCCGGTCTCCAGTTTTGCCAAGCTGCCGGAGTCGCGCTGCATGCAGAACCATCGCGAGGCAGACTTTATTCGGTCGAAGATCACGGGTAGACTGCCCGGATGAATTCTCTGCCATCCGCGTGCGCGTTTTTGTCGACGAAGGAATGTTGCGCCGGGTTCGTTTTGGCGGTAGCGCTTCTCGTCACGGCGCCGCCGCCGGCAGCACTGGCGCAGAGCGGCTATCCTAACCGGCCGATACGTATCATCGTGCCCGGCTCGCCCGGCGCCGGTTTTGACACGGTCGCTCGATTGATGGCTGCGGGACTGTCCGAACGTTTGGGCTGGCAGGTGGTGGTTGAGAATCGTGCCGGCGCGGGCACGATAATCGGCAGCGAAATCGTCGCCAAGGCGCCCCCCGACGGCTATACGCTGCTGATGTGCGCGATGGCGTTCGCGATCAATCCCGTGCTTTACAAGAAACTACCCTACGATGCGTTGCGCGATTTCGCGCCCATTACGCAGACGGCAATCGTGCCCAATGTGATGGCCGTGCACCCCTCCGTGCCCGCGAGATCGGTAACGGAAATGATCGCTCTCGCGAAAGCGCGGCCCGGAGAAATCTTGTTTGCTTCCGGGGGGCGCGGCGCCAGTTCGCACGTGTCGATGGAGTTATTCGCCAGCATGGCGCGGATTCGCATGATCCATGTTCCGTACAAAAGCACCACCCCGGGATTAATCGATTTGCTCGCCGGCCAGGTTGCGATCATGGCGGCGAGCATGTCAGCGACCATTGGCCAGGTGCGGGCCGGCAAGCTGCGCGCGCTCGGCGTCACCAGCGCACGCCGTGTGGCAGCCGCACCCGACCTTCCCGCCGTGGCCGAGGCGTTGCCCGGCTACGAGTCGGTGAACTGGTTTGGCCTGCTGGCGCCTGCTGGAACACCGTCCGATATCATCGCCAGGCTGCACCGGGAGTCCGTGGCGGTGCTGCGTGCCCCGGGCAGCACGGAACGCTTTGCCGCCGACGGCACCGAGGTGGTCGGGAACTCGCCGCAAGAATTCGCCGCGTTCCTCAAGGCGGAAACCGTGAAATCGGCAGCCGTGGCGAAGGCTGCGGGAATCACGCCGGAATAATCTGAAACAAGTGACGCCGCGCGCGTTACCTGAAGTCGGGCACGGCTTGCGCCCCGTTCAATCACGGCTATTGTTGCACCGGCGTGGACCTGGGCAATATCAAGCAAACCCGGTGTAGCATAGCTGAAACATAGCTATCAGTGAGCAAGCATCATGAAATTCTTGTCCCATTCAAGCCTGCTGGTCGTTGCGGCCTTGACATTTCTTGCACCTAACGCCGCAGTTGCGCAAGTATATCCCGTTAAGCCGATCCGTTTCGTCATCGGTCCGACCCCCGATTTGTTGCCGCGACTGGTTGGCCAGAAATTATCGGAGATGTGGGGACAGCAGGTCGTGATCGATCAGCGTCCGGGGGCGGGTGGCATCATCGCCGCGGACACCGTGGCGAAGGCGCAGCCTGATGGTTACACCTGGCTCGTTTCCATCTCGTCGCTTGTCATTCTCTCCGAACTCCATCCCAAACTCCCGTACGACTTTGCACGCGACCTGGCGCCGGTGACGATGTTGGCCAAGGTTCCGTATCTGGTGGTGGTACATCCCACGTTGCCGGTGAAATCGCTTGCGGAACTGGTTCAGCTGGCGCGCGCCAAACCCGGACAGCTTAACTACGGTTCGTCGGGTACCGGCGCGCAGACACAATTGCTCACCGAAATGTTCAAGCATACGGCAAAGGTGGACATCGTTCATGTGCCCTACAAGGGCGTCGTGCCCGCGGTTACCGATCTGGTCGGCGGGCAGCTGCATCTCATGTTTGCCGTGACGCAGGCCTCGGGGCCGCACGTGCAGAGCGGAAAGCTGCGGGCGCTGGCGATCACGAGCGCCAAGCGCTCTTCCGTTTTCCCTGATGTGCCGACCATAGCGGAAGCCGGTTACCCGGACCTGGACGTGCTGGGATGGAACGCTGTCCACGTGCCGGCGAAGACTCCGCGCAGCATCATCGACAGGCTTAATAGCGATATCGCAAAGGTCCTGAATTTGAGCGACGTAAAGGACCGCATGTTTACCGCCGGTTTCGAGCCGGCGCAGACGAGCGTCGAGGAGTTCGACGCCTTCGTCAAGAGGGAGGCCCGGAGGTACGCAAAGGCGATCAAGGAATCCAATATCCGTGTAGATTAGCGAACGCGGTGTTCGCAGACCGGAGCGCCGGGTCAGCTCGGCCAAGCTTCGAGGAGATCGCCCACCGCGTCGCCGGCTGCTTCCATTACCAAGTCGCCCCCGTAGAAGAAGGCCCAGTAGAGCGTTTGGACTACCTGGTGTCGCTTCACTCCGAGCCGCATCGCGTGGAGGATCGAGCTTCTCATCAGGTCGCACTGCAGTCGAACTGCCGCAAGGTTGAGCGTATACAGCGGCGGGAGCTGGGCCGGCAGAGCGTTTCCGAGAGCGCGCTCGTAGCGAATCCGCTGCGCCTTGTAGGCAGCCGGGTGCAGCTTCGCCCAGAGATCGACGTGTCGTGGCGGAGCGCCGTGCGCTGCCGTGTGCCAGGCCTTGAGCGCGGCGACGTCGGCGGCACTGAGCTCGTTTGTCGAGAGGTCCATGCCCGAGCGGAATGCGGCGGGGTTCGGCATCCAGTCTGCCGGCCACTCGTACGTAGACGGGGCATCGTTCGGCCACGATTTCAGGTACTCGTCGCTGAGGGTTGCGACCGCGTTGATGCCGGCCGGCCCGCCGCTGAGAAACGCGTAGGCAATCGTGTCCATGACCACGGCCTTCGCCATCCCCATGCGTCGAGAGGCGAGGATCTCGTAGAGGATGCCCCTCTCGTTCGCGATCACCACATAGAGGTGGAGGAAGAGCAGCACCGACACACCGAACGGCAGGGCAACCCCATCCCGTGACGCCTCGATGAACGTGAACCACCGTCGGTAGTCCTTGAACTGCCTGGGCAGATTCTCCATGAGAAATGGGACGAACGGGACGAGCTTCAGGTCGCCGGTCCCGTGGAACTGGTTGTACCAGGCATCGAAGGCAGCTTTCTCCTCGGGCGAGAATTGATCCTGGTCCCACGTGGCGTTCATGCCGAGGTCGAAGAAGCTCGGCTCAGGCCGCTGGCCACTCATCTGGACTGCTCCTCAGGTAAAAAGAAGGGAGATCGTGACGACTCAGGTGGCCATCACCATGATGCCACGAACAGGGCGATACTCTACTGCGCCCTCTTCACGTGTCAAGGGATGCGCAACCCGCGCGTGCGCATTCGCGGCTACACTATACGTTTGATTCGTTCGTCGAGGAGGAGGACACCGTGAAGCAGAACATCGGCATCATTGGGGTGGGATTGATGGGGGGCTGGCTCGCGCGGCATCTGCTGGCCGCGGGATTTTCGGTCACGGCGCACGATATCGATGCGGCCAAGGTGGATGCGATCGTGCAGGCCGGCGGGAAAAAAGCGGGCGCGCCCGATCAGATCGCGCCGCAGGTGGATGTCATCATCCTCTCGCTTCCCAACTCGTACATCGTGAACGAGGTCGTGCAAGACTCGCTGAAACTGTTCGAAACCGGGAGGCCGGGGCTGATCGTTCTCGATGCCTCGACGGCAGATCCCACGATGTCGGTGGAGTTGGCCGGAAAGCTCAGGGAAAAGGGAATTGAAATGCTGGACTCGACCATCAGCGGGACCAGCGAAATGGCCGCGGTCAAGGACACCATTTTCATGGTGGGCGGCAAGCAGGAAATTTACGAGCAATGCGTGCCGCTGTTTGCCGCGATGGGCAGGGAATGGGTTTACATGGGGGACAACGGCAAGGGCGCGGTGATCAAGCTGGTGGTCAATCTGGTACTTTCACTGAACCGCATGGCGCTCGCCGAGGGCCTGACTCTCGCGAAAAAAGCGGGCCTCGATCAGCTGCAGACTCTGGAGGTGCTCAAGAAATCCGCGGCTTTTTCCAAGGCCATGGACCAGAAGGGCTACCGCATGGTCAACAAGCAGTTCCTGCCGCCGATCGGCCATCTGGCGGTTCACTACAAAGACGTGCGGCTCATGCTCGCGCTGGGTGCAAGCCTGGATTGTCCTTTGCCTCTGCTCAGCCTCAATGCGCAGGCGCTGGCCTCCGAAATCTCCAAAGGCAGGGGCGAGTGGGACAGTTCCGACATCATCAACTTCTACAACGAACTGGCGAACGTCTGATTTCGTAATGCTCAGTAGGCGTGCGCTGCGCGTTGTGGCATGATTTTCAATTTTCCAACGACAGGAGATCGAAATGGCGGGGACAGGTAAACTTTCCGGCTTAACGGCTATCGTGACGGCGGCCGGCCAGGGACTGGGCGAGGCGATTGCGAAGACTTACGCCCGGGAGGGCGCGGCAGTTGCCGTCGTGGATATCAATCTTCCGGAAGCGCAGCGCGTCGGCGCCGAGATCGAAGCGGCAGGCGGATCGGCGCTGGTGCTCCAGGCTGATGTTACGCGGTCCCAGGAAGTCACCGCGATGGTAAAGGCGGTGGTGGATCGCTGGGGCACGGTTGATATTCTGGTCAATGGCGCCGGCGGGTTTCACCGCTTGGCCCCGATCACCGATATTTCCGAGGAGGAATGGGACCGGGTCATCGATTTGAACCTGAAAACCGCGTTCCTTTGTACGAAGGCGGTGGCCGCGATCATGATCGAAAAGAAAAAGGGCCGCATCATCAGCATTGCCTCGGGAGCCGGAGTCGGTCCGAACCCGTACGCTCCTTCCTATCTTCCCTATGGCGCAGGCAAAGCAGGATTGATCGGGTTCACCAAGCTGCTGGCGCGGGACATCGGCGTTTACGGCATTACGGCGAATACGATATCCCCGGGCACGACCCTGACTCCGCGCGTGCGCAAGGTGAGGGATGCCGCAAGCATCGAGAAAATCAAGGCACAGAATCCCATGCGGTGTCTGGTCGAACCGGAAGACACCGCTGAAGCGGCGCTGTTCCTGGCCTCAGATGCAGCCCGTTACATTACCGGGATCAACATGAACGTCAATGCCGGTAATCTGATCGTTTAGGAGGTGCTGCGTGGGGGGCCGGGCAATTGCGGTTCAGCTTGCTCCAGCCGCCTGCCGCGGATGGGGCCTGCGCTCGAAGCGGCCGTCGCTCATCACGTAATCGAGGGTTTCCTCGGCAGGGCGGCCGTTGACGCGCTCCCACAGCCAGTCGGCCATCAGCGTCCTGGAGTTGGGTCCGAGCACCACCGATGAGGCGCCCGACAGCGCGTGTCGCGCGCCCTGATACACGACTATTGGCGCGGGAGCGCCGCACTTCGCCGCGAGTTCAAAGGTGTGCCTGATCGGGGAGAGTTCGTCCTTCTCGCCGATGACGTTCAGCCACGGCATCTTAATTTGGCCGACGAGCGGCGTCAGATCCATCTTGGCGGCCATCTTGTCGAACTTCGCTTCGTCCTCGATGTTCGTCATCCACATGAAGCGTTTCTTGTACGACGGGCTCGCTTCCTCGAAAATGGTGAAGCACCCGGGTTCGTGGCAGCACAGCGCGGTCGCGCACCCTTTGAGCCGCGGTTGGGTGGCGGCGATCTGGGGCATCCAGTACGAGCCGAAGCTCGAGCCGAAACCCACGATGCGATCCTGATCGACTTCGGGCCGGCCGAGCAGGAATTTCATGAACACGTCACCGGCCTCGATCCAGTTGTTCTCGGTCGCGTAGGCGCCGAACAGCGGCGCTTCCCCCCGCCCGGGGCCGTCCACCGACAGCACCGCGAACCCGCGCGCGAGGAGACGATCGCCATATTGCGCGACAACCAGCTCTTTGCGCGTGTCCATTCCGCTGGTCGCGAGCACGGTCGGCAGGCGGCCCCCGCTGTAGCCGACCGGCGTATGCAGATACACCGGCAGGAAAGCATTGCCGAAGGGAAGTTCGAAGCGCTGGACTTTATGCGGCGCGTATTTGATCCACGCGGCGTAGTTGGCATTGAGGCGGATATAGAGTTTCCTCAGCCACGCGTCGTCGTCCGTGATGGCCCAGACCGCCGGGGTGAGCAGTATCGCCGCGGCGAAGTAATGCTCGCGCGCCGCGACCACGAATCCGCGCGCTTCAGCTTCGCGCGCCATGCGCTCGCGCCGTTCCGAGGTGGCGATAAAGGCCGGGGCGATATCGTCATACTTGCGGATACGCTCCTTGGCCCAATTGACCTCCGCTGCCGCCTCCGTGCCGATCACGCTCACGGTCTGAGAGCTGCGCGGCTGGTCCCAATCGATGCTTTCCGCGCGGATCGTCACATCCAGCAGCCATCGCTGTTCGTGCCAGCGCCGGGGGCCGCGCTTGAAACTGCTATTTTGGCTGCTCATGTTTTTTCAAATCCTTCGAAGTAGGTGTGGGACTGCGATGCAATTACACGTCGCAGCCACGTTATTCTGCGGGAATACCGGCATCCTTGATGACCTTGGCCCAGCGCACCGTATCGGCCGGTAAAAATTCGGACAGTTCCTGGGGCGTACTCAGAGTCGGGTCGGCGCCGAAGGATGCGAAGCGCTCCCGCGTTTCGGGTAATTTCATGATCTTCATGAGTTCCGTGTAGAGCCGGTCGATGATCTCGCGCGGCGTGCCCGCGGGCGCGAGCAGCGCATACCAATTGATGACCACCAGTTGCGGCAGCCCGGCCTCGGCTGTGGTCGGCACCTCGGGCAGTACTTTTGAGCGTTGCGATGCAAGGGTCGCGAGCGCGCGCAGCTTGCCTTGCTTGACGTATTGAGCAACTCCCATCGGGACGGTAACCACCATGTCGACTTCGCCGCCCAGCAATCCCACCAAGGCGACGTAGGCGCCCTTGTACGGCACGTGCAGGATGTCGATTCCAGTCAGCGACTTCAGCAATTCGACGCTGAGGTGGGGAGTCCCGCTCACGCCGCTGGAGCCGAACGCGAGCTTGCCGGGTTGCTTGCGGGCGAGTTGCACCAGTTGCTGCAGGCTTTTCGCCGGCACGGAAGGGTGGACGACCAGCACGTTGGGAACGCTTGCCAGCATTGCGATCGGAGCGAAGTCACGCGCCGGATCGTAGCCCAGCTTCTTGTACAGGTTTGGGCTGAGGGACAATGCGGCGTTGCCGACGACCAACGTATGGCCGTCCGGAGCGGACCTGGCGGCCGCTTCGAAGCCGATATTGCCGCCGGCGCCGGGGCGTGGGTCAACGACCACGGACTGTCCCAGTACATCCGTGAGTTTCAAAGCCACCCAGCGGCCGACGAATCCCGTTCCGCCCTCGGCAAACGGCAGAATAATGCGGACGACCTTGAGCGGATAAGCCGGCTTTGATTCGGGCGCCGGCGTTTGGCCTTGCGCAGGTGCCAACCAAACTGCGAACGCAATGCTCAGCGCGATGGTCATGAGGCGGGGGCGGGCTGGTCCGAATTTCATGCGACACCCAATTTGCTGCTCCGTGGAGGTGTGCTTCGAATCGCAGAATAACGGTGCCCCCGTCGATTATCAAGCGCCGGTGACGACGTGAATCCAGACACCGCAGGCGACGGCTTTACTTGGCTCCTACCGCGACGGTGCTTGATTTCCAGCCGGTACGATGCTATCATTTGATACGTCAAATGTATCAAGTACTACAAAGGAGCGAAATCATGAGCGCCGTCCTTGAACAGGTTCGCGAGATTGACCTCCACCAACGGGGCAACCGGGAGCGGCTTGCGAGGATGGTGGTAAGCCTTTTCGACCATTGGCAGGTCCCAGCACCTGATCAGGCATCACTGCTCGGCTTGTCGCCGGATTCACGCGCAACGGTTGCCCGTTACCGCAAGGGTGAACCCCTGGCCGACAATACCGACCTGCTCGCGCGCGCAGGACACCTGCTGGGAATACACAAGGCGTTGCGCATCATGTTTCCCCATGATCGCGACCTTGCCTACCGCTGGGTGACCACGCCCAATCGCAGGTTTGGCGACCGAACGCCCCTGGAAACCATGAAACAGGCGTATGAAGGCATTCTGGCGGTTCGCCGCTTTCTGGACTTCGAGCGCGGCCGCTAGCGCGTCATGTACGCGGACCTTCTCAAGGATGTCGTCGATTTTCACGACGACCTGGTGCGCAACATCATGGGCATCCGCGCGTCGCAGAATCTGTTCGACGATCTGTCCGCTGCCGCCGACGACCAGGCGGTTGCCGCCGCCGCGGAATCGGCGAACCGCATCCCGAGCGAGGCGCCACTCATCACGCGTCCGTTCGACTACGGCGCGGTCATCACCTATCCCTTCGTAAATTTCAACGGTCAGGGAACGCGTTTTTCGGACGGCCTCGATTACGGTGTCTGGTACGGTTCGCTCGATCTCGAAACGACGGTGTACGAAACCGTTCATCACTGGCACGAGTTCATCGCGGACAGTTTTTCTCGGGAAGATCGGGAGATCGTGGGCGAGAGGCGCGTATTCCATTCCGGCTGCGATGCGATCGTGATCGAATTGCGCGGCAAGGAACGCCGGGAGAGGCGCCTGCTGGACCGGCGCGATTACCGCTATACGCAGCAACTTGGACGCTACCTCAAGGAGCAGAACCAGAACGGCCTGCTGGTTCACTCGGCGCGTTGCCATGGAACGAATGCCGACATCTTCACGCCCGGCGTTCTTTCGCGCGTGCGGGACCTGTGCTTTCTCACGTATCGCATGAACCCGACGCGGGATCTCGTGCGCATCGAGCGGACGCCAGGACGAAAGTGGCTGGAAATCCGGCCGAGCAGCTTGCGGTAGCGTATTCGATCCGCAGATCGCGAAGCCGGGCGCGATCAATTTCGCCTCCGCGGGCGCCGGCTCGCGTTCGTTCGTCGATGCCGTATTGTTTGCGGACATGGCGGGCGTGAAAATGGTGCACGTGCCGTACAAGGGAGGCGGTCCGGCCATCACTGCGGTGGTTTCCGGCGAGATGCCGCTTATGTTCGCGCCGGTCGTAACCGCGCTGCCTCACATCCGCAGCGGCCGGTTGCGCCCGCTGGGCGTAACCACGGCGAGCCGTCTGCCGCTGCTGGCGGATGTCCCGGCCGTTGCCGAGGGGGGCGTCGCAGGCTATGCGTCGTCGAACTGGTTCGGCCTGCTGCTGCCCGTCAAGACCCCCAAGGAAATCGTTGCGGCGATACATCGCGCGGCGATCGCGGCGCTCAAACGATCGGAGGTGGTCAAGCGCATCAACGATCTGGGCAACATTCCGGTCGGCAACACGCCCGAGGAATTCGGGGCCCTGATCAAGTCGGAGATCGCACTGCTTGCGGACGTGTTCAGGAAGGCCGGCGTGGTGGCGAATTAACGCGACCGCCGGTTATTTTCGAGGCAAGTAATTCCCGGGAGATTGGCATGTCTGACGATGGCAACGACGGGTACTACGAAGTGATGTGGCCGCGCTCGCCGCGCCAGATGCAGGTGCGCCCGCTCGCGAAGCGGCTCGCCACGCTCGAAGGCAAAACCGTGGCGCAGGTCTGGGATTACCTGTTTCGCGGCGACGAGATATTCGAATTTCTCGAGGAAGGGCTGAAGGTGCGCTTTCCCGGCGTACGCTTCGTGAGCTGGCGCGAATTCGGCAGCACGGCGGGCAAGGACGAGCGTGCGGTGGTCACCGCGCTGCCGCAGCGCTTCAAGGAACTGGGGGTGGACGCCGTCATCTCCGGCATGGGCTGTTGAGGAAGCTGCACGCCCGCCGTGTTGCGGGCGAGCACCACCTGCGAAGCCGCCGGATTTCCCACCTCCTCGCTGATCTGCGATGGTTTCGCGAAGCTGGTGGCGCTGATCGAAGCGATGGTCGATCCGAAGTACGGCGTCGAGCACAGCGGCAACACGCCGGGCGGCGAGACGCTCATCATTCTGAACGGGCCGATCATCAAGCAGCTCGGCTTCAACTACACGCAGGGCGTGATGCGCGACGGGTTCCAGGCCAACACCTCGGTCGGCCGGTTCTGGCGGCTGTATCTGCGCAACGTGGCGGGCTTTCTCCCGCACAAAAACGACAAAGCGACCTACGGCAACAATTACCGCATTGTGATCGCGGAAAACGAGGATGTGCTGCAGCGGATCAACTGGGAGCCGAACAGCGTCGAAATGGGTTTTGCAGCGGGCGACAATACGATTGCCATTGCGCGCTACACCGGCGGCAACCTCGTGTGCTCGGTGTCCGGCAGCACGCCCGAGCAGATGCTGCCTTATCTCGCCGACGGGGGGTTGCGGCAAATTTCATGGCAGCTCG
>Ga0209514_10006588_pt1 | contig 14158 bp, 20 predicted proteins | sample Subgrocontami58m_FD_187452 | JGI IMG/M metagenome (GOLD analysis project Ga0209514, IMG submission 187452) | Subsurface groundwater microbial communities from S. Glens Falls, New York, USA - GMW37 contaminated, 5.8 m (SPAdes) (version 3) | ecosystem: Environmental > Aquatic > Deep subsurface >...
TAGAGAAAGTCTTAACGCTCGCGACGCCATGTTTGGCATTTACAAGAGACAAGAACCAATGTGCATTCGGACAGTCCTGGCACTTTCTTTCACATAGCAGACAAGCCGGCAACGGAGTTCAATGTGTCTTGTCGCCCGACCATTCCGCAGACAGCGGAATCAAGACCTATCATTCGCATACGCGGGATAAGATCGGGCTGAATTGCCAATGACTCCATCATCCAACTTCCAAATCCGCAATCAAGCAAATGATCCTCCACAGTAACCACGCGTCCCCACTTGCCGATCTCGTTTGCTTGATTTGATTTGTATTTCATCCCCCACAGGGGCATTGAGTGAAGGGCATAGCCGGCGTATTGCTCTTGTCCGTCAATCCATTTCCACGAAAGCGCGAGCGGCGCACCCGTTGAAATAATGGTTCTATCGGTTCCGTTCCCCTCCTTGAGAGTCAGCCATTTGCCAGGCTCAACGTCAGGCACGCTCGGATGCAAACAGGGCTCTCCCGCTTTCCCTAATCGAAAATAGGACGGCTGAGGCTTGGCCACGAGATACCTCATGCAGGCTCGCGCTTCCATGGGGTCGCCGGGTGCCGCGATTAGCATGTTCGGCATTGCACGCATCAACGCGTAATCCTGCACGGCGTGGTGTGAATATCCCAAATTCCCATAAGCCAACCCTCCACCAACGACGACTATGGTTACAGGGAGATTGTGATAGTCCACATCGTTGCGAATTTGTTCAGCGCAACGAAAGGTCGCAAAATTGGCAATCGAGTATACAAAAACATGAAAGCCTTCCGACGCTAGGCCCGCGGAAAAACCCATCATGTTCTGTTCGGCAACCCCCGAGTTGAAGAAGCGCTTCGGAAATCGCTTGGCAAAGGGCTCGATGACCCCATACCCGAGATCACCGACCACCAACACTATATTATCGTGAACCTCGGCAGCAGAGAGTAATTCATCGACAAACGCATTACGCATGAGATGCCTCTAATTCAGCTAACGCAGCCGCCAGTTGTTGATCGTTTGGGTTCTTGTAATGCCACTCCACACGATTTTCCATAAAACTGACCCCCTTGCCCTTAACGGTATGGGCCACAATAACCCGCGACTTACCAGTTATTCTTTCGGTTAGGGCTTCGAAAATCTGGGTATGATCATGGCCATCCACTTCCAGAACATCGCAGCCAAAAGCGACCAATTTCTCGACTAGAGGCTCCAACCCTAACGTATTGGCTACGCTACCCAGGCTTTGGAGCTTGTTGTAATCGATAATAGCTGTAAGATTCTCCACCTTATGATGGGCGGCAAACATCAAGGCTTCCCAATTGGAACCTTCGTCCATTTCGCCGTCACTTAAGAGAACAAAAGTTCGCCAAATCTCTCCTTTGATTTTGGCGGCTACGGCCTTTCCGACCCCAAATGGCAAGCCGTGCCCAAGCGCGCCCGTCGAAAATTCAACTCCTGGAACCTTATGACTAATATGGTTCATCAACCAAGAAAAGTCCTCTCCGTAAGTATCTAGCTGCTCTTTGGGTATGACTCCAATTTCAGCAAGCGTCGAATAGACCGCTACACACGCGTGCCCTTTGCTGAGAATGAAGCGGTCACGCATTTCACTATCTGGCGTTGCTGGATCAAAGTTCATCACCCGTCCATACAGGACGGCTAGAATGTCAACGATCGATAGCGCGCTGGCTATGTGGGACGCCTTCGCGCGATGAACCATCTTTAGACAGTTAAGACGTATCTGCTTGGCTAGAGAAGCCAGTTGTTGGTCTGGAGTCATAAATAGACCACCTGGCCAAGGTCGCTTAGGGTAACAATGGAATCGCAATTCGACAATTTTTCTCTGATCATCGAGGCAATTTCCTGTCGATATGAGAGTGCTAAAACGCAAATTACATCCAAATTGTATTTCTTTGCCTCGTCAACGGAAACGATTGGAATACACGTATTAGGAATAAATTTGCCCTGTTTGTTAGGGTCACTATCGATAGCACATTGAATGAGGTTAGAAAATTCTAAACCTTCTTGCAACACAATCGTTAGAGTTTTTGCACCACATCCCCAAATACCAATTGTCTTTTTTGATGACGCAGAACGCCTGAGTGTCTCAAGAAGAGAAACTACAGCTTTACTGCGTTCACACTTAATAGCATCGAGCCAGTTATGGTGCGCAACGTCATACCGAACCCAAAGCTCAAGATAATCACCACCGAATGATTCAATGCAGCTTATGACATTTAGACCTGCACTAGTAGCTAGGGCTACCAGCGAATTCACGGAAAAATAATTAATATGATCAGGAAAAAACTCAAAAAACCTACCGTCACGGAACGCACGATACCCATTAGGCACTTCAATAAACCCAACGGCGCCAGGCTTTAGCATCTTCTTGATGCCAATTAAGCAATCTAGCGGATCAGGAAGATGTTCAAATACCTGACGAGATGCGAAAGCATCAAATTTCACATCCGACAATAAATTATCGGATGTAACATATCCAGAAATCACTTTGTGCCCAGCAGTTCGAGCGATTTCCGCAAAAGGCTGACTGGGTTCGATACCAATAGCAACGCTGAATTCTTTCCCCGCGTAATTTAGCAATGAGCCATCGCCACACCCAATCTCAATAAACTTGCTTTGAGCAATATCCTGGCCACACAAAGACGCTAACCTTTTGATTTGCGATTCTTGGAGTTCCTGGATCTTCGTCGAATACGAAGTTGTCATCAAATAATCTTCGTAATATGAGGAAGGTTGAAAATTCGTAATCCTGAGATGCTGAGAAAACAAATCCCACTCAAAGCCGATATCGACGAGCTTTGTATGGCTGAATGGAGCACTTCCGAGACGAGAAACGTTTTCAGGCACGTGATTAAGTCGCCCGAGACTTTTGTACCGATCGTCATTGTTGTCAGGAAACATATTCGACATGCCATTTAACCTTTAGACCCAAAGCGATGCCATCTGAATGTACGATCGATCGCATCGTCAATAGCGATCCAGGGTAGTAGCCCAAGAACTTTGCGGGCTTTGGATACGTCCGGGACATACCGTTCAACCCTTGCGTCTTTACGCGGTGGCCGAAGCACTTTTAACTCTGAGTTGGTCCCAGTCAATTTCAAAACCCTGAGGGCTAGCTCTTTAATCGAAATTGGCATATCTCCACCTACATTGAAAACATCCCCAGGCTTACCAGCCAAGAGAATGGTCAGTAGCCAGACAGCCAAATCTGCAGCATACAAATAGGTGCGTAATGGCGTCCCATCGCCTCTAATCACAATTGGTTGGTTTCTTAAAGCGGCATCAATGAAATTTCCAATTGCGAACTGTTTTTCAAGCGCCATGTACGGGCCAACAAAAGCAAAACAACGTGCGATATTGACGTTTAACCCTTCCTGGCCATATGAATTAGTAAGCCATTCTGCGGCACGCTTGCCCTCGGCGTACCCGGATCGAATATCCAAAGTGTTTGGACCACCGGAGAATGTTTCTGGTATCGCAATTACGTCTGATGGCTGAGGCCCGTATACAGCACCAGAGCTGATCAATAGAAAGCTTTCAGTCCCCCTTTCTTGCGCTACTTCTAATACACGTCTCGTTCCCTCAATACAGGTATCAAAAACATCTAGGCAATTTCCCGGCGCAATCACATCAGCGGCCGCATGAATCACAACATCGTACTGAGCACTGTTTGGCGCAGAAAAATTCCTAATGTCACCTTTAATTAGCGTCACCTTTGTTTCTTTTGCCAAATGGGGTGTTGACGCAATAAACTTACTAGGATTCCTAGTTAGTATAGAGATGTGGCACCGTAAATCTAACCGACGATCAGCCTCAAGAATCACTTCTAACAGCCACTTACCAATAAATCCAGTACCTCCCGTTAGCAGAATGTGCTTCTTGTGAAGTTGGTGCCAATAATTGCTAACCTTTGCAAAAACATGATTAATATCTAGAACTGCTAATTTAGAAAGCATAAGCGCTGTTCCCCAAGGCCACCTGACTCAGCGTCTCCTTCCTGGCTGCTAAATAAGCTCAAGGAGCGATACGGCAGCGGTCAAAATTTCACACCGAGAAAACTTTCGATCTTCTCCGCAACATAGTCGAGCATAGGTTCGGTCAGCCCTGGATAAACGCCGATCCAGAATGTGTTGTTCATCACGATATCGGTATTAATCAGCTCGCCGCTGATCCGGAAGTTGCGCCCGATCATGTACGGCTGCCGCGTTAGATTGCCGGCGAAAATTAACCGCGCGCCGATTTTGTTCTGATCAAGATAGTTGAGAAAATCGACTCGGGTAACGGGGGCATTGTCACGCAAAGTGATAGGGAAGCCGAACCAGGACGGGTCTGAGTTCTCGGTGGCTTCGGGGAGGATGAAAAATTCGTGGCAGGACTTGAGTCGGTGTTTGAGCCAGGCGAAGTTGTCTTTGCGCGCATGGACGAAGTGGTCGAGGCGCTCCATCTGCGCCAGGGCGCAGGCAGCTTGCATATCGCTGATCTTGAGGTTGTAGCCGAGATGACTGTAAGTGTATTTGTGGTCGTAGCCTTGGGGCAGGCTGCCCAGTTTCCAGCGGAAGCGCTTGCCGCAGGTATTGTCTTTGCCCGGAGGGCAGTAACAATCACGCCCCCAGTCGCGGAAAGATTCCGCAATCCGCTTGAGTTCCGGGTTGTTGGTGAACACCGCGCCACCCTCGCCCATGGTGATGTGGTGGGCGGGGTAAAAGCTGAGGGTGCCGATATCGCCGAAGGTGCCGACAAGTTTGCCGTCGTACGTCGAACCTAGGGCGTCGCAGCAGTCTTCGATCAGCCAGAGACCGTGCTTCTTGGCGATGCGGGTGACCTCAGCGAGGTTGTATGGGTTGCCTAGAGTGTGGGCCAGCATGATGGCTTTGGTCTTGGGGCTGACGGCAGCTTCGAGCTTCGTGACATCAATGTTGTAAGTCGGGATATCAACGTCAACGAATACCGGTACTGCGCCGAATTGCAGGATGGGATTGACAGTGGTTGGAAAGCCGGCTGCTACGCCGATCACCTCGTCACCAGGCTTGATGGCGCGGTCACCCAGCGTGGGGCTGGTGAGTGTGGAGAAGGCAATCAGATTGGCCGAGGAGCCCGAGTTGACGGTCATTAGGTGGTTAACACCAAGATACTTGGCCAAGCGCTGTTCGAAGGCGTCGTTGAAGCGGCCGGTGGTGAGCCAGCCATCAAGCGAAGCTTCGACCATGTTCTTGAGTTCGGGGGCGCCGATCACCTTGCCGGAGGGAGGGACGACAGAGGTACCAGGCAGGAAAGGTCGCGGCGCCAGCGCGATGGCTGCGTACTCGTCGATCAACTTGGCGATCTGTTCGCGGATGGCTTGGGTCTGGGCGTTTTGCATTGTGTTGATCAGTTGTCGATCAAGGTCTGGTAAGCCTGGATCTGGGCCAGAGTCAACTTGCGTATATCGGCGCCGGATTGGCGCTGCTTGGCCCAATCGATGATGAGCTTCAACGCATCATTGAGGCGAAGGGCCGGCTGCCAATTGAGGCGGCTCCGTACCTTGGAGATATCGAGTTTGAGGTAGCCAGCTTCGTGGGCGTGTTCGTTCGCATCGATTTGCCATTTGGCGTTATTACCCCACATCTTGGCCATTTCCTCGACGATCCAGCCTACCGGTTTGGCGTCTTCATCGCTGGGGCCGAAGTTCCAGCCCTCGGCATAGCTCGGACCTTGTTCGAAGAGGCGCTCAGCCAGAGTTAGATACCCGCGCAAGGGCTCCAGGACGTGTTGCCATGGGCGAATTGCGTGGGGATTGCGGATATTGACGACCTTGCCGTGCTCGAAAGCGGCGAGGATGTCCGGGACCAGACGATCCGGCGCCCAGTCGCCGCCACCAATAACGTTGCCGGCCCTAACAGTGGCCAGTGCAACACCATGTTGTGCGTGGCTGTTTGCGTTGAAGAACGAAGACCGGTAAGCGGAGCTGACCAGTTCTGCGCAACCCTTGCTGTTGCTGTAGGGGTCGTATCCGCCCATAGGCTCGTTCTCACGATAGCCCCAGACCCATTCGCGGTTTTCGTAGCATTTGTCCGTGGTGATGTTCACCACTGCACGTACGCCAGCCGTCTGTCGGATGGCCTCCAGCACGTGGACGGTGCCCATGACGTTGGTGGCGTAAGTCTCCACCGGCTGTTCGTAGGAAGCCCGCACCAAGGGCTGCGCCGCCATGTGGAACACGATTTCCGGGCGGTGCTTGGCGATGGCGGCTGAAATCGTGGGCAAATCACGGATATCGGCGACGATTGAATGCATGCCCTCGCCCACGCAGCCGACATCGAACAGGCTGGGGTTGGTGGGTGGCGCCAACGCATAGCCGACGATATCCGCACCCAATTCCTGCAACCAGAGCGAGAGCCAACTACCCTTAAAGCCGGTATGGCCGGTTATGAAGACGCGCTTGCCACGCCAGAATCCGACGTTCATTCCCAGATCTTCCACGGGGCTCTGCCGGTGGTCCAGAGTTCTTCGAGCAGGTTTTTGTCGCGCAAGGTATCCATTGGTTGCCAAAAACCTTCATGTGGATAGGCTTTGAGCTGGTTCGATTCGGCAAGCGTTTCGAGGGGTTCGCGCTCCCAGATGGTTTGATCGCCAACGATGAGGTCAATGACGCTGGGTGAAAGCACGAAAAAGCCGCCATTGATGAGGCCGCCATCGCCCTTGGGTTTTTCTTTGAAGGAGGTAACGCGCTGGTCCGGACGAATGTCCAGCGCGCCAAAGCGGCTGGGGGGGTAGATCGCGGTAAGCGTTGCTTGCAGACGATGAGCGCGGTGGAATTCGATGAGCTTGGTGATGTCAACGTCGCTGACGCCGTCGCCGTAGGTCATGCAGAAAGTGTCTTCATTTTGCAGATACGGGGCAGCGCGCTTCAGGCGGCCGCCAGTCATGGTGTCTTCGCCGGTGTCCAATAGGGTGACACGCCAGGGTTCCGCATGGCGCTGATGGACTTCCATTTTGTTGTGCTGCATGTCAAAAGTGACATCGGACATGTGCAGGAAGTAGTTGGCGAAGTATTCCTTGACTAAGTAGCCTTTGTAGCCGCAGCATACGATGAAATCGTTGATCCCGTGGTGAGAGTAGATTTTCATGATGTGCCAGAGAATCGGTTTGCCACCGATTTCGACCATGGGCTTAGGCTTGAGGTTGGTTTCCTCGGAAATGCGCGTACCGAGGCCGCCGGCGAGGATGACAACTTTCATTGGGGGCAGCCTAATGACATTGGCAGCAGATTGTAAGGTAAGGATTCTCGCACTTTCGAGTTGTCCAACAATAAGAAAGAACCGTCGATTAGAGCGGCATCAGGCAAGCTACCGCCCATCGACACTCTAGCGCGTTTTGCGCGAAATCTTGTTCTTGTAAAGCCCTTTTACATCGCGGCTTTCGCAAACCTCGATGGGGCTGTCGCAGTAAATCTCCAAAAAGTCGCCGTGCGCAACCATGCCTCGCACTTGCTCGCGATCTGCCCGATAAGGCGAGATAAAGGCGGTCAGCACGATGACGCCAGCCTCCATGAAGAGTTTGGCTACTTCACCCACGCGGCGAATGTTTTCGACACGCTCTTTAGATGAAAAGCCAAGGTCTCCGGACAAGCCGTGTCTCACGTTGTCACCATCCAGCACGAAGGTGCGGCACGCGCGCTGGTGCAGTTCTTCTTCGACGGTGTGCGCCAGCGTGGATTTGCCTGCGCCAGAAAGGCCGGTGAACCAAAGGATGACACCACGATGGCCGTTTTGCGCTTCCCTGCGAGGGCGAGTGACGGTGGCGTGATGCCAGACAAGATTTGGTGAAAGGGGCAAGGTCATGAGCGTGAGGTTAAAGGTTCAGGGTAATGGCGGGCGTAAGGTTACCGGGGATCAGGGGGTTCAATATGGCCTTTGCCGCTTTGGCGACCGTGGACAGCGTGACCGACGGATTCGCGGGATCGAGAAGACGATCGAGTTGGGTGCGGCTCGTGCCCATCCGGCGCGCCATTTCGCTAAAAGTCGGACCGTCTTGCGGGTGGGGAGAGGCGGCAAGAAACCACTCATAGCGCAGCGGTTCCGGTTTGCCGATACCAACGAAGGGGTGTTCCTGAATGTCCGCAATCAACTTTTCGATGCGGACCAAGGCTCGACGATCATGCTTGCCCCAAAACTCGTGGTCCTGCTGCGCCTGAGAGGTCCAGCAAACTTCCAGTTCAGGCCGGTTTGCGCGCGTCATCGTGCATAGACGGACTGACGTTCGGCGAGGATGCGCTCGCGGAAGTACGGGTTGGCCAGGCTGCTCCCGGTGACCAGGTCCACCGGCCGGCCGAACAGCGATTCAAGCCCCTCTTTGAGCGCGAAATAGGCCTTGGCGTAGGCAGCGGGCGGCACGTCGTCGAACTCGACCAGGAAATCCAGATCGCTTGACTGCGGATCGAAGTCGGCGCGAACAACCGAGCCGAAGGCGTCGAGCCGCCGTGCGCCGGCGCGCAGGCACAGGGCGGCGACTTCGTCGAGGTGCTGGTCGATCAGGTTCGTCATGGTTGGCTCCGGGGTGAATTATGCCGCAGGCGCATTGTTTAGCGAAGATGTACTTCCGGCAATTCGGTCGCACAACAACTATGTGGTCTCTTCTCTGGCAGAAAGGATTTCGGGCACGCTACCGCCCTGCAAGACACTTGCGTGTTTCGCATGGATTTTGTTCTGCTGCGGTTGCTGCATCGCGTCGTTCCTGCCTTCGGCGACGTCGCGCTACGCCGCTATTGCCCCTCACCCCCGCCCTCGCCCCGCTAGCGGGGCGAGGGAGAAGCTCTCCTAGCGGGCGACGGAGTAATTCACCTGCGCTCGCCGAGTTCGCGGACTTCGCGCTGCAATTGTTCGATCTCGGTCTTGAGCGATTCGTATTCGGCCATCTTGCGTTTGAGAAACTTGACCGTGATGGTGGCTTTGCTTTCGATGCCCCGCGGCGTGAGCAGGTAGGCGTAGGCGAGCTTGTTGTTGCTGTTGCGAAAGTTGCGCACCTTGACCAGGCCCTTGTCGATGAGGGCATTCAGGCAGTAGTTGACCTTGCCCAAGCTGGTGCCGAGTTCGCGCGCGAGATCGCGCTGGCTCAGCTCGGGCCGGGCTTCGATCAGCCGCAGCAGGCGCAGATGGGTGTCTTCCATGGGCCGCTCAATCGTGGCGGGCTGATTGGGGTCGGCGGCGTTTTGGAGTATGGAAACCATGGTCAGTTGTGTGCGTTCAAGTGGTGAACGCAGATTAGAGAACAAATCTGATGGGATGTCAATTGGCAGGGGGTTGCTTGCCGGCGTGCCTTAAACGTACCCTCATTGCGATCGACGTGATATGCACGCGGGGTGAACTCCTTTGCACCATGAAATACCCCCTAACCCGCGCCCAGTAAGGCTAAGGCTTATCAGGACCCCAATTCAACTGCCGTTTAATGGTTGATAGACTGGCTATTTGGTGCTATGGTGTTTTGGTGCAACTGTGCTACTTTGCACGCTTAATGGAGAAAACGAATGAGCAGGCTGACTATCACGCTGGACGATTCACTGCATCAGGCGCTGAAAGAAGCATCGGCAAGGCAGGGGCGCTCGATTGCGAAGATTATTGAGGAGGGACTGCTGCTTCGCGGAATCAAACCGGTGGAAAGCGCAAGGCATCTGGTGGCGCGTGCGCGTTTGCAATCGCGTCTAAGCGAAGAGGATGCGGTGAACCTGGCGGTCGAGGAAACGCGGGCCGAGAGGAAGTCTGAAAGGACTGCTTGATGCCGCCGGTGTTCATTGTCGATACCAATGTGGTGGTTGCGGCGCTGATCACGTCGCAGGTCGAGAGCCCCACCGCCAGGCTATTGGATGCGATGGTGAATGGCCGCCTGATCTATCTGCTGTCGCCGGCATTGCTCGGCGAGTATCGTGCCGTCTTGTTGCGGCCGCGTCTTATCCGCGCGCATGGGCTGGCGGAAGCCGAGATTGATACATTGCTGACGGAACTTACCGCCAATGCCATCTGGCGGGAGCCGCCCGCGGACGCCGAGCATCAGGCGCCTGACCCGAATGACGCGCATTTGTGGGCGCTTCTGGCGTGCGAACCCGCTGCCGTGCTGGTGACGGGCGACCTATTGCTTCTGGATAATCCGCGCCCGGGCAGGTCGCTGATTTCTCCGGCCACATGGGCTGGCGATCTGGTGGATTGAAGTCACAGTACGATGAAAAATTTCATCAGGAAGCGAGAGGCAGTTCTTTCTCTTCAGCGCGCCAGGCCGCATAGGTCAACCTCGGCCTCGATCGGGGCACTGGAAACAAGCAGCGCAGCGCGGGCGGCATCGAACATCGCATAGTAGGCACGGTTGCACGCGCCATCGACGTCGCCCGCTTCGAGCAGCAGCTTGGCAGATACCGCCGCGCGCTCGGCTTTGGTCATCAGTTCGGCCGCGTTCAGAGGCGTACTCCTTCGCGTGCGATGTTGTGCAACAGGCGCGGGTTCGAGTACGCCTCCGGATGCGCCCATTCCTCTTCCCATATCGGAAGCGGTTGCACGTGGATGCCGGTGTCCAGCAGCACGTCATAGGCGATATCGGCCATCGTCAACATGGTCGGGGCGAATCGCTCGGGCTGCCCGTGCAGCAGCACGGCCACGTCGGCATCGCTGTCCGCGCGGTGGTTTCGGCGCGCGCGGCTGCCGAAAACAATGGCCCCGGTCACCTCGTACCGACCGGCAAGCTTTTTCAGGAAGGCACGCGCTGCGTGCTCTGTCGCCGGATCGAGGCTTGTGGGCATGGGTGAATTCCCTATTGGCGGAGTCGAAAGCAGGCTCCAGTACAGCATGGTCGAACTCTAGCCTGTTCGCGCGGGCGCCGCAAATTCGACCCGCTGCGCAGGCTCACCGCGCCATTCACTGGTCGTCGGAAAAGACGCTGTAACAGGCAATGACATGATCGTCGTCGGCGTCACTCGCGTGTTCCGCATCAATTTGATTCCGCTGCCTCGATTGTCGCGACTGCGTTAGTCGTAGTGAAACCGACACTGGGCAATGAAGAGAATTCCCGTTTCCACACGATATATCAGACGGTGCTCCTTCGTTATCCGTCTCGACCAGTATCCTGACCATTCGTAGCGCAGCGGTTCCGGTTTGCCGATACCAATGAAGGGGTGATCCTGTATATCCACAATCAACTTTTCGATGCGGATCAAGGCGCGACGATCGTGCTTGCCTCAAAACTCGCGGTCCTGCCGCGCCTGGGAAGTCCAGCAAACTTCCAGCTCAGGCCGCTTGGCGCTTGCGCCGGGCAATCTCCGCCTCGATCTCGGCGTGTGCGGCCCGCAAACGCCGAACATTGGCCCGCGTACCGGTCACGTAAATCGTTTCGCGGTACGAGCGCACGAATTGACTCAGCGCGTCGTCCGCAAGCGAAGACATGTCCTTATTCGACTCTGCGGCAATCCGGTCCAGTTGACGTGCAAGAGCAGGCCGTATTCGTAGAATGGTACTCATAAATAGCATTCTATCATCATCGCTCCGGCCCGCAACGCGCGCGCAGGTGAGGCATAGACCACGACCTTATCAATCCGCATCGTGAAGTTCGTCGACCAACTCGGCTTCGGTATATTGGAAGGGGGTAGCCTTTTACTCAAACAAGTTGCTCCAGGAACGCCCCGCAGGGAATGACGGGAATGCCCTCGATTTCAAGCCGGTCCCGGCCCAGGTACAGCAACCCAAGCTTGGCCTCGGGGTAGTCCTCGCGAAACGCCTTGAGGGCGCGCAAATCGGTGCTGTACACGCGAGAGGAGCGCTTGACTTCCCAGGCGGCAAAGGTGTTGGGGCCATATACGACGAAATCCACCTCGCTGCCGGATTTGGTGCGCCAGTAGAAAAGTTGCTCCCCCAGGCCGCGATAGGCTACCCAGGCGCGCAGGTGTTGTGCCACCAGACCCTCCAGCGCCATGCCTTCGATTTCTTCAGGGCGATCCAACGGGCCGGCCGGGCGCAGCGAGCGGTAAACCCCGGTGTCGAAATAGTAAAACTTGTCATGCGCCGCCAGGTGGCGCTTGGCCCGCCGGGTGAAGGCGGGGATTCGAAACGACAGCAGCAGGTCTTCGAGTATCCCAAGGTAGCCTTCCACCGTTTTGCGGCTGACCTGGCATTCGCGGGCCACTGCGGCGAGGTTAAGCAGGCTGCCGTGTGAAAAACTGATCGCCTCCAGAAAGCGGGCGAAGGCGCCGACGTTGCGCACCAGCGCTTCGGCCTGCACCTCTTCACGCAGATACAACGAGGCGTAGGCACGCAGGGTGACGGCCGGGTCCGGGGCGTTCCAGACCAGGGGTACCAGGCCAATTTGCAGCGCCCGCTGCAGATCGAACTCGGCTCCAAGCTCTGCGGCCATAAACGGATGCATTTCGGCCTGCACCAGCCGTCCAGCCAGCAGATTGGCGCTACCTCGGCGCAGCTTGCGCGCACTGGAACCGGTAAGGATGAATCGCAGGCTGCGGTCGGCCTCCACCATCTGATGAATCACATCCAGCAAGGTCGGCGCTTTCTGGATTTCATCGATTACCACATCACGCATGCCGGGCTGACCGGCCACCAGCTCGCGCAGTCGTTCGGGCCGGGCCTGAAACTGGCGCTGACTGGCCGGGTCGAGCAAATCCACCCGCAACGCATTCGGCAGGGTGGTTTGTAACCATGTGGATTTGCCGGTTCCACGCGGACCGAACAGAAAAAAACTGCCCTCCAGTTCTTTTAAAACTCTCTTTGTTACCATTTATGCTTCCTAAATGGCGAAGCAAGGGCTATTTTGCCTGAACTGCACAGACTGTCAAGCTTGGGCTTGCCAGCGTGCACGCAGGTAGATTTGATTCCGCAGCGGCCATCGTTGCCGCACCGCGCCGGTTCCCGAATGCCGGACTAGGCCGCGGGGACCGGCCAATCGCGGCGCGGCTTGCACAATATGGCTTGCGGCGCGTTCATTCGGGCCTGCGCTCGCCGAGTTCGCGGACTTCGTGTTGCAATTGCTCGATCTCGGCCTTGAGCGTTTCATAGTTGTTGGGCACGAATGAGTCGATCACGCCTTTACAAACCTGCCTATAAGTTATAACATTGTTACCACGTTATAACCGCAATGAACGAGGTGCCGTGCATGAAAATCGCAATCAGGAAAATGGGCAATTCCCAGGGTGTGATCATCCCCAAACCGATTTTAACGCAGCTCGGTCTTGAGACTGAGGCCGAGATGTCGATCGAACGCGATGCGATCGTTTTGCGCAAGCCGCGAAACGGCGTTCGCGAGGGTTGGGCCGAGGCGAGCAAGGCGATCGCAGCAAGTGGCGATGACAGGCTTGTGTGGCCGGAATTCGGCAACGCCGGAGACGCGGAGTTTGCGTGGTGAAGCGAGGCGAAATCTGGCTCGCGACGCTCGATCCTGCGACTGGCAGCGAAATCCGGAAGACGCGCCCGTGCGTGATCATCTCTCCGGCCGAAATGCATGACTACTTACGCACCGTGATCGTGGCGCCAATGACCACGGGAAGCCGGCCAGCCCCATTCCGGATTCCAGTGACCTTCGAGGGCAAGAAGGGACTGATTCTGCTCGACCAAATTCGGACGCTTGACAAGACCCGGCTCGCCAGGCGATTGGGCGCGGTCACACCCAGCACGCTGTCGGCTACCTTAGCCACTATGCGGGTGGTATTCGAAGACTGATCGCGGCGAGGAAAAGCGAAATGAAGACCACTCACCGTGATACCGACACATAGGGCCCTCCGCGCCGGTTTGCGTCGATATTTGCGTGGGCGGCGTCATCCATCTTAGGTGAAGACACACGCGGCGGCGCGGTGAATCCGCGGCTCCGCGCTATGCTGCGACAGGCGTCAGGCTATATACCCGGGCAATCCGCGTCGCCGCCTTCAGATCTCCCCGCCTCAGCGCGTTGCGAACATCGTCAAGCTTGTAGGCGTCCTCGATCGACAGATAGGGAGACCATCCATCCTCATTGAAGATTGTCTCGACATCCACTTCTGCCACGTAGGTTCCCTCGTGCGCCAGCTTGGCAATTCGCCGACTGTTCATTTGCTCAGCTCAATGAATTGGCTCGAAATTGTGCACCTTTATTTCCGCATCCGGAAACTTCGCCACGAGTTGTAGTTCGCC
>Ga0209514_10006591_pt1 | contig 14156 bp, 12 predicted proteins | sample Subgrocontami58m_FD_187452 | JGI IMG/M metagenome (GOLD analysis project Ga0209514, IMG submission 187452) | Subsurface groundwater microbial communities from S. Glens Falls, New York, USA - GMW37 contaminated, 5.8 m (SPAdes) (version 3) | ecosystem: Environmental > Aquatic > Deep subsurface >...
CACGAATATTTTTTCTCCTCCGGTTTTCAACCGGGGATAGTCAGTGAACGCTTACTTTCTTTTTTTGTCTCAACTAGAAATTCCTTATAGCCATCCATGTTCAAGTCTAGAGGCAGAATTGCAAAATCTTGCGAAAATGAACCAATAGCGTTGTTAATCCTTGTTTCGGTTGTTTGCTGGGTTAAGAATTCAAAATCTTTACATTTGTCGCTATTTTTTTTGAAAATCCTCTTCCCATTTGCAGCAGAACTGCTGAATGGGATTCCATCTGTCATTACTACATAATTGAACAAACAGTCTTCTATGGTTGGCAACTGGAAGCCTTTTTCATTCAGGACCTTGGAAATTTTATTAAAATCATCGGCTGAAACTGAAAATGTTGAATTGCTTACGGATGTTGTAGTTGATGCATCACTTGTTAAAAGGTTAGGAATTATTTGCTTCGGATTTGAAGCATTTGGCTCTTTAATTTCTGTCGCTATTTTGGGCTGAGAAAGAATAAGCTCTGCTTGACCCCCACTAGCATTTTGTTGGGAAAGGGGTTGAATATTCGCGATGATCTTCTCGAATTTATAAATTTCCCCTTTTATCGAGGAAATTGTATAAGGGTCAGAGCTAACATTAAGGAGACGCATTCCAACTTGAGTTGCAGGATATTCCCTAGCCACTTTTTCAAAAGTAAGAAGGACTTCCTTTAGTTTCTGAACTTCATTACCAATATGTTTTCTATTGTTGACTTCATCTAAGACATTTCTGCCCTGAAAATATAAATTCATTGCGTCTTTCTCGGTATCGTTACAACCGTGGATAAAAAAACAAAGAATAAAGATGAAGAAAAAAAATGAAGAAACCCGACCGCCTTTTTCTTTTGAAAAAGTAATCATCATTCACAAGCCCTCAAAAAAAAATTCTTGCTGATTAGGGTATCACGAAGATAACTTCAAAAATATGCGATAAGAAAAATTTGGTAATCGGCCTAAAGGGCCTAAACCCAACAATTCTGACACCAGCCGCCAATCAACCATCTAAACAGCTAGGATGAGTTTTTCCACCAGTGATCCCTACGACTCTCGTATCAGACCTCCCCGACTCTCAATCCTTTCGTTCGTCCACCCCTTCACCTGGTCGCAAGCGCCCAGGTGAAGGGGTGGGGCTTGGCGTAGCCTTCGGCCACGCGCGGCCGACCGTCCCCGGCTTTTGTGGCGCCATCAATGTTTCGTGGTATGCCAAGTTCCCCCCGGTGCATCCCTTCCCGCACGTCTCCACCGCGACACATTCGGCCCCGCTCTGAGGGCTATCTTTCAAAACTTTGGTTTACTTTTTACGTTTTTTCCGGATATAGGCTGGGTTGTAAGTTTTTTTCCCCCAGCCAGCTATTCCAAGTGATACAATACCGGGGATTCTGGTTATATCCGTTTCCCACAAAGCTAGATGTAGAAAAGGGTTCGTGATGACTTCATATTCCTTCACAAAGGTTGCTTCATGCCACTAAGCTGGAATGAGATCAAAAGCCGTGCGCTTGCATTTTCGAAGGAATGGGAACATGAAACTTCGGAAGATGCAGAGGGTAAATCATTTTGGGATGGGTTTTTCAATGTATTTGGCATTACACGCAAACGAGTTGCTTCTTTTGAGGAACCAGTAAAAAAGCTTGCAGACAAACAGGGTTACATAGATTTATTTTGGAAGGGTGTTCTTATTGTAGAACACAAATCTAGGGGTAAAAGCCTAGACAAAGCCCACGAACAAGCACTTGACTATTTTCCTGGTATCAATGAACGAGATCTACCGCGATATATACTTGTGTCAGATTTCGCACGGTTCCGTTTGTATGACTTGGAAGAAGACAAACAAACGGAATTTGATATTTGTAATTTTCATAAAAATGTTCACCTATTTAGCTTTATTGCTGGTTATCAAACCCATCGCTTTGTAGATCAAGACCCCGTAAATATTCATGCCGCCGAAAAAATGGGCGTGCTGCATGACCAACTCAAAAACATTGGCTATTCTGGTCACCAGCTAGAGCTTTACCTGGTAAGACTCCTGTTCTGTCTTTTTGCGGAAGATACTGGCATTTATCAACGTCAACAGTTTCAAATTTATATAGAAGAACGCACTTCTCCAGACGGTTCGGATCTTGGGAACCATCTTTCTATAATGTTCCAGACGTTGAACACAGAAGAATCCAAGCGCCAAAAAAGCCTAGATGAACAACTTGCCGCTTTTCCGTTTATTAATGGAAGATTGTTCGAAGAATTGTTGCCAACAGCTTGTTTTGACGCATCTATGCGTCAAACTCTGTTAGATTGTTGCGCCCTTGATTGGAGTAAAATTTCACCCGCTGTTTTTGGATCATTGTTTCAATCCATCATGGACAAAGATGCTCGCCGCAACCTTGGCGCACATTATACCAGTGAAAAAAATATCCTAAAGCTTATCAAGCCGTTATTTCTCGATGATTTATGGGAAGAATTTAATAAAATCAAAAAAAATCGAAGCACATCACGCGCCAACAAATTGCGTGAGTTTCATCAGCGCCTACAAAGCCTGACATTCCTTGATCCCGCATGTGGCTGCGGCAATTTTCTTGTCATCGCATATCGAGAATTGCGCATCCTGGAATTAGAAATTCTAAAAGCCCTTCGCGATAGTGGCCAAATGACGCTTGATATTGGTTCCCTCGTAAAAGTGAATGTAAGCCAATTCTATGGGATTGAGATAAAAGAATTCCCAGTCCAAATTGCCCGCGTTGCATTGTGGTTGATGGATCATCAAATGAATCTACTTGTATCAGAAAGTTTTGGAATGTATTTTGCCCGAATTCCACTAATCACAAGTAGTTCAATCTTGTGCGAAAACGCGCTTAGAATCGACTGGGCATCACCGGTTGGAGACAACGCGGTTTCCTTTGTCCTCGGGAATCCTCCGTTTGTTGGCCATCAATGGCGCAATCAGGAGCAAGTTGCTGACATGGCCATTATATGGGGTTCTGCTGGTAGGTTTGGGCGGCTCGATTATGTTTCGTGTTGGTATAAGAAAGCGACGGATTTCATGAGACAGCACCCAAATGTCAGATCTGCATTCGTTTCAACAAATTCCATAACACAAGGCGAGCAAGTTGGTATTATGTGGCCTAGTCTATTTAAGGAAAGCATTCATTTTGATTTTGCCCACCGAACATTCAAATGGAGTTCAGAGGCACGGGGCAAGGCAACAGTTCACTGTGTGATTATTGGCTTTTCACTAGTTCAGAATATCCGAAAAACTATTTTTGACTATGAGCAGGTAGATTCAGATCCCCACGCAGTAGAAGCATCAAATATCAACGCATATCTGGTTGATGCTCCGAATGTGTTTTTACCATCACGAAACGATCCTCCACCAGGATTACTCCAGTTAAAAAAGGGAAGTCAACCTACTGATGGCGGGCATCTAATACTCACGGAAGAAGAAAAAACGAAGCTGGTCGCAGCAGAACCGGGAGCAAATAAATATATAAAGCCATACATCGGTGGCGAAGAATTAATTAACGGTGGTTGTCGGTGGTGTTTGTGGTTAAAAGATGCCGAACCTGCGGAACTGCGCAGAATGCCGCTGGTAATGCAGCGTATAAAGGCGGTCGCAGAATCACGGAAAGAAAGTCCTACAAAGAGTGTCCAGGACTTTGCCAATTACCCCACGCTGTTTACCCAGGATCGACAACCAAACAGTGCTTACCTTGCTGTTCCGGAAGTGTCTTCCGAAAATCGACACTATGTCCCGATTGGTTTTCTGTCACCAGACATCATCGGTAGTAACAAACTTCAAATTATCGAAGGCGGAACCCTTTACAACTTCGCGATTTTATCAAGCACAATGCATAATGCCTGGATTAGAGCGGTAGCTGGAAGATTGGAAAGCCGTTATAGTTATGCTCCCGCTGTTTACAATAACTTCCCATGGCCAAAGGATCTCACAAAAAAGCAACTACATAACATGATGAATGCGGCTCAGTTGATATTAGATTGTCGCGCAAAATTTACAACATCCACACTTGCCGATTTATATGATCCACAATCAATGCCGCCAGATCTTTTAAAAGCACATCACCATCTTGATGTATTAGTTGATGCAGCATACGGGCGTAAATCCTTCCGATCTGAGGCAGAACGGGTAGCATTTTTGTTCGATCTTTTCCTAGACAATAATAAACCAGCAAAATAAACAGCGAACAAACATTAAAAAGGCAAAAAATCAGGCCAACAACAAGAAAACTCTTTGAATGCCGAAATGTGATGAGGTGTTAAAAATGACACGCTATGCCATTATAATGAGTGCCGAAAAATACCAACATTTTACCCCCACCCAATTTACCCATGCCGATAGTGATCTGCTATTTGATACCCTTACTAAGAAGTGCGATTATGCGGTCCAACACACAATACTTTTCAAACTTTCCCCTGATGCTACAAAGTCACCATCGGATATTTTGTCGGAAATAAGAAATGTGGTGTCAAATTCAACTTCGGGCGATAGCATCTTATTTTATTTCGCTGGCCACGGTCACTTTTATGAAGGCAAAACCTACTTAATTTTACCAAACACTGTCCCAGACCAATATGAAACAACCGCATTGCCGCTTGATGACATAAGCAAGGAGTTGAGATTGCCTGAAAGAGCTTGTTTTAGACTTTTTGATGCCTGTCATTCAGGAATTGATGTGAGAGACGGTGAGGACCGGCTGAATTCAAATGGTTTCATTAGGTCGATAAGTCACGATGCATCAGGTTGGGTTACGATCGCGGCATGTAATGAAGATCAATACTCGATAAGCGATCCAAAAATCGGTCACGGCTTATTTACTCATTACCTCTGTGAAGAAATTTCTAACTGTAAAAATGCTGAGGTAATCTATCCTGAAACATTAAAAGTTAAAATCGCCGATAGGGTGCTTGAACATTCAAAGACCTTAGGTTATACCCAAACGCCAACAATGAATGCATCAATATCAGGCAACATATCAATAGCTACAAAAGGGGCCAATGTTGTAGTTGCTCAAGTTGAAAAAGCAGTTGATACAGACCCAAAGAGCTTAGGATTAAGAATTGCAAAATTAAAGGAAGTTAAAGACATCCTTACTAACGAGGTTTTAGAGAATGTTTTATCTGTCCTATCTGAACAATGTCTTTCGGATTTCACGAGTCAAAATATCTTAAATTTCGCTATATCATTGGGTGCCAAAATGTCAGCGAATGAGATCCCGGAAAAGATGCATCCTTTTATTGTCAAGTTTGCAAAAAAAATAAGCATCCAGCCACGCCATGATTTGGAGCGATTTGAAGAAGAGTATGAGGATCCATACAGTATGGGTGCGATTTATGCTCTTTATCCGAAAAAAATGAAAACGAGGGTTAGTTATTCTGTGAGGCAATCTGCAAATTTGCCTTCTTCGGCATTAATAATTGATTTAAAAGGGGATGGCAGGTGTATTCCAAATATAAAGATATTGGTTTATATAATTCCTCTTCAAATTACTGTGTGTATGCTTGTTTCAGTTTTTAACTGTGGCTGGAGAGACGATTTGAGGGAAATTGAATTAGTAAAAAACTATTACCAAATGCTGCAACCAGCCGATTCTAACGAAAGAATAAGAGAGCTTGGTCCAGTTGCATCGAAAGATTCAATAGAAATTATCACCAATATCGTGCAAAAAAGAGTTGATCATTTAGAAAGAGAGCTACTCCTTTAAATTGGGGTAATCAGGGTCCCGGGAAGATAGCTGCGTTAATATACGCTAAGAAAAAGTTCAATCAAAGGAAACCGATGCTTTTGACAAAAACTTTTTGCCTCGAAAGAGCCACCCAAGCCACGATTCGATGAAAACCTATTCTTTGCATTTTATGATAATAAAAGTTAAACAAAATTCAGTGCTTTTCATTTAACTTTTGTTATCGTAAAAACGTTCCTTTTCACAATAATTTAGAAGTTTGCAAAACTTGTATAAACCCTCAATTAAACGGTATTCCAAAGGGTAAGATGAATTTTTGAAACAAAATTTACCAGAAACCTTAGCGTATATTTACGGGCCTATCTTCCACCCCCGCCAACAGCCAGCAGCCAGCAGCCGAGGAAACCCGGCAAGCGTAAATTTCCGTTTGGTGGGGTAACCCCTATCACAACCATACGGGAATGAGAAACCCCACCGATCTTAAGATCGGTGGGGTTTAGTCAACAGCTACTTACGACGGACCTTTAGACGGAGGACCTTCCCTTTCTTGGGGTAGATCTTCTGGCCAGTTCGACGATTCCGAACCCATTTTACGTAGATGTATTCATACTCAGTTTCTTTGGGCCGTTCCATGTGGTTTCACCTCCTTTCTGGAATCCCGGCGTGAAACCAGTTGACGACCCAAACAAATATGGCGTAATATTCGGGTGTTACCGCAACAGGTCTTGCCAGGGGTTTACTTGGTGAGACAATTGCAAGGGGCCCTGGGTGTTACTAGCACCTGGGGCTCTTCAATTAAGTTTGCTTTCAATTTGTATTCTTTTCATTGCCGCCTTATAAGACATTCCGAAGATTCTGATTACAGCTTCAACTTGTTCAATGGGGTTTTCCTTTAATACTTTCCGGAGAAGGTGACTTGGCGCCAAAATTGTCGACGCGAAAACTTCCGCTTGCCAATCTGGGTCCATGAAAACCGGGATATCAGATCGGTCTAGAGTAATTGCCGGGCTTTGGTTTTCGAGTTTCCCAACGATGTATCCAGCATGAACAATTACATGTCCAAGCTCGTGACAGGCTGTGAATCTCGCTCTGGGTGCATCTTGGCAAAGTTGCTCATAGGTGGTGTTGGCCAGAAAAAGTTCTTTGGTGAGAAAGTTGGTTTCCCCCTCCTTGAGATTGTGGTAATCTTCAACCCTAAATCTGAAGCCCGTCTTTGTCTCCAATTCGAATTCTAGGAAGTCCAGTATGTTGATCCTACTAGGTTTCAATTGATTATTCGGAAAGAAATTGACATGGTTTCTTCTTCCAATTTCACCAATCTTTTTATATGACAAAGGTGGTACGGGCAGCAGCTTGGACATGATTTACTCCTTACGGCCTTTTCTGTTCTTCTCTAGGATTTCCTTAATCTCCGCAATATCTCTATCAGATATAGAGTCAAGATCTCTGGCAAGTTGAAACGCAACATCTGCCTTGGTTGGGTTTGCCCTTGATAGTCCAAGATGAGCAAGAATTTTGTCGTGAATTGCAGCCTCTTTTAAAGTCCCCGGCTGGGTATGAAGAAATTCCTCCATTTCCTGAACAATGACTTCGTTTGGCGGGTTCCTTTTTCCCGTCTCTATCTGACTCAGATACGCCGGAGTCATCTTCAAGAAATCAGCCAGGGCTTTGAGTGTAATCCTGCATTTGATGCGGATATTCCTCAGTATTTCCCCAAACGGCTTTCCCATTCTTGATATCCTCCAATTAAAATGTGGTCCTAGAAAGGATATTAACAAAACATGTTAACTTTGTCAATAGCCTATAAAAATCAGACCGGTGTATGCTATGCGGCCTAACCGGCCTAACTGCCAATTTTGGCTCCCCGGCCTGTGTCTTCCGCTCTCCGCAGCAGTTCCGGTCCCATCCGGTCAGGTAGTTGATCTGGCCATCCTAGTTCGTTTCGAAGACCTAATTGGCCTCGTCCTAGTCGACGTTCTCATACTTGCATTGTAGGCTGACTTTCCCACCCGCCGACAGCCAGCAGCCGAGGAAACCCGGCAAGCAGTCCTGGCTTTCCCTCTCTATTTCCCGGGTAATCTGATCCGGCTAAATTCAGGCCCTCACTATTTCTAAAAAACCTACGATTCCCCTACGGCCGACTCAGCCCCGGCCTACCCCATTACAGCACCCCCCAGAGCCGACACAGGGTTTCACGGGGAACCCTTTTTCAGGCCCGGAACACTCCCAGCCAGCCCTACCGCCGCTGTGTGAGCCCTTGGGGGTACGTGCCAGCCCTCCTGCGGTTCTACCCCCGAAACCCCCTCTTTCTATCCCATTTTACGCCAGTAAGCCCTACGAGGCTTGAGCCTTACCCCTGCCTCTCGCCCTGACCAAATTTCTGAAGGGGAATGATACAGCCAACTTTTCCGGCCATCCCCAGGTTGGGAAACTCCGGCGGAGTTAGTCAGCGATCCGCCGCCGCGCCTCCGGCGAGAGGAACCAACCCCTCGGGGCTCACCACTGAAGGTGAAAGGGAAAAGCAACGACCGGAACCCTTCTCCACGCTGCGCCGCCCGTCGATCTTTTGGAAATGCCCTCCGCCGCTCCGGGCGTCAAGGCTACTCCCCAAAAAACGAAAAGATGTTTTTTGGGTCCCCTCCTTGACGTCCTCACGTCGGAGGGCACGATGGGGTTACCGACGGGCGGCTCCGCTGATGGTGAAGGGTTCCTACCCCCCGGCTTTCTCATGAATGTGATCAGGCGGAACCCATTCGTTGAATCTCCTGCAAGTCGTATCCTTGCACAGGCAAGTATGCTGATGATCCGGGGGAACTTCCTGTAAAAAATATTTGCAATTCACATTCTGACACTTCATAAAATCATCTCCCGCAAGAATTCACTCCATCCAAAAAGCGCTTCCGCACCATCTCCCGGTCGGCCGTATCGCTGTCGATTCCCCAGATGGTCACAATATGCTTCCCGCCCGGGTAATCGGCTTCAGTCTTCATGCGCGGGTCTCCGATGCTCTCGAACCACTTCAACGCTTTAGTGACCTGACCCATTTTCGCCGGCGGCACCGGCGTTATCACGGACCCTTTCACCTCATACCGAACCACCTTAGCCTTGGATCCGGGCAACACATCATCAGAAAAATCCTTCGTTTCCAGGAGAACCACCACCCGGGCCACCTTCACGCCCTGGGCCTCGATCCCCGAAATCAGGCTATTCCGGATCGACACCCCGGCGGGGTTCATGTCGGTCATCACAAAAACCGTCACTTCCCGGCCCGCGATCGCGGCCTTGAGGTTGTCGGTGAAATACTCGATGGTCAGCACCGCAGGCTCTCCTCGCGTGCAGATATGCGAGGCTCCCGCTTCCGAAGCCAAAGCCCGCGCCATGTTCGCCAACCCGGCTTTTTCGACGCCTAGAATGATTTCCGGGCGCTGTTTCCCGATCCCGTGAAATGGGCTGTTCATGTCCATGAACCCGAAATCCTTGTAGCGGAATAGCCGTTGGTCCTCGATCATTTCCCGCAGAGTATCGTAAAACATGCCTACATCATCGGAATCAAGAATGTCATCGCCGCCCAGGGCGTTCTTTACCTCATACCAGAATGACCGGATATTCCCGTCAAACAGCTTCCGAATGCCTTTCTTGATCCATCGCCAGGTCTGCCAAATAATGTTTTTGGCCAGGCGCCGCTTGTCGATCTGGTTTTCTCCGAACCTCCGGAAATAGCGTAACGTCCGCTCTTTCCCGAACCCCAGAACCCGCCAGACGTCGGTATAAGCCTTTACCGCTGCGGTGTCCTTCGGATCCAGCTTGAACAATTCGCGCCAGGCGAAATCAATGATTCCCAGCCTCCGGAGCTTTTTATCGTCGGGATGTTCCGGAACCAGGTGATGCAAAGTGGAAACCCCGAGCGCTTTTTTCAAAACCCCGGAATAGGTGTTGGTTACCGGAATCCGCGTTTCAGTCCCGCGCAGGGCTAATTCACACTCATCGGCGGCCCCGCCTTTATCCCGGGAAATGCTTTCCGGTTCCTCTTCTTCCGGGTATCGTTCGTAAACGACCCTGATACGGTCGAACGCGGCTAGAAACGAACGGTGGACCCGCAAAAAATACCCGGCGAATTCCTTTTCATAAAAACTTAATGGCTGTACAAGTTTGTACTTGTTGTTGTTACATGATACCGCTACGGAATCCTTGCCCTCGATGGTCAAAAAGACAATATCCTTGACCCGCACCACTTCCCCGTCTTGGGAAATGATCATCTTTTCGGGAAGAAAATACTTTTCTACCCGCTTGTAGAGATCCTCCGTCACTGGAAACGCTTCTCGAACTCGGCCAGGTATGTACTGGTAACCGCGTTCACTACCGGTTTTTCAAGCCCGTCAAACCACAGATCACGAGCGGAAGAGACTTTCAAAGCCCGAATTTTCGTCAGGTTTATCAGAAAATACTTGCTGGTTCTCATGAAATGCGGATGTTCAATAAGTTTTTTCTCGATCTCCGAAAGCCCGAGATTGCTGTAAAACGCTTCCTTCGCGGAAGTCATGAACATAGTTTCCTCCCGCCCCTGGTCAGCTTTCGTGGTGATATAACAAACGTCTTTCAAATCCACGAAGTAAAGCCCCATGTCCGGATCTGGCGGGGCTACCGGAAACTTCTTGATCGGCGGGTCAATATGCATGAGCCTTTCAAGAATCTTTTGTAAAGTGTCGGGTTCTCTCTTTGGCATGATTTCACCTCTTTTCATCGTCTCCGCCAGTCGGCCCCAGGTCCCCTGATCGGGCCCCCGGCGGGTCGTATTTCCCGGTCAGAAGAAAATATTACAAACCTCGAAAATACGATACTTGTACGCCCCACTCAGCGCTTTTTAGGCCGTTTGGCGGAAGTCTTTTTCACGGGTTTCTTTGCGGCCTTCACCGGCTTTTTGACCGCTTTCTTTGCCGGTTGCTCTTTCAAGCATTGAAAAGTCACGGTCAACTTTTTCTTATTGCTGCCGCTGATTTCCAGAGTAAACCCTTTCCCGGAAAGTTCCTGTATCAGCTGATCTTCCAGGCCACCATCGACGAGATAGGAAAAGAACCTTTTCGCCATCTCCCCGGATTTCACCCCGGAAAAAGCGAGACTGACGATATCTGCATTCGCTTCCATGGCCATTTCATTGATTTCAACGGTAACGTCGTCACCCTCTTTAAGATCCACTTTTTTCAGGAGTTTCTTTTTTACGTAGATTTCCTTTATCTCTCCATCGCTCGGATCCTTCACGACAACAACGATAGTATCACCCTCGATTCGGTCAACTTGCCCAGCTACCCGCGTTGTTTTACCCATTCCCCTTCCCTCCTCAAAATGTAATAGTTTGATTCAAGGATACCTGAAAAAGAAAAACGCGACGAGCAAAAAACCGCCGCCGCGATCCGCGCGAACATTTTTAGAAATCCGCTCAGGAATCATATCGCCGCAATTTTTGCGGCTCGATGAATTGGACCCATATTTTCTCAAAAAATCCGAGACCTTGAAGCGGATCGGCGGGCGGTTCCGGTTTCCAGGCTTGAATAACCGGTATTTCTTTCTGCAAAACTTCAAAAGCCTTTTGATCTTTTTCCTGGGTTTTATGCTCAATAAGCTTTTGAAGATTCCCAACATCATTGGTTAATTTCATAATAATGGTGTCAGTCCTTTGTCGTTCTTCCCCCTGGGTAGTAAGTAATCGATTGATTGTTTCATCCCTCTTTTCTAGCTCTTTTTTGAGGAAAACGACTTCACTTGTAAACCTTTCCGTTAACTTGTCGTAAAGGTTTACATCGGGTTTATGGGGGTTAACAACTTGATTTACAGGTGCATCAACAGCTATTTTCTGAGGGTTATTCCCGTTAACCTTTTGGTTAACCTTAATAGCTTCGATTCCCTCAGATTTAAGATAAACAGTCCCATTTTCCTTGTAAGCAAGCCCCTTTTCGAGGAGCGTTAATCTTTTAACCCATTTATGGATAGATACTTTCGATAACTTGAGATTTTCCGCTACCTGAGAAACTTTTAATCCTTCCATTAACCGTAAACCCCCCTTTATGCTTTTTCTTACTATCGGCATTTTTTTCTAAAGACTAAAAGCCAACCAGGGTGGGGGGGCGTTTTTCGTTGTATTGTTCTCAAAGGCACCGAAAAAATAGAAAACCCTTTTCCAGAGCGCTTTTTCTGTTCTTCCCGATAACATTGATTATGTAAACCAATAGGGGTAAACCCTTTTCAGATGCTGCTTTTAGCTTTTTATTAGTCTAAAGGGCACGGCATTTAGGGAAAATATCTACTGAGTTTGAAGTCAAAAAATATCCCTTTTCGGTGCTTTTATTTTTTTAAGAGAAACAAACGGACTAACGGCTCATTTTGAAATCTTCCTCAAAAATATGTTCCCTGTTTGTATGTTTGTTTAAAGCTTTTAAAGCTTTTAAAGCTTTTAGCCCCCTGGAGATAATGACTATTCCAAAGTTTCAAAGAACAACTATGACATTTATGGGGTCAACTATGACATTTATGGGGTCAACTATGACATTTATGGGGTCAACTATGACATTTATGGGGTCAAACTATGACATTTATGGGGTCAACTCTATGACAGATCAAAAACTTGTCATACTTAAAAAATGTTGTTATTATGACAAGGCTAAAGACTGTCATTTTTGTTGAGGATATATGAAAAATCGTTTAGTGAGGAAATCTAATTTCTTAATAGAAGCGTCCTATAAGCTTTCTGCTGTCGAACAAAAGATTGTTTTAATACTTGCCTCAATGATCAAACCAGATGATCAGGAATTCAAAAAGTATACCTTTCAATTAAAAAATGTATTTCATTTTCTGGGTTTGAATTCTAAAAACGCCTATGCCTACATGAAGGAAATAACAAAAAGCCTTTTGGGAAAAGTTTTTACAATCCAACTCTCTGATTCCCTTCTTCAAACTCATTGGATTTCTTCAGCGCATTATCACGAAGGGAAAGGAACGGTCGAGTTTTGTTTTGACCCACAGTTAAAGCCGTTTTTACTTCAACTCAAGGAGCGCTTTACAACTTTTAAGCTTCGGGAAGTAGTTCAATTCAAAAGTTCGTTTACTATTCGCATGTACGAATTATTGAAGCAATACGAAAAAATAGGTAACCGGACATTCGATGTCCAGGCCTTGAGAAACCTTCTTGGTATTGAGGATCTGCAATATCGACTGTATGCGGATTTCAAAAAACGAGTTATTTTAGTAGCACAGGAAGAATTATCCGAAAAAAGCGATATTTCCTTTTCCTTTGAAGAAATGAAAATTGGTCACGCAATTGGTAAAATCAAATTTATTATTTCCACCAAACTGCGGGAACAACCGGCAATTCCTGATATTTTGCCTTCTGATTTTCCATTTCCTAAAAATATGAAGTCGGCTGAGATTCTCGAAAATCCTGAATTGTTGAAACTCTTTGAAACGATTCCTGGTGAATTTCGGAAAAAGGAATCCGTTAGAAAGGCGGTTATATCTGCATTTGAACAACATGGTTTTGATTTAGTCATGCGTAATATTGTTTACGCCAATGAAAAATCAAATGCGGTGAAACCTGGAATGAATTCTGGAAAGGGAAGCAATTACCGAGTTTATTTATCAAAAGCTCTTGAAGGGGATTTCGGTCTTCCTTACAAAGAAGATAAGGAAGTAAAAGAGAAAGCGGCAGAGGACGCCAGGCGAGAAGCCCAGAAAGAGGCAACCGCAAGAAAACAAAAATTGGAACAAGCTCAAAACGAAAAGGAAAACCATGAACGGGCGCGGGTCTTCCAGAAGAGCCTTTCAACCGAAGCCCTGGAACATTTAAGGGAAGAAGCTATTTTCCGCCTGGATCCCAAACATCAGGAAATGGTGAGGAAAAAAGCTGTTGGCTCAGAATTGATGCTGAAAGTCATGATGGATAAGATCTCTTTGGAACGCATGAAAATTTCCTGAAAATGGGCTTTAGGGAGCAATGGAACAGAAAACTTGGTTAAGCACAATTGCTTGTCTTTGTGTTCAGCTTGGGAAAAGTGTTTCCGCTGATTGTCCAAGCTCTTACTTCCTCTAACTGAACCGGAAGCCAGGGACCGGGAAAGGCAGAATCACGCCGGACCGCGAGCGCGGCCCGTATGCTGGATCGGAAGAGTTGCGCCGGATTTTTCGGATCGGCGCAACCGACGGAAGAAAGCAGTAGCGCACCCGGACGGGGAAAGCCCCGACCGGGCAAACGCGCACAAGACCCTTTCGGAATTGAGCAGTAGCGGCCCGACCGGGAACCCGGAACGGTCGCCGCTCTCTATTTGGAATTCGCCGAAATCCGCCTCCGGGCTTGCGTTCGGGAAGGCCGCTTCTCGTCCTGTTAAACCGGCCAGGGGTTCGGCAAGTCGTTTCACTCCTCCGCCTCACCACCTGACCGGTTTTCGGAAATGCTCTCTCC
>Ga0209514_10006594_pt1 | contig 14154 bp, 12 predicted proteins | sample Subgrocontami58m_FD_187452 | JGI IMG/M metagenome (GOLD analysis project Ga0209514, IMG submission 187452) | Subsurface groundwater microbial communities from S. Glens Falls, New York, USA - GMW37 contaminated, 5.8 m (SPAdes) (version 3) | ecosystem: Environmental > Aquatic > Deep subsurface >...
TAGAAAAAAACACCATATGCCCTTTTAATACCCAAAATACTATTTTTACTAAAGAGTTATTCCCCCTATTATTCCTACCTCCATTTGTAAGCATCCGGTTCGTTGATATTTTGAAAGGATTAGTGGCACAACCTTTAATGTGGCAATCAGGTTTTAGGTTAGGATTCGGTCGGTCTACTGTAATACAAAGACGAAATCCGCATAACTTCTTAAAAGATTTTGAATTGGAAATACCCATGTATCTAAACTCTGAGAAAGTAGTTTCAATCACAGATAAAGCAATCAAAACCAAGGATACATTAACAAAAAATATGATGAATGTTTATACTGCTTTGTATAGAGAACAAATAGTAACTAAAAAAGTGTTGACAGCGCTAAAATTATGGTTGGAGGCAATAGAATATGAGAAAATTTAATAATCCTATAAAAGACTTTATGTTCTTTATTTATAGATGGTCTACTCCCTTAATTGATCCTTTAATGATAATTAAGAGTCTTCCTAATTTACCCGTCTTTTTTCGAGATATGATTATTTATTCGAAAATGAAGGGCTCAGAGCCAATAAAGTTGCTGGATACCTATCCTGTCTTAAGTGAAAAGACTGCTGAAACACCTTTTGATAGCCATTATTTTTATCAGGACATATGGGCTTATAAAAGGATTTATTCCTTAAAACCCAAAACACATACTGATGTAGGATCTAGAGTAATTTTCGTTGGATTACTATCAACTATTACAAAAACAACCTTTATTGATATCCGTCCTTTAAATGTAAGCTTAGAAAATTTTGAATCTTTGAAGGGAACCATTCTTTCTATGCCATACAAGGATAACTCTGTATCTTCGCTATCCTGTTTACATGTTGCTGAACATATTGGCCTGGGAAGATATGGAGATCCTCTTGATCCGTTGGGAACAAAAAAAGCTTGTAAAGAATTATCCCGAATTCTATCATTTGGTGGAAATTTATTTTTTTCACTTCCTGTAGGTAAACCAAGATTATGTTTTAATGCACACCGTATACATTCTCCAAAACAAATTATCAACTATTTCAAAAATCTTAAATTGGTTGAGTTATCAGGCATAGATGACAGTGACAATTTTATTGAAAATATTGACATAGATATTTTAGAAAATTCTAATTATGCTTGTGGGTTATTCTGGTTTACTAAAGATAAAAAGTAATCATCTATAGATAACTTTGACGATCTTTCTTCGGATATATATATTTATTATACAACTTATGATTAAAATCATGCATAACATAGATCATATCACTCCAGGTAGACTTGATCACGCGTTTGTGATACATTCCATTAATCTTACTAATTTTTCGCTTGTGAGTTTTATTAAACTCCTTTATGGCAAGCAGCTCTCCAACATATTCTGAAATAATCTCCTCATCTGTTCCTACAATATCATCAAAATAACAAAACACTCTTGGAAGAAGCTTGGAGTCACTAGCTTCAAAGATAGCCAATGCATCTCTAGTAGATGTATAGTAATCAAGATCAAAAGCAATAAAACCAATGGGAGCAATCTTTTTTTTAATAAAGGCAGGAACAGTTTTGGAAACATTTCCTAATATCAATTGAGTTGAACTCTCTAACATTCTACATAGTTTCGAAACATCCATCTTGTAAAACCCTTTCTGCCAAATATAGGGTAAGTCTTTATAATCAGCAGGTGCAGGTAACCCAACTCCTTTATCAAAACCATACACATCTATCTTAACACCAGTGATATGAGAAATCTGCTCTGCGTGCTTTTCAAGCATTATTAATCCATGTCCAGCAGCAACACCAAATTCAATTGAAGAAATGCGTTTAATACCGAGTCTCCTTGCTTGATCTGCTGCCTGTAGTAAGCAGTATGCATAATATGTTCTATTTACACCATCAAAACGGAGTCGTAGTAAATACAAGAAAGAGAGCGGAAGTTTTCTGATAATGTAAACTAACAATAAAAGAGGATTTGTAATGCCAATCAAAATCTGATTAGTAGTAAATAACATATAATATTAAATACAATTGCCAAAGTATAGCATAAATCCTGATTCTGTTGTGATAGAATGAACAAAATTAACCTAGATTCAACATGAAAAGGAAAGATATTTACTTTTTTATTGGCACTACTGCAGAATTAATTAAACTTGCGCCAGTCATAAAAGAACTTGATAAAAGAGGAGCTAATTTTAAAATTATAGCTTCTGCTCAAAATTCCCTTCAATTTAACGAACTTAAATTTTTTATGGGGAAACAATCTGTTTATTACACTCTAGGAGTAAAACCCTTTAAATTACCTAATTTCTATTTTAGATTTGTAGTATGGATGATAAAAGCTGTTGGTAACTTTTTTCTCTATTTCAGAAATGAATTCAAGGGTACTGACAAAAGAAGCTCCTTTTTTATAGTACACGGCGATACAGTATCATCCCTGATTGGAGCTTTAGTTGCAAAAGTTCACGGCATTAGACTGGTACATATTGAATCCGGACTTAGATCCTTTGATTTTTTTGAACCATTTCCGGAGGAAATCTGCAGATTTATAGTTTCTAAGCTTGCAGATATCCATTTCTGCCCCAACTCATGGGCAGTTAACAATCTCAGCAAGACTAGTAGTATGAAAATAAATACCCATAATAATACTTTAATTGAAACAGTATCTATTACTCTAAAAAATACAAAAAAAGCGGATTTTAAACCTATTCAAAAGAGAAAATATTTCGTATTAGTCCTCCACCGACAAGAACACATATTATTTAAGAAAAACTTAACAAAGAATGTACTAAATATTTTTGCTGAATATGCTAATAAGGATCTCGTTTGTGTATTAGTCCTCCACAAACTAACGGAAAAGTTTTTACGGAAAGAAAAACTTATAGATAAACTTAGGAAAAATAAGAACATTATTTTAATTCCAAGATTCCCATATACAGAATTTATACATCTAATGGAGGATGCAGAATTTATAGCAACAGATGGCGGTAGCAATCAGGAAGAGAGCTATTACTTGGGTAAACCATGTTTAATACTAAGAAATGTCACAGAAAGGACAGAAGGGTTGGGAGAAAATACCCTCTTAAGTCATGGAGATGAGAATATTATCCATAATTTTATTCAAAATTATAAAAAGTACAAAAGAAAACAAATCAAATATAAAATCAGGCCATCAAAAATAATTGTTGATTATTTAATTAAAAACTAATATGAATACCCAACTCCTCTTTCAAATACTTGATTGGGATTCGAATCTTTTTGAATACAAGGTTGCGAAAATTAGTGCTCAGAATCTAAATCGAAATTATTTAAAAAAAATATTATCAAGGCTATCTCGTTTAAATATAAAATTAGTTTATTGGTTTGTTGACCCAAATGATAAGAAATCAAATGAAGCAGCTAAAAAAAATGGTGGATTCCTAGCTGACGATAAAATCACATATAAAATTAGCCCTTCCAATTACAATTTCCAAGAATTAGATAATCAACACTTGCAATCTTATTTAAATAAACCTATAAATAAAAATATTTTGTCTTTGGCTTTACAGAGTGGTTTTTATTCCAGATATAGACAAGATAAAAAGTTTGCCCATAATGAATTTACTAAACTGTATACAAGATGGCTAGAAAGATCTCTAAACGGTGAGATTGCTAAAGATGTTATTGTCTATCTTGATAATGAGAGCGAAAAAGGGCTTGTAACTTTAGAGGTAAAAGATAATTATGGTAGTATAGGTTTACTTGCCGTTGATAAAAAATATCGGGGAAGATCAATAGGCAGGCAACTTATCAACGCTGCTTTAATAAAATTTAAGGCTTATGGAATAAACAAAGTTAAAGTTACTACACAAAAAAAGAATATGGGTGCTTGTAAATTTTATGAAAAAATTGGATTTGTTGAGGAAAGTGTTCAAAATGTTTATCATTTTTGGTTAAATGAATAAAAAATCAGAATTTTTAAAGTTTAAAATTCCATTTAATAAGCCGCACTTAACCCACAAAGAATTGGGTTATATTAGCAATGCATACTCAATGGGACAACTCTCAGGTGACGGGTTCTATACCCAAAAATGCCATCAGTGGCTGGGAAAAAACATCGGCTCTAAAAAGGCCTTATTAACTCATTCTTGTACCGCAGCCATGGAGATGATGGCAATCCTAATTAACATTAAACAGGGTGACGAGGTAATAATGCCTTCTTTTACTTTTTCATCTACAGCAAACGCCATAGTCTTAAGAGGGGGTATTCCTGTATTTGTGGATATTCGTCCTGATACGCTTAATATAAATGAGCATCTAATAGAAAATGCTATAACTAAAAAAACTAAAGCAATTTTTGTAGTGCATTATGCGGGAGTTGGTTGCGAAATGGATAAAATCAAAGCCATTGCAAAAAAACACAAGTTATTTGTATTAGAAGACGCAGCCCAAGGTATTTTATCTAAATATAAAAATCAATATCTAGGAACCATTGGGGATATGGGCGCATTTAGCTTTCATGAAACAAAAAATATTATTTCCGGAGAAGGAGGTGCACTTCTCATCAACAATTCAAAATTCATAGATAGGGCGGAAATCATCCGAGAAAAAGGAACAAACAGAGATCAATTCTTTAGAGGACAGGTTGACAAATATACTTGGGTCGATCTGGGATCATCATATTTACCTGGAGAGATGATGGCTGCATTTTTACTGGCTCAATTTGAGCAAGCTCGCGAGCTTACAAAGAAAAGGCTTAACATCTGGAAAAAATACTATAAAAATTTAAGTGTATTAGAAAAAAGAGGTGTGTTGAAAAGACCGATGATTCCTTCCTATTGTGAATACAACGGACACCTTTTTTATATTATTACAGAAAACCTAAAGACTAGAAATAGGCTTATCGACTTTTTAAAAACAAGGGGTATACTTTCTGTTTTTCATTATATCCCTCTTCATTCATCTCCAGCCGGAAAGAAATATACTCGTTTCGTAGGGGACATGGAGGTAACTGATAAAATCTCTAATACTTTACTCAGGATTCCTTTATTCTATGATATAACAGAGAAAGAAATAGATTATATCGTTAAGTCAATAAATGATTTTTTTAAAAAATAACCTTCAATGAATTCTTCTTTCGTAAGTATTATTATAGCAACTTTTAACTCAGAAAGGCTTTTGCCAAAAGTCTTAGCGGCAGTAAAAAAACAAACATATCCCAAAGATAAAATTGAGATATTAATAATTGATGGTGAATCCAAAGATAAAACATTAAAGATTGCAAAAGAATTTGGATGCAAGGTACTAAATAACCCCCGCACGGAACCTGTTTATGGAAAATTCCTAGGATACCTTAATGCAAAAGGACAATACATTATGTATTTAGACCACGATGAAGTTATGGAAAATGTTGACAGTATTAATATAAAAATGAAGGCTTTTAAAAAAAATGCCCAAATAAAAGCAGTTGCGGGTAGTGGCTATAAAAACCCCAATGGATATCCCTTTATCAATTCTTATATTAATGAATTCGGTGATCCTTTCTCATTTTTTATTTATAAATTATCAAAAGATGCAAACTTTTTTTCTCAAACGATGAAAGAAAGATATCCCATCTTTTTGGAAAATAAATTCTTTGCTGCATTTGATCTTTCAAAAATAAAAAGTTTACCCATCATAGAGCTTGTTGCCGGAGGAAGCATGTTTGATGCAACTACCTTAAAAAAGGAGTATCCCCAGACACTAAAAAGGTACGAACTTCTTCCGCATTATTTCTACCTTCTACATTCTAAGTATCCTTTCATTGCTATCACCAAAAATGATGCCTTAATTCATTACTCCGCGGATAATTTGAAAAAATATTTGAATAAAATTAAATGGAGAGTTAAAAATAATATATATCATGTATCTGATATGGGAGAATCTGGATTTTCAGGGAGGAATAAATTCCAGCCATCTTTATTGAGACTTAAAAAATACTTATTCATCCCCTATGCCTATTCATTGATTTTACCCTTGCTTGACTCGATTAGCCTAATGATTTCTAGAAGAAAACCGCTTTATTTATTACATCTTCCCCTAACTGTCTACACGGCTACATTAATTATCTATCACTATTTTTTAAGGATATCCGGTAAGAAACCCGTTCTTAGAAGTTATGATGAGTCAAAAGAGATTAAAATTTGAACTAAAATACAATTTCCTATTTTATTGCTTTAATAAAAATCGATACTCCGCTTTTTTGAGGCAGGATATCATTTAAACGATCATACAAATTAACTATATAAAATCCCATCTTGATCAAAAAGGGCTGGTTGTTATTTTGAAATTTATTCATACTCTTATGGACAGTTTCCGGTAATATTCTTGAATAAAATAGTTTCGCTATAAAATTAACTACATAATGATTAAATGGCAGGCAATACGCAGTCAGGTGGCGGCTATCTTCGATTTCGAACCCGGCTTTTTTAATTAATTTTTCTATCCCCTCTTTTTTATAAAGTCTATCGTGCTGGTTCCAGATTCCTGCCCAAAATCCGCTCTTGATATGGATTGAAAATAGATGCTGCAATACCCAATTTATTGGATCCCAAAAAAAAGGATACCCGATATTACAAGTAGTTAGAGTCATTATTCCACCCTGCTTTAAAACTCTTTTCGCCTCCTTTAAAACCGCTTTCTCATCTTCAACATGTTCAATCACTTCGCTTATAACAACCCTGTCAAACTCTCCTGTTTTAAATGGCAGCTTTGCCGCATCACCCAGTATTAGTTTTACTTTTTTATCACCGATAAATTTGGCTGCATCTTTTAAAGCCGGAGTATCCTTGTCTATTCCGGTAAGTTTCAGTTTCACATCTAACCTATTCAAAAGAGAAAGATAATATCCGTTACCGCAACCTATCTCCAATACGCTATTGCCATCTTGAAGCTCTAAACCTTCTATTATGTTTCTAGCCCGTCTTTTTAAAGCCATATCACCTACCGTAGTTAATGCCTTATCTAAACTAACTTTGATTTTCCGAAGGAAAATAGTCCTACGGTTTATACGCTCTGATGATTTTTTCAACATTTTTTTCCGAATATCTCCTTTCTGCAAAGGTGCGGCAATTTTGGGCAAGTTTTTTTAACTTATCTCTATTTTCAAAAAAATATCCCACGGCTTCTTTTATATTACCTGATGTAATATCTATCAATTTTCCGACACTTTCATCCATAGATTCAGGTATTGCCCCCCGGTTAGCACCAATAACCGGCGTTCCACAAGCCAACGATTCCAAAATTACCCTGCCAAAACCTTCTTCTGACACCGAAGGGACAATGAGTATATCCGATCCACTATAATACAGGGGTAACTTATCCTGATCAATAACCCCAACAAATTCTACATTTTTATACTTAGATGCCGCCTTTTTTACTTCTTCCTCCAGCGGCCCTGATCCGATAATTTTTAAATTTATACCATTATCCCAAACTTTAACAGACTCCAAAAGCACCAAAACCCCTTTCTCTTTAACTAGCCTTCCCACAAGCAAAACTGTAAATTTATTCTCCCATCCCAATTGCTTTTTCACTTTGAACTTTGAACTTTGAACTTTGAACTTACTTAAATCTATCCAATATGTAAAATTGTCTATTTTTTCAGAAGATATACCAAGAGATTTAATTTCTTGTTTAGCCTGTTTCGATAAACCCAAAACCAGATTAGCATTTTTAAAAATCCACTTTACTAATTCTCTGTATAAACCTATCTTAGGAAAACTGTATATGCTATGCGTAGATATAATTACTTTCTTATTAAAAACCTTCCCCCACATTACACCAACAAAGCCAGCCACTAAACCGTGTGCATGAATTATGTCAATCTTTTTTGTCAACAAAACAAATGGAGTCGCCAAAAAAAGGCCGGGAAGCAGGTAGATAAATTCCAAAATCGGGGTTTTAACCAACTTATAAAATAAATTTGGCAGCCAGGGAATTCTAAAAATTTCTACTCTGTTATCCTGCTCATGCATATTCCATTTAGCCTCAGTGGTAAGCGGTCTATATGTCAGCACAAAAACTTCCCAGCTTCTTTTTACTAGGGCTTTAACCAAATCATCAAGATGAGTTTCTACTCCTCCCACATTTGGAGGAAAATGTACTGTAAGTTGTAAGACTTTCATTTTTTAAACCTCCCCACAAAATATCCCAGGCCTCCCCCTAAAAGCTCCAGTGTAAACATTAAAATCATCCCTAAAGCCAATGCGGGATGCGCTAGCAGTTTTTCCCAGTGTTTATAAAACACCGGCCTTAAAAAATAAATTGTCTTAGCAGAAAAAGCATTAATTTTGTGTTTCTGTAAATATTTATTTAAAGATAAAGCATAATAAAATTTCTTTTTTGCCAAAATAAATGGGTTTGATATTCTTTCATGATGATAGATTGTAACTGTAACCCTACCCATCTTAAAACCTATCTTTTTTATTCTTTCCGGCAGATCCCAATCCTCCGGCCCGGTAATTGTCTCATCATAGCCTCCCACTTTCACAAATGCTTCTTTTTTGAAAAACCTGGCCGCATCAGTGACCTCATCTCCTGATTCATTATAGAAAGAGCGCTCGTAAGCTTTTACTTTCTCCCAAAAAGTATGCGCAATAGATACCTCCGGAATTACAACACCACCAATCTTTTTATCTTTGTAACAAATTTCTACGCAATCTTTCAAAACATTAATAGTCAACTCCATATCTGCATCTAAAAAAAGAAGATATTCTCCCAGTGCTTTTTTTGCGCCAAAATTCCTTTGAGCACTTCTTTCCGGCCCAAAGGAATATACTTTAACCCCCATTTTTTTTGCAATCTTAACAGTTTTATCTACTGAATAATTATCAACTAAGATAACTTCTTTAAATTCATAAGTCTGACTTTTTATAGATTTAATCAACCTACTAATTATCCGTCCTTCGTTTTTGGAGGTAATAATTACGCTAACAATTTGACCTCTATTCATAATCTAAAATACATACTAGTATATATTATCATGTTTCAAAATACCCTAAAAAAACATTATTTATTTTTCCTTCTGATTCCTATTGTTATTTTTAGCCAAATATATCTTTTAGCTCCCCATTTAAAATTTGGGCTGATAGATTTGGATAATGGAGAACTTTATGATTTTAGAGAGCTTAGAGCTAAACATCCTGATAATATTCAATTTCTCATAGAATCTTATAAGCTCTGGGGGGCTTATTCTCACCAATATTACTATCTGGGTTTGTTAAATTTTTTCTTTGGTTCAAATTTCGAAAGCTATCACCAGGTAACACATGTGTCAAAAATTATTGCTACAATCACGGCTTACCCCTTATTTTTTGTAATATCCGGCAGTAGTTTGGCCGCATTTTTAGCCTCAATCGTTTTTGCTTTCTCGCCTTCTGCTGCCGGCTCCTTAGAATCAGTTATTCATGGCATTTCTTATGGGGCTATTATCACCTTTAATATATTTTTATCGCTCTATATTTACTTTGTTAAAAATCGGGTTTCAAAATTTAGCCTTCTTTTAGTATGCCTGGTTTTTCTTCTGTTAGCATTAGCCTTTTCTCCAATTAAATTGTACCCAACAGTAATGCTTATTTTGATCTTTGAACTTGTATGGCTTGTACGGAATCGCTCTAAGTCTAATCTGATAATTGCTATAAAAAGAGCTTTTATTTTATTATCTCCTCTTCTGATTTTTTTCGTCTTTAAGCCTGCAGAAAATGAAATTGGCGCATTCAATAAGCTATGGATACATATTGTCAGTCTGGTAGAAAGCTTAAGTATGGGAAGACTGGATCATCTGCTTATTCCTTTCGTGGCTCTGTCTACCACAGTTTTACCTGCTACAATTCCAATGACGATATTAATAATACCTACAGCTATTCTGGCTGGAATTTTGTCTAAAAGAATACTCAAATTTTGTCTGGTAGTTTTTTTGACAACAGCAATAGGAGGAATTTTAACTTACCTTTTTTCCATTGGACACTCTGGTATTGCGATAAATCAGGCTATAGCAGGCTTTTTCATCCTTGGTTTGGCATTTGCTTTTTTAATTGAATGGCTAAACAACAAAAATCAGCTTTACTTAGGACTATTTTTCGGACCGTTAGTGGCTTTCTTTTATATTGTAAATATATGGTCGGGGTCAGGGGAATTGGATCTTTTTTTTGGAGGTGTTCATCGATATGTCACAGTCCCCTCAATTTTTACTTCCCTTTTTTTGGGTACTCTTATTGCTGTCCTTTACAAATCTATCCTGCAAAAATCAAAGCTCAAATTATTATCTTTCCTGCCTTTCCTGCTTTTGATACCCGTTATTTTTCTAAGCATTAAAGAAATAAACAAGTGGTATGATTATTCTTTTGCAATTGGTTTCGGTGAGGAGGATAAAATTTATATGCGCTCGCAGTTGAAACCGTATTTTCAAAACTTAAATCCTGATAATCCAAGGTTAATTTATATTGATATTTATACTGATCAGGAAAATACCCAGTATTACGGAAATACAGTTGTGGCCGGTTTTAATGTCTGGCCAATATGGTTACCTAATGTAAACTTTAAAGGAGAATTGGTTCCATACTTAACCACAGACTTTAATTTACTGAAATCATCCCTCACCCAAGTGGATGACCAAAAAGGTATTGCTTATTACCAAACATTATATAAAAGAAGTGTATTTTATAAACCGGAAAATTTTTACGCTGTTTTGCTAAAATCTAAAAAGGTAATTGATATAACAGATCAGGTTAAAACGCAGTTGGGTCTCTGAAAAGTTTGCTCTTTATTAACCCCAAGTTATGGAGTTTATATATAAAAATTGTCCAGAAAGTTTCCAGGATAAACTTACTCCCCATAATAAATTGTATTGACGAGGCTGCTTGATGGTATCTTGTTGGTATAGGAATTTCCCCTATTTTAAACCCATAACTTAATGCAGACATAACCATCTCCTGATCAAAAACAAACGCATTTGAGAAATGTTGAAATGGCACGGTTTGTAGCAACTTCCTGGAATATGCTCTAAAGCCTGAAAAATGCTCGGTGAAATTAACACCCAATAATATATTCTCCAATATACAAGTAATTCTGTTTACATAATACTTAATTTTTGGCATCCCTCCGGATAAAGCAGCCTGCCTGCTATAAACTCTGCTTCCAAACATAAAATCAAATCTATCTTGTTTAATTGGTCTGATTAATTCTTCAATTAATGAAGCATTGTATTGATAATCAGGATGCAACATAACCACAACATCAGGATCTAATTTTAGAGCTTCGGAGTAACAAGTTTTCTGATTACCCCCATAACCTAAGTTACTGGCATGACTAAAAACCTTAATCCCTAATTTTTTGGCAACTGCAACCGTATTATCATTGCTTTGATCGTCCACTAAAATAACATCTTTTCTAAGTTCTTTTGGTATTTCATAGTAAGTATCCTTAATTGTCTTTTCTGCATTGTAGGCAGGCATTACAATCACTACCTTAAATTTTTTATCCATGTTATTATTTTACTATATGAAGTTTAAGTTCGCTGCTGCAGTAGCGGTAATCCTGATTATTAGCCTTTTTGCTTTATATCCAAGTTTTAATCTGGCGCTTTTTGGTGACGACTGGCTGGCATTTTTCAGATATTTTCAACATGTAGGACCAAGGTCTCCGGGCGCCTGGAATCACCTAACCTACTATCTAACACCATATGGAGCCCAAGATATTTTAATGGGAGTCATGCAGAAAATCTTCGGTTTTGAATCGTTTTGGTATTATTTAATCTCTTATGTATTAAGGATCGTGGCTGCATTCTCATTTTATCCTTTAGTTTTCTACCTCACTAAGAGTAAAATCGCTTCCTTTTTTGCAGTTTTATTTTTCTCAATCACAACCATTGGACTGGATGCTACCAACTGGGTTTTTAATATGCCCTCCTATATAACTATCGCTTTCTTTAATTTGTGTTTGTATTTCTTCCTTAAAGCAAGAGGGGAGAGTAACCCTTTTTCTTTAATTATTTCAGCAATCCTTTACTATTTTGCCTATATAACAACCCCCATCAGGATGCATGGGTCACTACCATTTATCTTTTTACTTGAGGTCTTTTGGGTTATTCAAAACAGAAATTTTAAAACAATTAAAAAATCTGTCATTAGATTTTCCGTCTTTTTGGCAATATTTCTAATTATCAGATACACGGGTCAATCACAGGGTCCTCCACAGGAAATAGCTGAGAGATTTAATTTAGGGATACAAGCAATATCTATGCTTCTGCAGCAGGGAAGATTTGATTTTCTTTTTTATCCCATTGTGATGTTTGGAAGTATGATAATCCCTGATTTTATCGGACCACAGGGACAAATTATTGCAGTCAGACAATTGTTCCCTCTACTTATTTTAACAACGCTAATCTTTGCTGTTATCGCCTTTTTTATCATCAAAAATGTTGGTAAGTTTAGCCCTAAATTTTTTATTAATCTATTGATTGCTTTGGGTTTATGGGCAGTTTTGGTTATTTTAATCTATAAAGGTAATCAAAATTCCTTTAATAATACAAATCAGATTTTTTCATTACTGATTGGAGGATATACTCTAATTCTGATTGGCTTTCTGGCAGTAAAATACTTCAAGGAAAAATACATATCTCAAGCTCTCTTTCTAGGAGTCTCATGGTCCATCACTTCATTCTTTTTTGCCTGGTGGTGGGTACCAACATCAATCTTCCCCACCACTTACAGGTATTTAATTGTATCTGCAGTAAGCATAACCATCATCTTGGCAACAATAATCAGTTTAGGCAAAGAGAGAAAACAACAAATCGCCATTTTTGCAACACTTTGCATAATTTTAATCCTGCACATTTTTGCAACACGCATTTACATTAATAATCTTTTGAGTACTCACGGACAGGAAATCAGTAAAAAAATTTGGTCTTCTATGCCCTATGTTTCTGAAATTGGCAAAAGTAAGGAGCCGATAATTTTTTACTTTGAAGGGGATGGCACCAATGGAGGAATTCTCCACGATGTTATAACCTTCGGATTTCCACCCCATATGGCAATACTTTATAATCTAAGAGAGGAGGATGGGGGTCTTCCTGTGCCTATGGATGACATTAGACAGTTAGTTTCTGCTGTAACAGACGGAAAGGCTTTACCCGCTTATGGATATCCGGTAAAACCAATATCCCCTGATAGGGTTTATGCCTTTTATTTGCAGGGAAAAGATAATCTGATAAACATCACTTCCGAAGCAAGAAATAAACTGGAACAACTAAAATCAGGGGTTAAGCCTTAATTCTCCGAGCACCTCATCTTTAACATTAATAAACTCGCCGTTTGTTACTCTGACTGCATAGAAAGTATCCATTTTATAAAAATGGTCTATTTCGCTTACTAAAGTAACTTTTTTTATATTATCATCTTCTTCCAAACATCTACCCTTATATATAAAACCCAATTCTTTATCCCTTAATTGAATAGCAGAAAGAAGTATATTCCTATCAAAGATAGCCTCTATGCAACCAGAAACCTCACCTCTTCTAAAATGCAACCATTCCCCAAAATCCTTCTCAACTAAAGCATCTTTGTAAAATTGTGGAGTTCGTCTTAAGTTAACTTGATCTTCGGCAATTTCCAAATACACTAAAATGTCTCCTGTTTTTGTGGAATCCCCCAAGTTTTTTATTAACTCTCCATGCAACTTTTGTTGATCTTTTAAATTGACTCTCTCGGGATTTATAACCAGATATTGTTTAGTAATGGCTACCCCGTGAGAGTAATAATAAATCATCAATACGCCGCCAATAATAATAAATGCAATTGCCCTGGATAACTCGTTATATTTTAATTTTTCATAAGTTAAGACCAGGATAGCAGCCAGCATAAGCGTAGTACCCATAGCGGGTATGGCAAAATACCAGTGAACACTAATCCAGTCGTTGATTAACGGTCCCATTATCACCCATGTTGGCCAGAGGAATATCACTGAAAATATTGACCCTACCCATACAGCTTGAAGCAGATTATTCTCTTTGCTTTTTCTCCATTCCAAAAAACAGGCGAAAGCGACCGTAAATATATATAAACCAACTAATGCCGGAAATTTTGTGAATACAAAATGACCCGGGTAAGACTTGATGGGGTTTTCCGATAAATACAGGTGA
>Ga0209514_10006601_pt1 | contig 14147 bp, 15 predicted proteins | sample Subgrocontami58m_FD_187452 | JGI IMG/M metagenome (GOLD analysis project Ga0209514, IMG submission 187452) | Subsurface groundwater microbial communities from S. Glens Falls, New York, USA - GMW37 contaminated, 5.8 m (SPAdes) (version 3) | ecosystem: Environmental > Aquatic > Deep subsurface >...
CACCACACCTCCGTGCCGTCTCCGCGTCTCAGTGCCTCCGTGGTGACGTGACATCGCGAGCCTGCGAGCCGCCCGCGGCCCGCGTCGCCCACTTGCATCTTCCCTCTCGGCCCGCCTCCTGCTACGTTCCAGCACGCCATGGCCACCGACCTCCTGTCCGACAAGCACCTGCGCCTCCGCGAGGCCTGCGCCTCCCTCGGCTCCGCCCTCGTCGCCTTCTCGGGCGGCGTCGACAGCACCCTCCTCCTCAAGGTCGCCTTCGACGCCCTCCGCGATCGCTGCCTCGCCGTGACCGCGAAGTCGGAGACCTACCTCGACGAGGAGCTCACCGACGCCATCGATCTTGCGAAACAGATCGGCGTCCGCCACCTCGTCGTCGAGACGAGCGAGCTGGCGATCGAGGGGTACGCAAAGAACCCCGGGAACCGCTGCTTCTTCTGCAAGGACGAGCTCTTTTCCCGCCTCGGGCCGATCGCGGAGCGCGAGGGGTGCGCCTGGGTCCTCTACGGCGCGAACGCGAGCGACCTCGGCGAGTTCCGCCCCGGCATGGAGGCGGCCCGCGGGAGGGGAGTGAAGGCGCCTCTCCTCGAGGCCGGCCTCACCAAGGACGACATCCGCGCCCTCGCCCGCGATCTGGGGCTGCCGAACTGGGACCATCCGGCCAACGCCTGCCTCTCCAGCCGCTTCCCCTACGGCACCGAGATCACCGCCGAGAGGCTCCGCCAGGTCGCCCGCGCCGAGCGCGCCATGCGCGACCTCGGCTTCCCCCACGTCCGCGTGCGGCACCACGACAAGCTCGCCCGCATCGAGGTCCCCTCCGACCGTATCGAGGAGCTGGCCCGCCCCGAGGTCCGCCGACGCGTCGCCGAGGCCCTCCGCGCCGCAGGCTACCTCTATGTCACCGTCGACCTCATCGGGTATCGCAGCGGGAGCCTCAACGAGGCCCTCCGCCCCGCCGATGTTTCCAAACCTTCCCCTGTCGTTACCCCGGGGTAGGGCTCACCCCGGTGCGTGCCCGGATCGTGTGGATCCGCGTCACGTGCGAGAGGTGTAACTCCAAGCACATGCAACCCTTTGGATGGACGCATGGAATGCGATGGCCGGAAACCAGCGTGGCAAGGGAGATGATAGGATCACTCTCGTGAGTCGGGTTCCTCAATTCAGGAGTGAGTGAGATGAAGAAGCTGCTTTGGCTGGTGGTGCTCGCGGTCGTGTTCGCCGCCCCGGCGATGGCCTGCTCGCACGGCGCGCCGCCCAGTCCGCCCCCGCAGAACAACGACTTCGGCGCGTAGCCGATCTCGCCGTTCGCGTGCAGAGGCCGTCTCGACCCGAGGCGGCCTCTCTGCATTCCGGTACATCGCACTTGAAGGAACCGCGCGAATGGCGTAGTGATCCCGCCATGCCGACCGACCCCTCCGACGTCGGTTGGCGGTCTTGCGCCGCCTCGTGGCCCTCGCGGGGCCGCTGAACGCCGAGCTGAACCTCCCCTCGCTCCTCGGCCTCGTCCTCGACCCGGCGATCGAGGTGACCGGCGCCGAGCGCGGCCTGGTGCTGCACGTCGACGCGAGCCTCCAGGCGCGCGTGCAATCGGCGCGGAACTTCGGCGGGACGCCTGCGGACGAGCGCGACCTCGCCTTCAGCCGCACGGTCGTCGCGGACGTCGTGCGGGGAGGGAAGCCGCGGACCTCGGCCGACGCGATGGACGACGCGGGGCTGGCGGGCGTGGTGAGCGTGCAGAAGCTCGGTGTGCGCTCGCTCCTCTGCGTGCCGTTCCGGATCAAGGAGCGGGTCGTCGGGGCGATCTACCTCGACCATCGGACGCGGCCCGACGCCTTCACCTCGCTCCACCTGCGCGCCGTCACGGGGCTCGCCGACCAGGCGGCGGTGGCGATCGGGAACGCGGCGCTGTTCGAGCGGCTCTCGCAGTCGATCGCTCACCTCAACACGAAAGTCCGGCGCCTGGAGGAGGAGGTGAAGCGCCGGCCCGGCTTCGCGACGATCCTTGGGCAGTCCCGCTCGCTCATGGAGGCGCTCAAGACGGCGGGGCGGGTCGCGACGGCGAACGTGCCGGTCCTCATCCTCGGCGAGACGGGGACGGGGAAGGAGCTGGTCGCGCGGGCGGTCCACGAGGCGAGCAAGCGCGCGGAGGGGCCGTTCGTCCCCGTGAACTGCGCGGCGGTGCCGAAGGACCTGGTCGCGAGCGCGCTCTTCGGCCATGTGAAGGGGGCCTTCACGGGGGCGACGTCGGACCATGCGGGGCACTTCGAGCAGGCGAACGGAGGGACGCTGTTCCTCGACGAGGTAGGGGACCTGCCGCTCGACGTGCAGGCGGCGCTGCGCCGGGCGGGAGGGAACGTCTCGAAGGCGGCGGAGGAGACGGGGATGAACCGGGTGCTGATGCAGAGGAAGATGAAGGAGTGCGGGGTGGACGCGAGAGCGTACAGACGGCTGGGGGATGCGACGGGCGATGAGGAGGAATAGGCGGGGGCGAATTTGCAAGTTTCAATGCGCAATGTGCATGTAAGTCTCAATGAAGGAAGGCCAAGGGACGTCCCATCCAACTGACTGGGGGAAGGACGTCCTTGGGCCTTTGCACCTTGGAACTTACATGCCCATTGCGCATTGAAACTTGCGAATTCGTCGCCCCATGTTTCCATTCCCGGACCGGTTGCTACCCGGCGGTGCCACTCACCTCAGTGACCCTCCATCTGTCCAGATCCGGGGGTGAGCGCTTGCGGTAGAGCTCACGTGGCACCAAGGGGTTCCGTCAAGTGTGCCATCACGTCACTGTCGGGCGACCATGGCCTCCCCCTTACAGGGGTCTACTGGCGTGAGTTGGGTTCTTGTAGAGGAGAGTACAATGAAGCGGTTCTTCGCGCTGGTGGTGCTGGTCCTGGCGATGGTGGCTCCGAGCTTCGTGTGCGCATGCTCCCACGGCGCGCCGCCGAGCCCGCCCCCGCAGAACAACGACTTCGGCGCGTAGCCTCGAAGTCCTCAGAGTAGCAGTCGCAACGATGGCCACCTCGCTTGCCCGGGGTGGCCTTCGTGCATTCCAGGCCACCGCGTGTTTCGCGGGGTGAGGGCGCGCGAGCCCGGCCCGCGCGCCCTCGAGTGTGCCTACGGCTTCGCGGCCTCGCCGCCCTTCGCCGCCTGCTTCCCGTCGCCCTTTGCGCGACGCTCCACCGGCGTTGGCGAACTCCTGTCAGAATCCTAACCACTGATAGCTGAAGCGGTTCTCCGAATGACAGGTCTTCGACCCTGTCGCACGCGTGATCCACCCGAGGGGACTTCGATGGACCGATGCCCGAAGTGCGGCGGAGAAATGCGCCAGACCGAGAAGGACACCTCGTCCGGCCGGGACATCCGCGAGTACACCTGCGGGGGATGCGGCCACGAGGTGATCGAGCACGGGGGCGACGCCCTGTGGAAGGTCCTAAGCGACGATCGCGAGGCGAACGCGGCCGCGGAGAGGCGAGGCGACGTCCTCGTCGAAGGCGGGCTCCCCTTCCGGACCTGGGAGTCGGGGGTCATGGTCCGCGCGGCCGCATACATCCTGGGCGTCAAGGCGGTCCAGTACGGAGCGATGTTCTCGATCGTGGCCCTGCTCCCGAAGCGGGCAGGTTTGATGTTCTCCTCCCTTGTGGAGTGGCTTCTTGTGGCCATCCTGGCGGCAATTCCCGTCCGCCCGCTTCTTCGTCGCGCAGCGTGGGCGCGGGTTGTCGCCCCTCTGGCGATCGTCGCACCGCTGGCGTGGAACTGGGGCCGCTACTTCCTGAGGGGCGGCAACACCGGGATGCTCCTCCGGGGGATTTCGGTCTCCCATCTGCCCGCCGTGCTCATTAGCAGCGTGTCCACCCTCGCTGGCGTCTTCGTGATCCTCGTCGTGATGGAACGTTCGGCGTTCGAGGGCCGCGGAGAGCCGCTCCCCCCGCTCTCCTCGGTGCTCCGCGTGAGGGGCTCGCTCCGAGCTCCTCTGGCGGCGGTGATGGTCGTGTTCGCGGTCGCATCGCTCCTGTACGGGCAGATCAGCCTCTGGAGCTTCTACCTCGGATGGCGGTGAGGGCATTTCCTTCCGTGTGGTGTGAGGCGAAGACCTTTCGGGTCGGTTAGCGCAGCTCGCCCAATGACTTGCGCCCATTCGAGCGCTCGTTTGCGGGCGAATGGGGCCGCGGCAGGCAGTCCCACGACGACCGCAGCTTACTCGACGTTCATGTTCAACTCTACGGGGTCTCGGCGAAGCGGCTCAACGAGCAGATCAAGCGGAACCGAAAGCGGTTTCCCGAGGACTTCGTCTTTCAACTCACGACCACCGAATGGGATGCTCTGAGGTCGCAGATTGCGACCTCAAAACAGGGCCGCGGCGGGGCGCGCTACGCGCCCTGTGCATTCACGGAGCATGGCGCCATCATGGCCGCGAACGTGCTGAACAGCTCCCACGCCGTCAGGGCGAGCGTTCATGTCGTGCGCGCCTTCGTCCGACTTCGTCAGGCGCTCGTGGCGCACCGAGAGCTCGCGCAGAAGGTCAACGAGCTGGAGCTCAAGGTCGGGACTCATGACACCGCCGTCACGCGGATTCTGCATGCGATCCGCCAGTTGATGGAGCCGCCGCCTGAGCCCCCCAAGGAGCGAATCGGGTTTCGACCGCCGAGTGCCGCGCCCGATGCAGGGGACTCCGGAACGCGCGGCGCATAGCGTGATGGAGCGAAGTCCCTTCGGGCGGGCTGCGCCTCGACCCGGAGGGAGCACCCCGCGCCTCGCGGTCGCCCCGGTCGACTCATGTCCGCGCGAATATCCCCCCCGTGGCTCGTACCCCACCGACGCCCTGGCGGCCCGATCAGGGCGACACGTAGTGGTACTTGGACACGACCCGGCCGCGGGTGTCGAAACCGACCGTCCATTCCTCCCCGCAGATCGTGATCGGGTCGGCGTACCAGCACTCGCGGACGCACTCGCCGGCGTTGGTGCGGATGTCGGCCTCGTCCCACGAGACGTTCTCCGGGCGGCCCGTCGTCCGGTCGGGCCTGCCGAGCAGCCCGATGACCCGCTCCTCCGGGTCGCCGCGCTCCACCCGCTCGTACCCGCTGGCGCGGGAGTGCCCGAGCCAGAGTCCGTAGCCGAGGTAGGAGCTGACGGCCAGCGCCGCCGCGACGACCGTCCACTTGAGGATTCGCTTCATCAGACATGCGCCCTGAGGCGTCGCATCGAATCAGCGGCGAAGCTCGAGCACGAGCGCCGCCGCCCGCTCGCGCACCTTCGGGTTCGAGTCGCTGCGCGAGGCCTCCTCGAGCCGAGGGAGGACGGCGGCTCCGAGGCGCTTCAGCGCCCATGCCGCGAAGTCCGCCTCTTGCCTGTCATCGCTTCCCAGCTTCGCGATCGCGAAGTCGACCGAAGATGGATCCGAGACCTGGTGTTCGAACAGGAGGCAGATCGCCTGCAGGCGCGTGTCGTCGTACTTCCCGCGGGCGGCCGCCTGGAGCGCAGGAATCCCCTCCGAGCCGTGCCAGTCCATGGAGATGATCGCCTCGTACCGGATCCTGGGAACCGGGTCCCGGCTGAACTCGGCGAGGGCCTGGATCCCAGGCGGTCCCAGGCAGCCCAGCGCGCGCGCCGCCGAGGCCCGCATCGACATCTCCTCCCACGCGTCCGCCCCGTGCGGTTGCCTGACGCACTCGACCAGCTTCGGGATCGCGGCCGACGCGGACGGGCCGATGGCGCCGAGAGCGAAGAACGCGGCCTCGCGGATGGCGTAGTGCGGATCCTGGAGCAGCTCGAGGATCGCGGGCACCGCGCGGGAGGCCGCGGGGGCGAGCCCCTCCAACGAGAGCAGCGACTCCTGCCGCACGCCAGGATCCTCGTCCCCGAGCAGCCGCGTCAGACCGTCGACGACGCGCCCGTCCGCCGGATCGAACGGGGGGAGGACGTAGGCGGCGCACTTCCGCGCGTCGGGGTCCGGGCTGCCGAGGTCGCGGAGCCACTCGTCGAGGGGCTTCCTGTTCCGCTGCGCGACGAGTTTCCGGCCCTCGTCGATGTCGGAGGCGAACCCGTAGAGGCGCCCGCTGCCCTGCGAGAGATTGATCGGCCCTCCGCCCTCGGGGATGCGGAACTCCAGGTCGAGGTCCTTGAGCTGGGGGACGTCCACCCATCCCACGCGGTACGTCACGCCGGGCCGGAAGGGCGGCAGCGCGGAGAGCGCCGCGGCGTCGACGCCGGGGATCGGGTCTCCCCACCTCCAGCTCCTGATCGTCGTCCCCCGCTCGACCTCAGGATAGAGTTGGACCCTCGCCCAGGGCGTCGGCTTCGGCCCGAGCGGCTCCTCCCAGATCAGGAGATCGATGGGCGGGCAGGGCGCGCGGTCCGGGGCGAAGGCCGGCGTGAAGGAGAAGTCGAACACGGGGCGTGTAGGGTCACCCTCCGTCCGGACCTTGACGAAGAGGGTCACGCCCTCGCCGCGCACGCTTGGTCAATAGATCGTGTGGGCACGCCGACAGCCTCCCGTCGCCACGACGAAGCCCGCGACGACTGCCGCCAGGAGGAGGTGGGACGGACGCATGCCTTCGCTCCTACACGGTTATCCTACGGCAGGCCCGGCTCCGCGGGCAACGGTTCGCGAACGCGGCCAAGACCCCTCGGGTCCAGGTCGGCATTGTCCCGCGCGAGGCTGCGACGAGATGGAGTCCACACTTCCGCTTGTCGGCAATCCGCGGCAGGGCTAGACTGCCTGAAGGCTGGCCGCACACGTGAGAACTGCCCATGCGCTTCGAGTGGGACGCGAGGAAGGCCACATCGAACCTCAAGAAGCACGACGTGTCTTTCGACGAGGCAGCGACCGTGTTCTATGATCCCCTAGCCGCCACATTCGCCGATCCGGAGCATTCGCGCGAGGAGAGTCGATTTGTCACCGTCGGCTACTCAGCGCAGGGCCGACTCCTCGTAGTGTGCCATGTGGAGCGAGGCGGGGTCCTGCGCCTGATCAGCGCACGCCGCGCGACGCCTCGCGAGAGGAGACGCCATGAAGACTAGGAATCAGACCGGGTCGGATGAAATGCGACCCGAGTACGACTTCGACTACTCGACAGCCGTCCGCGGCAAGTACCATCGTCGCCTCCTCAAGGAGGGGGCGAACGTCGTGGTGTTGGAGCCCGACGTGGCCAAGGCATTCCGCAGCTCGGCAGCGGTGAACGAGGCTCTCCGCTTCCTGCTTAGGATGTCTGAGGCGACCCAGCGTCTCACATCGCGCTCCAGCGGACGGGCGCCGAGCGCCCGCCGCTGAGCGGGAACGTCGTGCCGACACGCTCCTCCCTGCCCGTGCTCGTCGACGAAGCCCTCGTGAAAGTGGGCGAATGGGTCCCCCTCGCGCAGGCCACGGGGTCCCCTGAAGCTCCGCCAAGCGGGGCGAGGCAACCTCAAGGGACCTGCGCCCAGTCCGACTACTCCGACGCGACCCAGCCCGCGGTCGTCGGATCCTCGCTCGGCCACCGGTCGGTCCCTTCCGTGACGTCGGGACCCTGGTCCTTCTGGTACACGACCCCCTCCTCGTTCACGATGAAGGTGCGCACTCCACTCTTGTCGTACTCCGCGGGGTAGGCGCAGAAGGCGTACTTCGCGGGATTCGTGGAGGCCACGCCGTCGCCGTCCAGAAGGTACTCCTCCCCCCCCTGGTCGGTCTTCAGCACGCGCAACCAGTACCCGGCCTTGGGCGTCCCCGCTTCCTTCGACCAGGCCGCGAGCCCCGCGCGATCCGCCTTCGCCATGCCGATGTCCACGTACTTGAGCATGCGTCCCCCCGCGTCCTTCGTGAAGTAGAACGCCGCGATGTCCTTCGTCCAGTAGTCCTGCGCGCCGTTGCGGTCCGAGTCTGTCTGTCGCCAGACGCCCTCCGTGCTGACGAGCTGTTTCAGGGCGGCTACGGCCTTCGCCTCGTTCGCCGCGATTCGGTTGCGCATCCCCATCGCGGTGGCCTCCACGACGTCTTCGCGACTCGCGAACTCGCCCGCGCGGACCCGCTGCTCGAGACCCAGCCACCCCTCGAGGTCCTGCGAATTGTGCCCTACCTTCGCAGCCCACTCCTGTGCTGTCGCGAACGCCAGCTTCCAGGAACCGTCCTCCTCGATGACCTTCCCCCCACCGGCCTTCTCTTCCCCGACTGCCGCCACCCAGTCCCCCATGATCTCGGCAACGGGCTTCTTGACGGTCAGATCCACCCTCTCGCCCGAGACCCCGAACTTCTCGTCGACCGCCTCGTTGAGCGCCTTGTTGGCGAGTCCGAGCTTCCCGTAGAGTGCGACGAATCGCGCGAGAGCGCTCCCCAGCGGATCGGCGATGCGCCCCACGGCGCCACTCACGTCGCCCGACTCCAGCATGGCCTCGAGGCGGGTCATCGCCTCTTCAGCGGACTTCGGTGCGTCCTCCGTCTTGGCAGGGGGACCGCCCGCGTGGGCCGGCGTCCCGGAGCCCGCCGCCGCTTCCAGCACCGTGAGCTTCTTGAGGTACTGCCGCTTCAGCTTGAATCGACCGAGTCCCGATTCGACGGCCAACTCCTCGAGGTTGACCGTCCCCTGGGCCACGGAGCCGTCCTTCAAGCGCACGACGTCGGGCGTTCCGAACGCGATGCTCTCCACTCTCTCCACGGCGACCTCGACCTCGCCGAACCCCGTCGTCATGGGGAGCTTCGCGAGGGAGATCTTCCCGTGAATGGTGTCGCCGCTCGTCGTCTCGATCGACACCGTCACATCGGCGAAGAGCGACAGGGAGAGGGTCAGGGCCAGGAGGAAGATACGCACGGAGCCACTCCTGAGAGAATCCAGGCGCACGGAGTCGCCCAGGCCGGTGGCGGGCTTGAGGAATCGCAAGGTACCCCGGACCGGAAGCGCATTCAAGGCTCTTCCGGGTCGGCGTGGCCCTGCGGCGGAACTACGCCGGTTCCATCTGAACCGCCCTCGGCAACGGCATCTTCAGCCGCGGCATCAGGGCCATCACGATGACGAACAGCGCGAGCGCCCCAGCGGTGATCAGCATGCCCTGCAAGCGCGTGTGCATCGAGGCAAGCAGCGTCATCGCGTAGATCGCGGCGGCCGGCAGGACCACTCCGCCAAGCCCCACGCCGAACCCCATCCGCGCCACCGAGAAGACGGAGAGCACTAGCAGCACCAGGCCGGCCGAGGCGAGGATCGCGGCGCCGATCGGGATGAACTCCTGCGCGAAGTACATCAGCGGATAGGCCCCCGTGAACGTGCCGATGATCAGGAGCAACGTCCAGCGGTCGCAATTGGCGCCGGGGTAGGCCCGGGCGAACAGGCCGATCAGGAGGCCGAAGAGGACCACGCTCAGCGGGCCCAACCACGTCAGCTCGCCCAGGCGGTCGATCGGCGCGATGCCCAGGACGTCCACGACGATGGGCCGGCCGAAGAGCAGCCGCTGGTACTCCCAGGTGTAGATCGTCTTGCCGTCCTCGCGAGCGTACCGGGTGGGCTGCAGCGACAGCTCCAGCATCCGCACGTCGGAACCGACGGCCGTGAGGTCGATGTGGAAGGTGTCGAGGATCCCGCTGGGCGGGGTCTGGAGATTGTAGAGGCCCTTTCCGACGGCCGAGTAGGTGATCGACATCGGCGTGGGTTCCGCGGGAAGGGGGCCCGACCAGACGAGCTTGTCGCCGCGGATGGAGACGAACTCGCTAGGCTTGCCGTTGACCGTGATGGCGACGTCGCCCAGGGAGATGATCTGCGGCGGCAGGGGCAGTTGGACCTCGCAGTCACCCGTCTTGGCGGGGTTGAAGACCTGGAACCTGGCGGTCATCGCCGCGGTGTAGATCGACTCGGGGTCGGCGGTGCCGACGCTCAACTGCGGCGTGAGCGAGACCGTGGCCTCGAAACTCTTCACGATGGCCTGAGGCTGCTTGGGTTCCTGACCCTGCGCGCCGGGAGGAGGACACGCGAGAAGGGCCGGTCCCACCTTGAGTGCGACCTGGGGGGCGTCTCCCTCGACCGTACGCTTGCGCGCCGCAGCCAGGGCGGGGAGGAGAAGGGCCGAGAGCACACCGATGATGCAGACGACCGCGAGCAGTTCGATGAGCGTGAACCCACGAAGCCTGGCAGAGTGCTTCATGACGGCATTCGTCCACTACGAGCCCCCTCGGGACGGATCGCGCCCAGAGCCGCCTCGCAACATGCGGGCAGACCTTCTCCGAGGACGATTTCCGAGGCGCGGACGCACCGGACGGCACCTGAACGAAGTGCGCCCCGCCGCGCGCGCGGCGGAACAGGCGTGTGTTCGAGGGACGGAGGGAGGGCAACGGCTGCCGTGAGGTCCCTGGCGGTCGATCGCGAGGAGGCTCGTTCACTCGCACGATTCAGGACGGGTGCGGAAGGGATGATGAGTATGGATGAAGAACAGAGGTACTGCTTCGCGTGCCCTTCCTGTTTCGATGAACCCCTGCGATGGCGCCCGAGACTGGACCCGCCTTCCATTGCACAGCCACTCGTCCACTCTCTTCAGGCCACTCGTCTTCGTCTCGACTCCACCTCCTTCCGTGGCGAGAAGCGCGATACGTCCACGACTCAGAGTATAGCTCGGCGTTTCTTGGTTGGCTGGGCATTCCCGAGGTGTCCGGCACCTGGCCCTGCGGGCACGAAGTCCTCTCGGGCAGGTTCGCCCCATTCGACGGCATTGACGTCCGCCTTCATCGATGGATAGGATTCGTCCCTCGCCCTGCCGCACACCCGCACCGGGATCCACCCGGGCCGAGTCGAGACCTCCCGCTTCCGCCGCCAAGGTACGGAGTCGACCATGGACACCGCCGCGCTTGTCGACCTCGTTCAACGGTACAAGGCAGATCCCGAGTCAGTCTACGCGACCTGGTTTGTTGGAGGGCCCGAACGGCTCAAGGCCTTTCGGTCGATTCGCCGCGGCGTGAAGGACACGGTGGACGCCATCGTCGCAGGCAAGTTCGGCAACGACTTCAAGGGCTCGCCCCTCGAAGTCGTCCTGGAGGCGATCACCGAGCAGAAGCAGGTATTTGAGGGAGCGGCGCACGCCTTCTACTGGAAACCCAAGCTGCGAATTCCGGACATCTACGAAAACGAATCGAACCAGCGGCGCTTTGGCGCATTTCTCTCGGGCTGTCTCGCGGCCAACAGCGAGGACCAGGTCCTCGCGGAAATGAGCAGGCTCGCCGAGACCCAGATCAAGGGACTCGGCCCCGCAGTCGCCAACATCATCTACTTCCTCCACCCGACCGTCGTCTGCCCGTTCAATACCGCCATCCTGAACGGATTCAACGCCTTGTTCGCGGACCGGAAGAAACTCGGTTCATGGAAGACCTACCTGGAGATGCGGGAGGTCATCCTCAGGTCGAACGCCGAAGTCCAAGAGCACCTTTCCAAGGACCTCGGCGCCTTCGCAGGGCTCCTCTTCGAGATTGGAAGCGGCCGCATGCCTCTCCCGGGGGGCCCCGGCGAGGCATCCCAGGAGCTCAAGGTGAAGGCCGAAAGGGCCGCGCACCTCCGCCACGACAAGGTCGTCGCGGACGCACGCGAGGAGTCCGACCACACGCGAATCCAGCATTGGCTGATCCGGATCGGGCGCGCGCTTCACTACGATGTTCACGTGGCCCGCAACGACCGCCACCTGAGCTGCTGCGGCGAGGCCTTCTCGATGCTCACGGTCGCCGACCTCCCCGCGACCGACTGGCCGTCGGATGTCCGTGACACGGTCGGGCTGATCGACGTGGTGTGGCTGGACCGGGCGTCCCACGCATTCGTCGCCGCCTTCGAGATCGAGAAAAGCACGAGCATCTTCTCGGGGATCCTCCGCCTGGAGGACCTCGCCCGGTCCATCCCCTCCTGCGGATGCGATCTCTTCATCGTCGCGCCCGGTGCTCGCGAGCGGGATGTCGTGCGACAGCTCGTCCGGCCCGCGTTCCGAGGCGAACTCGGGGGCATACCGATGGCCTACATCCTCTTCGAGGACCTTGACGAGCACGGGGAGTCCGTCTGCAAGCTTGGCGAAGACAAGGCCATCCTCCGGAGGATTACCCGTCGCGTGGATTCCGCATCCGCTCCTGCCGATCCGCCGAAGAGACCCGACGCCGGGCAAGGGGCCTCACCTGCGGGATGACCCGGACCCGAACCTGCACTTCCCGGCTTTCCCAGAGCGAATCGACTCGCGGCGGCTTCTTCTCAGGAAGCACGACCTCTCCCTCGCGGCCGAGATGTTCCAGTTCGTCGACCGGGACCGCGAGCGCCTCGGGAGATTCCTGCCCTGGGTCCCCTCGGTCCAGTCGACGGAAGATGAGGAGAACTACATCCGCCGGACCTGGGAGTCCTGGGAAAAGCAGTCGATGTTCGACTACGGCATCTTCCTCACGGGACCGGGCGCGCCGGCGTACGCGGGGAACATCGGCGTCCACTCCCTCTCCTGGCCCAATCGTCGCGCCGAGCTCGGGTACTGGATCGGCGGGCCTCACGAGGGGCACGGATACGTCACCGAGGCCGTGCAGGCGCTCGAGGGCGTCCTGCGCGACGACGTCGTCGCGGGCGGGCGGTACCACGACACGCGCCTCTACGCGAAGCTGAGTCACGAACGGACCGATTGAACCGCCGTCGGCAGTATTACCCTTTCACGGCGGCCAGGGCGGCACGCGCGGCCTTGCGCAGCTTCGCGTCGAAGGGGCTCTTCGCGGCCGCCTCGAGCGCGGGTAGGGCCGCCTTCGCGGCGGGTCCAAGCCCCGAGAGGGCCACGGCCGCCTTCTCGCGCACGAACGAGTTGTCGAACGTCAGGTCGGCCGCAAGCGCCTCCGCCCCCTCCGCCCGCCTCAACCGCGCCAGGGCGTGCGCCGCGTCGCTCTGGCAGCGGCGGTCGGGATCGAGCAACAGCGAGAGGAGCACCTCGATCGCCGCATCCTTTTCCTCGCCGAGGCGAGCCAGAGCCTCGGCCGCCTCGATCCGGTCCCACCACTTCGCCGTGTCGTCGCGCACCGTCGCCACGAGGACCGCACGGGCCTCGGCATGCTCCGGCTGGATCAGCACGAGGGCCGCTCCCGCGGACACAGCCAGGTTGACCGTCCCGTCGCCTGCCGACATGTTGAGCGCCTTTGCCGCCGCCTCGAGCCGGGCGCGGGCCTCGTTGGAGAGAGGGGCGTTCGTTTGCGCCAGCACCGCGGCGAGGTCCTTCTCCGCCGCGGCGGCCGGTGCGCCGATCTTCCCCAGAGCCCGGATCGCCGCAAGCCGCACGAAGGCGTCGGCGTCCGCCTCCACGACGTGGAGGAGCGACGGGACCGCCTTCGCCGCGTCGGCGCCCAATGCCTCCAGCGCCCGGATCGCATCGCCGCGCACGTTGCGGTCCTCGCTCGCGAGCGCAGCCGCGACCGCGTCCAGCCCGCGGCGAACCACGGGCAGATGCTCGGGAAGTGCCGCGGCGGCGGTCTGACGGAGCGCGGGGGCCTGGAGGGCGTCGAGGAGCATCTTCGCCGCCTCCGGATCGTCTGGCTCGAACGTGAGGAGCGCGACCGCGGCTTGCAGGGCCACTCCTGCGTCCGAGCCGGTCATGGCCGCGCGCAGGGCGGGGAGGGCGGCCTCCTTGTCCGCGCCGATCTTTCCGAGCGCCTGGGCCGCGGCAGACTGCAGCTCGGCGTCCCCATCCTTGAGCGCCGCGAGCAGCTCCGGCGCCGCGGCGCTCGCGTCGGGTCCCACCTCGCCGAGGGCCAGCGCGGCGAGCACGCGCGTCGAGGGCTTCTCCGCCCCGAGCGCCGCGATCAGCGCGCCGACCGCGGGGCGCCCGATCTCGCCCAGCGTGGAGCAGGCCTCCGCGGCGTCCAGATCGTCCTCGCCGGAGAGCTTCGCCGAGAGCTCGGCGACCTTCGCGAGCACGGCCGGATCGGTGTCGAACGCCGCGTCCGGGTCTTGCGCGCGCGCCGAGGGCGACGAGAGGAGAAGGGCGGTGGTGCAGAGAAGCGTGGAGAAACGATGCGACATGGGGGCCTCCGGGCAGGGGCGGGGCAGCTTGAAACGCATTGCCGTCAGGATAAGCCCCGAAGGGGCGACATGTACCAGCCCAGGGCGCAGCCCTTATCTTTACCCGCATTTTCCGGGATTTCGGTGGGAGACTCATAGATACTGCTCGCGTTGATGCCGGACAAAGGTGGGACCGCAAGC
>Ga0209514_10006616_pt1 | contig 14130 bp, 15 predicted proteins | sample Subgrocontami58m_FD_187452 | JGI IMG/M metagenome (GOLD analysis project Ga0209514, IMG submission 187452) | Subsurface groundwater microbial communities from S. Glens Falls, New York, USA - GMW37 contaminated, 5.8 m (SPAdes) (version 3) | ecosystem: Environmental > Aquatic > Deep subsurface >...
CTGTTTTGAAAGCCCTTAGTTTACTGCGGAAAAAAGGCTATCCGAGTGGCCGCTTTTGAAGTGGCCACGACTGGCCGCTTTTGGGTGGCCGCCGGGGCAAAACATCAAGAGAGGGAATTTGATCTTTGTTTTTAAGCCGAGCGAAAGCTCTCCAATCTCTATGATGCTTCAAATCTTTATGAACCTGCCGAAATGAAACAAGACGTTTGAGAGGAAGCAAAAGATGGATACGATACAGTTGAGAAGGTTTGAAATCAGGATGTGGCCCTCTATCAGGGCAAGGAAAAGAAAGTTCGCGGTCGATCTTTTCATCCGGAATGATTGCTGAAATGTTCTCGAGTAATGGTTCCATGGTGTCTCCTCTCGAAAGACATCATAGATCGAAAATAAAGAATTTGCTAGATTTGAAAAAAATGATATTTGTTAAATAATTTCAACACCTTAAATCAAAACCCCGATCACCCTCTCATATGCTTTGATAATGGCTATCAGCAGTATTTCTTACTAGATCAGGACGAGTTGATGCTTTTATTACTATCATCATCAGTATCATCAGGAGGGGAGTGTCTTGGAGTTGATTTTGCTGGCAATAATTCGTGGCCTATGAGTTGGTTCTACAAATATTATCAACCAGAATCGGGTCTGCTGGTTCTACAAAAACTTTTTGGTGAGTGGACAGGAGGTTCAAACATCACCCCAATAATGAAAATCATCCCTAACAAAGACACATGGTCCGCCCAAGTCTGGTTCCGCCAGTCACCCGACCTCTGCTGGGCGGTTTATGAAACGTGTGCAGACGAGTCGGTTTGCGAATAGCCCTTTGGGCACCTCATTCGTGGTTCGACAGGCTCACCACGAACGGGAGACTTTTAGCCCCTTTATTATTTCGGTTGACATATCAAAAAACTATATTATTATCCAATTCATCAAATTAGCAATATGGCTAACTTATTGAACTGGCTTAATGTAGCAAAAAAGCTGAAAGAGAAGGAAATTTCGATCTTCAGCCCGCGGGATATTGTCATCATCTTTGGCGCCACCGGCACGGCCGCTAAGTTCTTCGTCCATCGAAATGCGAAAAAAGGGCTTCTTGTCAGGCTTAAAAAGTCGAAGAAGGGAAGCCTCTATGCCATGGCCGACAATATGCCTGACGAATATGTCACAGCCAATCGCCTTTATGAACCCTCCTACGTTTCGCTAGATACCGCGCTTTCCTATCACAAAATGATCCCGGAAACGATCTATGGTATCACTTCCGTCACCACCAAGGCAACCAGGACATTTGAAGTATCCAATATTTGCTACCAATATTTTCGGATCAAAAAAAGCATTTTTACGGGCTATAAACCTTTAAGGCACAAGGACAAAACGATCTTAATGGCCGAGCCGGAAAAAGCGCTGGCCGATTACCTCTATTTCATAGATCTGAAAAAGAGGGCTCTCCATTTTGAAAGGCTTGAACTCAAACAGATAAGCCGTAAGAAATTAATGCAATATATTAAACTCTATTCAAGGCCGGGCATGCTCAAAATAGCAGATAAAATCTATGCTGACAGAACAAAACATAAGAGAATTTACTAAGAAGCTCCAGACTATAGAAAAGAACGTCGTCCGCGAATATATCCAGCACATTTTTCTTTCGAGCCTTTATAAGGTCAAGGACTCGAACAAACTGCTCTTTAAGGGCGGGACGGCCCTTCGCGTTATTTATCAAAGCCCCCGTTTTTCCGAGGACCTGGATTTTACCGGACACGGGATATTTCGCCATGATGAGATAGATACGATCTTCCTTGAGACACTCGCCAATATTTCGCAAGCGGGGATCAACATATCCTATGAAGATGCCAAACCGACTTCCGGCGGGTATCTTGGCATGATCCATTGTGAGATATTCGGTGCTTCTGAAGATATGAAATTTGAGGTATCGCTCCGAAAGGGGCAAAAGGCGAGCGGAGAGGCCACAAGCATTGTGGCGGAGTTCTGTCCGCCCTATACTCTGATCCACATGCCTGCGAGGCTCATAGTGGCCGGCAAAATGAATGCCCTATTAGACAGAAAGAAACCCCGCGATTACTATGACCTATATTTTATGCTTCGCCATCCTGAACTTAACAAATTCATCGATAAAAAACTGATGAAGAACGTAATGAAATGCCTTGACGGAGAAAAAACAGATTTCAAACGTGAGCTATCGGTCCTTTTGCCGGTAAGCCATCATGCCATACTGAAGGACTTCAGATCGATTCTAAGGAAAGAGCTCGCGAAATATTTATAGGGAAAATAATAGGGCCCCTGGCATCCGGTTTCCCGAAACATCCAAGGGCCCCTGGGGGAGTCAAGCCTCCAGCGAAGCGGGTTTCTAACTTGTGTGAAATTCAAGCAGACAAATATTGCGGGTAATTCTGTTTCAGCCATCCGACCGTTATCTTCATAAAACTTTCCGCCTCCGATATGATCTCCGCAACCTCATTCTCGGTTATCTCGCCAATCCTGTGGTAATCGGCCACGTTTCGTTTGGTCCGGCATTGATCAAAATAGGCGATACAGTCCTCATAGTCATGCCCTAATATCTCATACAGAGTTTCAAAAGTTGTTAATGATGTGCCCAACCAGCGGCGCGGTATCCTTTGCACGCCAGAACGATGGCAGATAACTGTAAAATCGCATTGTATGCGATAGCAAACCTGCGGTCAGTGGAAACTTCGGACACTTTGCTGTCAGCAACATCCCTTTTGGCGACTTGTAATAATGCCGCGACCTCTTGCTTTGATGTCCTATGCTTTTTTAGCTGACCATCTTTTAAGAACTTTGTTATACTCATCTTCGGTCCCTATCACAAATTGTTTTGGTTCATTGTTAACAGTGGTTAAAAAGTGATCTTTCTTCTGTAATCTAGATCTGAATTCGTCAACCGTAAAAATGACCGTATTCATCTCTCGGCTAAGCGATGGTTTGACCTTTTTCAGCGCCCCTGCCAGTTTTTTCCCGCTGATATCACCTATCACAAAAATGTCCACATCGCTTTTTGACGATTCGTCACCCCGAGCATAGGAACCGAACAAAAAGGCGAATTCTACCTCATCTTTTAACGGCTCTAGCGCATCCCCCACTATTTTATGGATACCAACGGTTTTTTGAAAGATCGCCTTTAGGTCGTTCAAGATCGGCGACGCTTGGTCAACCGTGTAATATTTTCTGTTCCCTTCTTTTTCTTCTTTTAGCAATCCTATCTCTAATAGCTTAGATATCTCACGCTGAACAGCCATGATCCTTTGGCCGGACAACACGCTGATCTCGCGCTGATAAAAGCGCCTCTCTGGTTCAAGCAAAAAAAGTTTTAATATATCTACCCGCGCCCGGGATGAAAAAAGGCTTGTTAGCATTATAAACCCCCTTGACCACCACTTGTGGTCATATATATACATCTTGTGGTCAATTACAAGTATTTTCTGTCATTCTGAGCGGAGCGAAGAATCCCGTGCGTTCACTGGATTCTTCGCCCGCCTCTGGCGGCCTCAGGATAAGGGGCTGTAGCTTCCTTCGTCGCAACAGCCCCTAAAATAATAGGGCCCCTGGCATCCGGTTTCCCGAAACATCCAAGGGCCCCTGGGGGAGTCAACTTAATTCAATCAAATCCCCCCTTTTTCCCCCCTTTGAAAAAGGGGGGTTAGGGGGGATTTTATTATCATTTAACTCTAGCACCGCAAACTCTGCGGCTACGTTTCGTCCTCTTCAACACCGTGCCTGCGACCCGGGTCGCCGCCAGCATGACCACAAACATGAGGGTCATGCCCCACGTTTCGCCGCCGGCGCCGCCGATGTTGCCGCAACCTTCGCGCTGGGCGCTGGTCGCGCGGCTCATATTGCCGCCGCTTCCGCAGACGCCGTCCCAGCAGAACTCGTCCTTGTCGTCCCAACTGTCGCCGTCGGAGTTGCCGGTCCTTGGGTCGAGCTCGATCGGGCTGCCGTTGATATCGGTATCCACGCGCCCGTTGCAGTTAAAGTCTTCAAAGTTGGTCGCACTGACAAAACCGTCGGCCAGCGTATCTTTATCGGTATCCTGATCCAGAGGGTTCGTCATGCTAAGGGCAACATATTGCTCGGGCCCCTTCTGTGTCAGCAAGGTAAAGAGCCCCGAACCGACAGCCGTCTCATTTGCAATGACCCACTTGGTCTCGATGCCGTCAACGATGCCGTCGCCATCGGAGTCCGGGTTATTGGGGGACGTCTTGAACATCATCTTTTCGTAATAATCCGGCAGGCCGTCGCCGTCGGAATCCGAACCGCAGTCGATACCGATCTGAATACCGCAGAAGCTGCTTCCACCGTTCGTCAGGCCATCCAGTATTCCAGATTCCTTAATATTTGCCTTGTCCTTGCCCTGGTTTGGACAGCTCTTATCAAATTCCAATTGACCGGTCTCTTCATTGAGTACTACCAGGCCGGGCTTAGATTCGCCCTCTGCCGTATTGATCGTAGTATCGCTCCACAGTTGATTGATCACATGATAGCACATCTCACCCTGAACATCGCTGTCTTTTGTGCAGCCATCGATCAGACCGTCATTATCTGTGTCTTTGTCTTTGGGATTAGAGCCTATGGCAGTTTCAAAATTGTCCGGCAGACTATCGCAATCGGTATCAATACCCCACGCTCCGCTCCCGTCGCCTATCAGGCAGCCTACGCCCGAGAGCGAGGGTGATGCTCCACCTGCGACCTCGGCATCATCGGAGGTGCCATCCTTGTCCGTATCGGTCGCGCAGGGGTTGCTCTGGCTGAAATCGTAACTTCCGCTCGTGGGAGGAATGAGTGCATTGGTCGCTTCATCATACCACGGCCAGTTACCGTTCTTATTGCCTTTTGTCTCCACGCCGTCGCTCAGCTCGTCGCCATCGCTATCGAAGCTGTTTGGATTGGTCCCAATTGCCACCTCAACTCCATCGTTCAATCCATCCTTATCCGTGTCCGTCTCCCATGGATCCGTATCCTGCAGTACCGCGCTTCCCATAGCCACACCCTGGGGGCCTGTGACTGAAGCCAAACAACCTTCCTGGGCCTTATCAGTCTCTTCAAATTTTGAAAGGTTCCCGGTTCCACTTTGTGAAACTTCCTCCTGATCGCTCAAACCATCGTTATCTGAATCGGAATCCACAGGATTTGTATGTGAAACCGTGAGTTCTTCATAATCGTTAAGCACGTCGCCATCGGTATCGAACATTAACGGATCGGTTTCATTCTTCATGTAACCGGCTTCAGTATTGTCAACCGCCGCCGCAAGATTGCCATCCAAATTCATATCTTCTAGGCCGTCTTTTCTGCCATCGCCATCCCTATCAAGGAAATATGCAAGGATCGGGGCGGCATAGTCGGCATATACCCTCTTTGGATCGCAGCTATATTCACTGAGCGCCTTCGTCGAAGCATATTTATCTGTCTCTTTATCCAATTTTTTCTTATCGTCCAGCCACTGTTCTATAGTTTTATCTGCCGGCTTAGATGTAATATAGTCATTTATAAGCTGGTTGCAAAGCAGGACACTGTTGCCTTGCGCCAGGTTCTTGTTCGTGAACGGGCAAACATCCTGATCGTCCTGAATACCGTCGCAGTCCGAATCATATGCGTTTGGATTGAGCACCTTTGACGTCATCGCTCCGGTTGCGGGGCACTGTATTGTCCACATCTCAAGACAATCGGGTATTAAGTCACCGTCTTGGCTTGGACATGTATTATTTACCAGTTCCCAATCAGGCGTGCCGTCTGCCGTGACCTGTTTGAATAGCTTGGGGATGCCGCCATCCATTATAAAACCATCGCTATTAACCCACTGGCCGTCCGGGTCATTCATCATGGCAATACCGACAGTTGTGCCCGGTTGGCATTGATTCATTGTCGCAGTAATGTCATTGGGGGTCCTTAAGTCGCTCCTGTCCTCCAAGAAATCATAGACACCATTGAAATTGGTGGGATAGAAAGATGTCTCATTTCTGCACTGCAGCCTCATTATATCCGAGTTGCTCTTGAGATTAGATAGATTGAGTGGTTTTGGATTCGTCTCTCCGGTGCTGTCAACGATATAGAGGCCATAGGTAACACCGATCATTTTATATGCACCAAGATTGCATTTTATCTTATCATTCTTAGCGTCTGAATAGAGCGAAGACTGGCTCAATGCGTTATCGTCTGAATCAACATAATAATATGCATCTGCCAGGGAATTAAATGCCATTTTCCTGTCTTCCACGCCATCCGGGATCATATCGCCATCGCTATCCGGCGAGCGCGTATCGGGTTTGTACTCGGTCTCATCGAATTTTTCGTCATTATTGCTATTACGGACGGTTCCATCTTCGTTCTTCAACTCTTTGTTGTCCGGGACGCCATCATAGTCAGAATCTTTCAGATTCCAGCAAGAGACCATTTCGGGTGTGCAATCGCAATGAATCTTTGTATTTGCTGTTTTAAGGGCAGCTGCTATCTCATCATATGTTTTGCCATCAATATTCGTCTTAAGGTCGCTTATTGTCACTACCATTTCCTGCCAGTCAAAGATACCGTCGCCATCCGTATCGGCTTCCGGCTCAATATTATTTACGCCTTGTGAACCCACCGTGTCCTGCTGACATGCCTTGACGCTCGTGTAATTAAGAATCTCATTTGCATAGAAACCACCGCCAAATCCACCACCTAATACAGCGTTTTTAGGGCACTGAACGTCATTCTCCTTGTCAATCGGAATGATTATGCTCGCCGAACCATGCGAGGCAAAATCTGCAAATTCCGGGATAAGAATAATGGATTTATATTTCTTATCGATCTCGAACCTGAAACCGCCATCATTGGTATTTGTGTTCATTATTCCCATTCCGGCGCTCTTATCTGTCTGGGGCTCAACATATGAGATAAATGTGGCCTTTCTGCCGTTATCTTCCGTTATTCCATAGACCTGAAGCCTGTTTAAATAATTAACCCTGGTTGCACTGCAAAATGCCGATTCACCTTCGGCATCCGCTTTTTCAGGGACCTGATGGGGGTCAAATTCGACGAGCGCGCCTTCCACCTGAAATTTCGTGGTCGAACTACCCGGCCTCACCTTAAATATCTGGACCGCCGCCGGATAACTTGAGTCGAAAAATGATGTCCCCGTCTTCCCGCTTCCTGCTATCCTCTCAAGGCTAAAATTGAATTCGGGATATTCACTGCCCCCGCTGCTGGCGCTGGCATCCCCTTCTTCTGTTGCTTCTTCTTCTGGGACACTGCCAACGGTGGAAATGCCGGTATAATTGCCGTTCGAAAGATCACCGCACGCCACACTTGCACCATCGAACCCCTTCATTAAAACATCCTCAAGGCACAAATAAACGTCGGGTTGAAACCTTTGCATCCCCGTGACATCAACAACATCGGAAGCCTTCGTAGTCGGCAGAATGGCCACACCACCGCTCAGTGCACCGGTATTCAAAGATACAATTGCCTGCTTCACTGTCGATATCTTGACGTTGGGAAGGATTATAATAAGTGAATTTTCATTGACCTTGATCGCCGCGCCGGCGTTAAAACCAGATATTAGAACGTTATCCAGGATAACAGTTGCGCTCCCAGAACCTTCACCTCCAATGCAAAGGCCGTCTAATTCGACCCCGTCGGGCGTGCCGTTAAGCTCGATGTCCTTGATTATCACGGTCTTGCCGCCCTTGATCGTCAGGGCACAGCCTTTATTGTCTTTAAGGTATTTCGATTTGACAAAGTTAGAATTGATAACGATCCTGCCGCCGTCACTTGCGACACCCTGGATAACATAGGGGCTCTCTTCGCTTCCGACCTTTGGCGCGATCTCCAGCGGGATCACAAGTTTGATATTATCCGCGGTCAGCTGCATCCCGCCTCTGCATGAGCTGTTGTCCGTTTCCCAATATGACGCATCATAGACGGCTGATGCCAGATCTTTCTTGCCGTTTGGCGCGTTTAGATCCGCAATACTGTCATCCACGATACAGATATTGTCTGCAGCGCGTGCAATATTGGTGGACAGGATAACGAATAATCCCGCCACACAAATCATTGCTGTTAAACTCTTTAAAATTTTCATATAACCTCCACAAAATTAAAAGACCAGCCCCCTTTTATTTCTAGTACCTAACAAGTAATCCACTCGAAAGAGACCAACCACCAATCGGGTTATCAACCCCTCTAGAATCGGGTGTACTACCAGGAGTTACGTGTGCTTCACCACCCACAAAGAAATCGAGTGTATCATTAATGTGATAACGACCCTCCCCTCTTCCACCCACAGGAGTCTTATTTCCTGAATATTCATGTCCTAAATGATAACTGTCCGGAATATAAATGACTTCTGGTCCCACTGCCATAGAGACTTCGTCGGTCAGCATTAATTCGACGAGTAATTGAATTTTTGCAAGCCAGCTCCAGGGAATACTTGCACCTTCACGACTGAATCCAGGAGCAACTAGTAACGCTCCTCTGGCTATCAGTGCAAATTTATCACCATTATAACGCGGGCCTGCCATTAGAGAAAATGGATATGGTTCATGAGAAGTTCTACAAGCCGCAGCACCTGGCGTTGGGATGCACTTAGTCGTTTCAGAAGCAAGGTTAAAATACGTTGCCTCACCAGCTATTTCGAAACCAAAACCAGTATCGCGTTTTGTAGCCTTCGGATCTGCTGCCGCGGGACCGCCACTGCCATCACAGTTGCCGCTGACTTGATTAAAGGTCTTGCCTTGCTTAAGGCATTCCAATCTAAATTGCCAATAGGGCCCATCAGAAGCGCTTGCTGCCGGTGCCCCGCTTGATCCAGCCGGAGCACCTGCCGGTGCCGCTGCGCCTGGCGCTGATGCTGCAGGTTGGGGCTGGGGTGTTGGTGTACTACCTGCCCCAGCGGGATAATATTGGTCTATTAATGTCCTGTTTCTGTCAACGCTCTCTTTATCGATGCAAGTCTCTCTCTTCACCATTTGGTTGTCATCTGGATAGCCCTCAGTGCAGTTTCCTACAACTCTTTTTATGATTGGTGCCGCTACCTTCTGACAATTTAGAATAAGTGGATAGTCTTCGCAAAAATCCTTTGTTTTTTGTTCTACTAATGTTGACATATTTAACTCCTTTGTTCTAGAGGCCCTTTGCCTCCACTAGTGTTATCGGGCGAAATCTATAAAAGTTGCGTGTTTTTTTTAGGGGTATTTATAACAGTTTGATATTATTGGATTATTTGATGAAAATATTTTTAATCGGCTTACAAAGACTGTCCCAAAATCCGCCCCGCGTTTCTAACTCCTTAAAAAATATACGGATTCTGGCACGAACCCCACCCCGCTCGATCTCGCCGTGAATATCTTACTGCAGGACTAAAGTCCTGCGCTACATATTGGGCTCTAGGGGATTGCTTCGTCGTCCTTCGTCGTTCGACCCGCCTGCCGGCAGGCAGAGGCAACTACAGCTACTTTTTCTTTTTTAAGTATTCTTTCTTTCCGCAGAGGAACAAATAGTCCTTTTTGTCGATATCCCTAATTCCGCTTTTAAGATACAGCATGGTTTCAAGACCAGCCACTGGTATTCTGACGCCATCAATATCCTCAAAACTAACATCCTTGACCGCTCTCTTATAATCCACATCCCCTACTTTGCCCATAAGATCCACAACTATAGCTTCTCCCACCATCCGAACCACAACGTTCTGCGTAACATCGTCAAGGCTTAATTCCGCGCATGCCTCGGGCAATTCAGAAGCCAAAGCCTGTTTGATCTTGGCAATATTGTCATCTGAAACATCAACGATCAGATCAATATCCCTTGTTGCCCTTTCATAGCCGTGGATATTGATCGCCCAACCGCCGATCACGACATATCTCACGCCATGCTGATTGAGAAGTTCACACACTTTTGTCAACTGCTTTAAGGTAAGCATGTTTTACCATCCTTTCAATATCGTCTTTGCGTGCATCTTCAAACGACTTGAATCTATAAAGGCCGGGGGCATAATAAACGCGCACCGTCCAAGCCGACTCTTCGGAAGATCCTTCGAACGATCTCGGATCGAACCCCTTTTTATACATTTGCTCAAATGTCTGCTCTCTTTCTTCGTCAAACGATTTGAATTTAAGAATGGCTGACATACTGGATGCAGTTTAGCATAGTAGACTCTGCATATCAAATTGTTATTTCTGAACTTTGGCTTGACAATGGTGGTGGATGACTATAGGAGGTCGCATAAATGGAGGTAGAAAATGACCGACTGCAAGATTAATTTTACAAAAGAGACTGACCCGCTGGCTTATGGGATCTATCAGGACCTGCTTGAAACCGGGGCTTCGTGCAGTGCTCTGGACTATGGATATAATGTTACAAATTATGCCGGGCTTTATTGCCCCAAAAAGGATGCAAGGTCATGTGTCATAGGCAAGGGGGACGGCGTCGTTGAGGCAGACGAGGTCAAGGAATATGCGCTGGATAACTATGAGCAGGTCAAATATCGGCAGATCATCGAAGGGCGGCTTGGAGACCCCCTGCCGTGGGTGCTGGACGACCTTGATCCTGCCACAACGTTCGATGAAGAGATTAGAGAAAAAGTATATGCGGCGATCGATAAGCTACGGGAAATTTTGAAGGCACAGGGATCAAAGGAAGGAAGTGATGAATATAATGAGAAGGTAGCGGTTGGATTATTTTATTTAGTGAGTTTACCCGATGCAGATACGATCAAGGATGCAGGGTTATCAACGTTTCTTGCTCGGGCCAAAGACCTTGATAGTATCGGCTTAAGCAATTTTGCAGAATATATTAGAATAGAGGGTGGTTTGCGCGTGGAGGGGGGTCTTTCAGAAGAATATACGGCTTTGGAAGCACTTCAAAATAAAAAAGGAGAATGCACTGAATTAGCAAAAATTTTGTTTGCGGTATTGAAAATAGCCGGATTCAATCCCGCTTTTGTCCATGTGGACATTAGAAAGAGTCTATCAACAGACACGCGAATAAGAAAAAGACCCTATGGTGAATTTCATATGTGTATTGGATTGGATTTTGGTGGCAAACATCGCCTCTTTGATCCACAATTTATCGATCCCGATGCTGGATATTCGTCATTTTACCCATTGACCTTGCGTCATTATTTAGCCGCGGATTATTTAAACAAAGGCGTTATGTGGAGAAAAACGGCGACTGACAAGGCAATCATGTTTTATACACGTGCGATCAATATAGACCCAAATTTTGCACTAGCATATGTTAATCGGGGGTTCGCATGGACAACCATGGGCAGGTTTGACAAGGCAATCGCCGATTATACAAAGGCAATAGAAAAAGACCCTGAATTTGCTATTGCGTATAATAACCGCTGCGAAGCATGGAAAGTCGAGGACGAGTTAGATAAGGCAATAACTGATTGCTCTAGTGCAATATATTTCAATCCCACACTTGCTCCGGCATATTATAATCGAAGCCTGGCCTTGGAAGCCAAGGGTGAATTTGATAAGGCTATTGCAGATATTGCAAAGGCAGCGGCATTAGATCAAACTATCGTTGAGGATCTATTAATAACAACAAAGAAGAAGTGGCAATCGTCCGAGGGGTTGAAAAATTCCGCCAGCCTGTTTCAGGAGGAAACGGGCGGGGCCGATATCTCGGCCTACGAGGCGCAGTTTGCCCTTGCCTATGCGCTCTGGGAATTTAAAAAGTATGAAGAAGCTAGGGAAACATTCAATGGCAACTTGAAATATCTCTCTTTTAAAACAAAGCCCTCCAAATCCACAACGGATTTTTTCGAGGATATGCAGGCACGAATGCCCGCCACAATGAAAAAGGACAAAGGCGTGCGAGAAATGCTAAGAACGCTGAAAGAGAAACTGAAGTGAGGGCAACTGGCGCAGGCTGAAGCCTGCTACTCCAAAGATTGGCCCCATAAATGAGGCAACTACAAATCTTCTAACACACTTGAAATCATCGACTTGATCGAAGGCAGGTCTTCTGTTGCGGTCTTCCATACTGTCTCTAAATCCACACCGGAATATTCGTGAATAAGCTTATCCCTCATTCCGGCCATTTTCTTCCAAGGGACAGCAGGATATTTCTTTCGCAACGATTCAGGAACATTCTTGGCCGCCTCTCCTATAACCTCCATGCTCCTGATCACAGCGTTGACCGTTTTCCTGTCAGTGATAAAGCTGTCAAAAGTCATTCCGCTGATGAAAGAGGCAGCGTCATTAATGCAATCAAAAAAACAGGTCAATCATATGCGTATCATTTCCTTAAGCACTTGCTTGCCTATATAAGGCTTTAATGCTTTTTTTGATACAAGGTCAACTTTTATACCAAGTAACTTTTCAAGATACTCCTCACAATCCATAAAGGCAAACAAACCGACCGGCTGGATAAATTCGACTAAGATATCTATATCGCTGTCATCTTGATTTTCCCCTCTGACATACGAACCGAAAAGAGCTATTTCCTTGATACCAAATTTCTTGGCCAACACCGACTTTTGTGCCCCAAGTATCGTTTTTATATTTTTTAACGTCATTGTTGTTTGGCTTTTATCACTTTTATTATGCTTAATCAAGCAGTCTTATGACTTTTCTTCGTTTAGGCCAAGCCCGGATATGGAGTGGGGATCAGGCTCACGATGAGCTCGGGCAACTACAGAATTGGCAGGATTATTTTTCCCTGATCAAAGTATTGACCCTATCCAAAATTTTCAATGCCTCCTCGGCATCGCTTTTGTTGGGCAAACCATCAGGCAAGTTTTGGAGTAGCAGGCTTTGACGATGTCGAATGAAATATCTATTGCAGGCGCTCTTAATGTGGAGTATAAAATGCACGGAGGAGAAAACCATGACTACTTCACGCATCAATATAGACCCCAAAATCATGATGGGGAAACCTGTTATAAAAGGGACTCGCATTACGGTTGAAATGCTATTGCGAAAATTATCGCAGGGTCTAGCTGTTAAAGAAATAATCAAAGATTATCCGGCAATTTCAGAAGAGGACATTAAGGCCGCCCTGGAATATGCGGCATCTACTATTCAGAATGAACAAATCCATTTTATATCGAAGGATTAGAAAATGAAATTTCTTGCCGATGAGAATGTTGAGAGCGCAGTGGTTATGACTTTGCGGGAGCTGGGGTGTGACGTCTTGTATGTTTCTGAAAAACACAGCGGCATATCAGACGATGAGATCTTTGAATTGGCTGCTACAGAAAATAGAATTTTGATAACCAATGATACGGATTTTGGTGAAATGGTTTTTCGCCAAGGAAAGATATTTGCAGGTATTGTTTTAATGAGATTTTCGACGGAGGAGTCAAGCAAGAAAGCAACGACTATCAAACACCTTTTTAAATACCACAAAGAGAAGCTGAGAGGGCATTTCACAGTTATCAACGAGCTTCAGATCAAAATAAGACCAATATAGGCAATGCAGGCCATGCCGCTGTTTCCAATGCTGTTACCCGGACAAGGCCTTTCTGAACTTTGGCTTGACAATAATAGTGGATAACTGTAGGTGGTCGCATAAATGGAGGTGGTGAATGACCGACTGCAAGATCAATTTTACGAAAGAATCTGAACCGCTGGCTTATGGGATATATCAGGACCTGCTTGAGGCGGGGGCTTCATGCACTGACTTGGACTACGGGTATAATGTCACAAATTATGCCGGACTTTACTGTCCCGCAAAGGATGCAAGGTCGTGTGTCAAAAGCAAGGGGGACGGGGTCGTTGAGGCAGACGAGGTCAAGGAATACGCGCTGGATAAGGAATATGAGCTGGATCCACAGAAATATGCACAATATAGAAAGATCATCGAGGGGCGGCTTGGAGAACCCCTGCCGTGGGTGCTGGATGATCTTGATCCTGCCACAACCTTCGATGCCGATATCCGCAAAAGAATTCAGGCGGCAATAGATGAATTGAAGAGGATTATAACGGCAAAGGGAATCACGGAGGGTTCGGAGAAATACAATGAAATGCTGGCGGCGGGATTAACTTGGTTTGTGGCGATGCCAGGTGGGGCAATGGTTGAAAAGATGTTGCAATCATTCTTTGGGAAGATGATTATTGATAGAATTGAGGACGATGGGCTGGGAGAGTTTGTAGGATACCTGAAAGCAAATGGCGG
>Ga0209514_10006619_pt1 | contig 14127 bp, 12 predicted proteins | sample Subgrocontami58m_FD_187452 | JGI IMG/M metagenome (GOLD analysis project Ga0209514, IMG submission 187452) | Subsurface groundwater microbial communities from S. Glens Falls, New York, USA - GMW37 contaminated, 5.8 m (SPAdes) (version 3) | ecosystem: Environmental > Aquatic > Deep subsurface >...
CGTAGCGCTTGAGCGCCTGCAGCGGAACGAGCTGGAGGACGTTCTCGTGGGTCGCCTCGAGCACGACCTGCGGCGCCTTGCCGGCCTCCCAGGCCTCGATCCAGCGCAGCACGTGCAGGCACCAGCGATCCCCCGGCTTCAATCCGCGAAAGCGCATCTCGGGGCGCGGCGTCGTCAGGTCGTTGCCGCGCGCAAACGAGAATTCGAGGAATTCCGCGGTCACCTTGACGCAGACCAGGTGCGCCACGCCCTCCTCGCCGCGCGTCGCGCAGCAGCCGTCGCGGAAAAATCCCGTGAGCGGCGCGAAGCTGCAGGCGAGCAGCGGCCCGCCGAGGACGTTCTTCTCGCTGTGGGGTGCTTCGCTCATGCGAAGCGATTCTAGCGCGGAAAGCGCGGCGCCGCCTTCCCGCCGGGACCGAAGCGGGGCCTTCCTGGGCGGCGCGGCCTGGCCCGACCCCGGAGAACACGTAGAGCAGTCCCGGATCGAGATACAACTCGATCTCGTCGATCCGCGCCCGGTATTGCGGGGAAACGACCCCGGCGCACTCGTAGTCCATGCCCTTGAACGCGACCGACCGGTAGATCGGTGCCTCGCCGTACCGGCCGATCGCCTCGGTGCGCCGGTCCGGTGCCTCGGTGCGCAGAATGACCACCGCCGTAGCGGCGGAAGTATCCGGGGCTTCTCCAGCTTGCGAACTGCGCCCTCTTCACCGCGGAGAACCGGACGTTGCAGGGAATTACGGAAGCAATGGCGCAAGCTTCAATGAGGCCGCGGCTCTTCACCGCGGAAAACCAAGCGATAAATCATGGGATTTTTCGACTCGAATTGCTTCAATGAGGCCGCGGCTCTTCACCGCGGAAAACCCGTTTTCCGGATGCTTACCCCGGCTCGTAGAGCGAGGCTTCAATGAGGCCGCGGCTCTTCACCGCGGAAAACCTCGCTACCGAGCCGCACCCCGTCAGTGACGCCCCGCTTCAATGAGGCCGCGGCTCTTCACCGCGGAAAACTGGTACTTGCGGGCGTCCTTCTGGAGATTCAGGAGGGCTTCAATGAGGCCGCGGCTCTTCACCGCGGAAAACACTTCGATGCCGATCATCTCTCCTGTTTTTTCATCGCTTCAATGAGGCCGCGGCTCTTCACCGCGGAAAACAAGATCGCTGACGGAATTCCACAATGGAGATACACAGCTTCAATGAGGCCGCGGCTCTTCACCGCGGAAAACGCATTGACGAGCTTGCGGACCACCGAGGAGAGCAGGCTTCAATGAGGCCGCGGCTCTTCACCGCGGAAAACCCGGATCGAGCGGATCGACGTGCAGAGCGTACTGCCGGCTTCAATGAGGCCGCGGCTCTTCACCGCGGAAAACAGGATCTGCTCAATATCGAGATGCCGACCGACGCAGCTTCAATGAGGCCGCGGCTCTTCACCGCGGAAAACCGTACGGCCCGCAAGTGGGCGTCGGCATCGCGCCGGCTTCAATGAGACCGCGGCTCTTCACCGCGGAAAACCGCCAGACCGGGTGAATCGGACTTCGGGCCCTATGTGCTTCAATGAGGCCGCGGCTCTTCACCGCGGAAAACTTCGGCGTGACCAGACAGGCAATCTGCGTGCGCTTGCTTCAATGAGGCCGCGGCTCTTCACCGCGGAAAACCTTCGCCACGTTGCCGATGCGCTTCGTGACAAGGTAGCTTCAATGAGGCCGCGGCTCTTCACCGCGGAAAACCGGAAGAATGGGCGAAAGAAAACGGAAAGCTTCTAGCTTCAATGAGGCCGCGGCTCTTCACCGCGGAAAACGCACGCGGAGAGCATGAGCATGGCGAGCGCTACTGCGCTTCAATGAGGCCGCGGCTCTTCACCGCGGAAAACTCAGCCCTGCAAATCTCCAATACCCGAAAGGGAGTAGCTTCAATGAGGCCGCGGCTCTTCACCGCGGAAAACGTCGACGTCGCCGAGCGCATCAAGACGGCTGGGCAGGCTTCAATGAGGCCGCGGCTCTTCACCGCGGAAAACCCCGGGCGACGAAGATATGCCCATGCCAGCTCAGGATGCTTCAATGAGGCCGCGGCTCTTCACCGCGGAAAACTGCACGCCGCGATCGAGGAAAGTCCGGGCCTGTTCGTCGCTTCAATGAGGCCGCGGCTCTTCACCGCGGAAAACTCTCGGCAACGCAAACGAACGTCTTTAGCCCTCAGGCTTCAATGAGGCCGCGGCTCTTCACCGCGGAAAACGGCGGATTTCGGGGGCCGTTGCTGCGGCTGGTAAAGCTTCAATGAGGCCGCGGCTCTTCACCGCGGAAAACGAGCCGCAGAACTGTTCGAGAAAGCAAGTGTTCACATGCTTCAATGAGGCCGCGGCTCTTCACCGCGGAAAACGCCAGCACATTCTCGTGCCACCAGACCCAGCCGCAGGCTTCAATGAGGCCGCGGCTCTTCACCGCGGAAAACGCATCGAATTCCATCCGCTTGGTGCGATGGGTGTAGCTTCAATGAGGCCGCGGCTCTTCACCGCGGAAAACGCATGCACTCCGCCGCACGTCGGGCAATCGTCCTGGCTTCAATGAGGCCGCGGCTCTTCACCGCGGAAAACCGCGGGAAGTCCGCTCGCAACGGCATTCACACGTCGCGCTTCAATGAGGCCGCGGCTCTTCACCGCGGAAAACGAACACCATGTCGGTCAGAGGCTCACACCGCCTGCGCTTCAATGAGGCCGCGGCTCTTCACCGCGGAAAACCGGACAAGGCGCCCCCGCGCGTGAGCCCGATGCGGCTGCTTCAATGAGGCCGCGGCTCTTCACCGCGGAAAACACCGGGCGGGCGTACGTCGAGCGCACCCTCGAGCTGCTTCAATGAGGCCGCGGCTCTTCACCGCGGAAAACCGTGCGCCAGTTGCTGCATTTGGGCGCCGGTGGCGGGCTTCAATGAGGCCGCGGCTCTTCACCGCGGAAAACCATCGCGCCGGGCACGGCGGACTTCGTGCTGGGTGAGCTTCAATGAGGCCGCGGCTCTTCACCGCGGAAAACAGCGCGTCCCGCTTTTTCTGCAACACAGCGCGAATTGCTTCAATGAGGCCGCGGCTCTTCACCGCGGAAAACGTATCGTTGAACTTCAACGAGACAAGGATAGGTTCGCTTCAATGAGGCCGCGGCTCTTCACCGCGGAAAACCGAAAGATGGAAAGTTGCGACTCGCCAACCCCTCGGCTTCAATGAGGCCGCGGCTCTTCACCGCGGAAAACGATGGCCGAGTGGTCGCAAGGACAGCGAAGGCCAGGCTTCAATGAGGCCGCGGCTCTTCACCGCGGAAAACCCAGGTGCCACTCTCGTCCGTTGCGCTTGCTGCGCTGCTTCAATGAGGCCGCGGCTCTTCACCGCGGAAAACATGAAAACCTGCTGGTTCGCAGAAGAGGCCACCGAGCTTCAATGAGGCCGCGGCTCTTCACCGCGGAAAACCGGCGAGGGGGCGAGAGCCTCAGTCAGCGCCGCGGCGCTTCAATGAGGCCGCGGCTCTTCACCGCGGAAAACCTCCGCAACCGAAAGCGGCAAAGCGCCAGGCGAAGGGCTTCAATGAGGCCGCGGCTCTTCACCGCGGAAAACGGACGGCCCGTGGCACGTCTCGGAGTCGGCTGGATCGCTTCAATGAGGCCGCGGCTCTTCACCGCGGAAAACCGACCAGGTGGAGATGCTCCTGCGCCGGTACCGTAGCGCTTCAATGAGGCCGCGGCTCTTCACCGCGGAAAACTGCTCGCTCCAATTCTACTATCGAATCAACAATGCGCACGCGCCTTTGCGAGCGCTGCCCCTTTTGGAACAAGACTGCGGCCGCGCGGGACTCGCGCCCGCGCCCGCGCGGCCAAGAATTCCAGTTTGTTAAAGAGCTTACGACGCCGCGAGCGCTCCACACGAGACACCTCGCCGCCGCCGCGCTCGCGCGCCGGCGGCAACGTCCTCACACGATCACGGGCTCCCGTTGAACCGCGGCGAACGACTTGCCGAGGCTGATGACCCGCGGATCGACCTTGTCGGCCATGCCCAAGTCGAGCATCAGAATATGATCTTCGTCGTTCGAGATAATCTCGTCAAGCGTGGCCATCAGTTCGGCGTGCCTGCGCCGGCTCAGCCGGCACTGGAACACCGAAAGCTGCACCCACTCGCCGTAGCCGTGCATCAGCTTGAACACCGCGCGCCAGCGCTTCGGATCGCCGATGTCGTAGGTGACGATGTACAGATGCTCGTCCATGCGCCTACCTCGTGGTGAAGTTCGGATAGTGGGGAATGTCGTTCAGCAGGAAGCGCGCGAGCAGCCGCGCCTCGACCTCGAACAGCCGCCGGTAGCTCACCTTGTAGCCGAACATCGGATGGGTGATCTCGTGGCCGAGGCGGCGCTCGAACGCGGCGATGAAGCGCTTGCGCCCGTCGTCGGTGAGCGCCACGCTGCCCGCGGCGCTGACGAAATCGCTCGGCCTGACTTCGCCGTTGTTGATCGCCTGGATCACGCTCGAGTCGGCGACGAGCGGCCGGAAGGCTTCCATCATGTCCAGGGCGAGCGCGGGGCGGCCGTAGCGCGGCTGGTGGTAGAAGCCGCGGTAGGGATCGAACCCGACCGAGGCGAGCGTCGTCGTCCAGCTCCGCACGAGCAGCGAATACGCGTAGGAGAGCAGCGCGTTCACCGGATCCGCCGGCGGCCGGCGGTTGCGGTGCGCGAAGTCGAACTTCAGGCTCGCGGCGTCCGGGTCGCTCTTGATGAGCCGCCCGAAGTGCCCGAAATAGCGCTGCGCGGCGACGCCCTCCGTGCCGAGCAGCGTCGCGAGGTCCTTCGCCTCGTCGACGCGCTCGGCGTCGCGCCGCAGCTCCTCGACCAGCCGCTCGGGCTTGTCCTCGTCGCGCCAGTTGCGGCGCAGGAAGGTGCGGCAGTTGAGGATCTTCGCGCGCACGAAGCCGCGCGCCAGGCGCAGGCAGGCCCGCTCGTCGAAGCTCGCGCGGTACTGCGCGGTGCGCAGCTCCACGTTCTTGTGCCCGGTTCCGACGGTGTGGCCGATGAACCAGCCGCCGAAGCTGTGCCAGCAGACGGGGATCTCGCGTGACATCAGCTCGTGCAGGGTCGGCGTGGTGACGTAGACGTTGCCCATCACCACGAGCTGCGACACCTCGGCGAGCCGCGCCGTGGCGGCCGGGGCGTCGTCGACGCTGATCTCCAGCACCTCGCCCTTCTTCGCCACCTTGCCGCCGCGCGCCTGCACGTAGAGCGGCAGCGCCTCGTCGCGCGCCACCGCGAGCGGCCGCGGCGACTCCTCGCCGCGCTTGAAGTAATTCACTTCGTCCGGCAGGCAAATGCCCACCAGCGAGCATCGCGGGCATTTCGGGCTTGCTTCGAGCGGCGGCGGAAGCTGGCCGCCGGCGGCGACGAGCCGCAGGCCGTCGATCGCGTTGCGCGTCAGCGCGCGCAGCTCCTCGTCGAATGCGACCGTCACCCGCTCGCGCGACTCGGCGAAGTAGAGCACGCCCTCGGAGCATGAATAGCCGTGCTCCTCCAGGATCAGGCCCTGCACGCAGAGCTGCACGCGCTCCGGATCGTAGGCGCCCCTGGGCACGTGCGGGCGCTTGCCGCGCTTGTAGTCCACCGGCACGACCGCGCTGCCTTCGCCCTCGACCAGATCCATCTTGGCGATGAGGCCGAGGCGGTTCGAGGAGAGCGTGATCGACCGCGCATGGATGCGCTCGCCCTCCCCGGCTTCGTGCGCGGGCGGCAGCCCGCCCGCGGGCTTGTCCACCCGCCGGTGGCGGTGACGCCCTTCGACGGTGTCGGCCGAATCCGCCCACTCGCCCTGCACCCACTCCAGGTAGGCGAGCCGCGGGCAGTACTGGTATTCGTTCAGCATGCGCGCCGGGAGAAGCGGCAGGTCCTGCGCGAGCTCGGGGAACGGAAGCGGCAGCTCGGACTGCCGCGGCGAAACGGTTTCTTCGGGCATGCGATGCCTCCGGACCGAACGCGACCGGGGAAGTCTACTCCGGCCTGATCCCCGGGCGGCAAGGGGCGGCTGGATGGGCGCGGACGACAGCCAGCCGGGGAATCCATGCCGAGTGTGAAGAACGTTCGCTCCTGCGCCCGAGCGCGTAGAACAACTACCTGCTCGACAACGTTCCTGTGACCCGGCGCGTTGCCGGGTGTGCGCAGCGGCTCCCTACCAGAGTATGCGAACCGGGTACTGGGAGATCTGCAGGTCGGGAGTGAGAATGCTCAGGCCGTGCGCAATCGCCTGGCAGACGAGCATGCGGTCGAAGGGATCGCGGTGCAGCGCCGGCAGGCGCGGCAGGTGCGCCGCCGCTTCCTCGTCGAGCGGTAATGCCACGATGCCATGGGCCTTCCTCTGGTGCATCACGAACTGTCCGGGCGGCGCGGGAAGCGGCAACTTCCCCGCCGCATGTTTCAGCGCGACTTCCCACGCCGAGACCGCGCTCAGTGAAACCTCGTTGCCAGGATCCTCGAACAGCTCGCGGGCGCGTGCCGATAGCCTCGCGCTGCCTTCGACAATCCACAGAAACGTGCAGGTGTCGAGGAGCAGCCTCAATCGCCCCTACCCTCGAACAGACCCAGAAGCTCCTCGGAAAGCGGCTCAAAGAAGCTGTCCGGCACCGTGAACTTGCCCGCGGCAAGCCCGATCGGGCGCTTCTTCGTCGGCACGGACGGCAACGGGCGGATCTCCGCGATCGGCTGGTTGCGCTTGCAGAGCAGGATCGTCTCGCCCTTTTGCAGACGGGCGAGATACTTCGACAGATGCGTCTTCGCTTCGTGGATGTTCAACTTGATCATGGTCAGATTGTGAACCATATAGTGAACCAGGTCAAACGCCCTGCCACGCCCCACGCATCGTTCGCGGCGCAGCCTCCGGTTCCGGACGAATCCGGGGTCCGCGAGCATGGACTGCCAGGGGAAGGGTCGGGGCGCCAGAGGGCGTGGAAGAACGTGTCGAAGCTCGGCAATGGCGTCATGTTGTCCCGTCCCATGTCAACCTGCGCAACCAGGACTCCGTTTGCTACATCCAGCCGAACGCGCTTGGGCGACCTGCTCATCGCCTCGACAGCGGCGGCCAACGGCCTGCCCCTCTACACCCGGAACTCGGCCGACTTCGAAGACCTGGAGCAGATCGTCACGGTCGCAGGAATCTGTCCCTCTTCGGACTCCGTGACCCCCTTCGGACTCCGCGCCGAGCCTGCGTGCTCCAAACCGGATCAGCACGAAGGGCTCGCGCATGCAGTCGTCCTCCTTCGCCATCGCGAGCGCCTCTACGATCCCGCCCTTCCCGAGCGGCGAGACTGAGCGCGTGGCGGTGCAGCGCGCCTTGAAGGGGAACGCCAGCTTCTCCTGGAGGTAGTAGTACCAGCCGAGCGCTCGGTCGTCGGGCGCATAGGCATCGACGACGATCTCTTGCGATGCGGTGCTTGCGGGCGGGGTTCGATTTCGGCTTAGGCATCGGTCACAGGGACGAACAGGCCAAAGCCGAAGTGGCACTGCGCGCCGATGGCGAATGGCCGCAGCGGCCGGGGTTCCGCGAACGTAAGGCGGAACATGCGCCCAAACGCTTTTACTTCCGCGTTACGGCGACGTCGGCAGAAACCGAGTCCGCGGACGAATCGGGTTCCGTTATCGACAAAGAGTCCCACCGACAAGCCAAAGGGATAACCCGGAACCGCATCCGGATCCTTCAGCAGTGCGTTCGGATACCGAACGTCGGATGCGCCATTGGGTCTCGGCAATGGCGGAAATTCAGCGGGCGCGTCAATGACCGGAAAATACTGCCGTGGCGAAACCGGCTCGCGTGACTGCCCGGCATCCACTCGTTGCCGCAGCACGTCGATTTCGCCCGGCGCATAGTCGAAGACCAATTCCTCAATACCTTTGACGTCGGCTTCGTTTCCGACGATTCCCTGCAGCAACAAGCCCTTGATGATCTCGGCCCGAACGGATCGGACTCGCCCACCCCTGCCTTTACCCCGCGACAGGTGCATCGGGCAGAAATAGGGCGTCGCGGAAACGAAGACCGATGCGCTGCGACCGTTTCCCGCGTCGTCCTTCGCGTGCCACGGCCTAAACGCTTCCTCTGCTCCGGCGTAGATCGGAGTTACGAGCAAATCCGGCCGCCCGCCGCGCTGTCTGATCCGCACTAGGCGCCGCAGCGCGCCGACTTCGGATGGCTCGAAGCCCGCCGGGCAGTAAACCGTCACGTGATCGAGGAAGCCGTCGTTGTCCTCGTCGGTCGGCCACCAGAAGGCGTGATCGTGGGCGCGGCACGCGTCACCGTTCTCCTCGTGCCCGCTGAGGTTGCGGCTTTTGGCGCCGTGCAGCGCCAGCACCGCGCTGCGGAACTTGTCTGCGACCAGCAAGGTGTCCGTGAGGGGCGGCAGCACGGGCCGCTGCACGCTTGCCGTGTTGAGCGCGTAGCGGACCACATGCACGGCCTCCTGTCGCGCGGGGCGCCTACGCGGTACGGGTCGTGGCAAATCGTAGATAGCGCGGGGCACGGCGTAATGCACCCAGCGGCTGCCTATGGGGCGTTCGAGTCCGTCCTTCATGTCCTGGCCCGACTCACGCAGCAGACAGCGCAGCAGGAGCTTGTCGCTGGCCTCCGTTTTCAAGAGTGCGTTGAAATACTTCGCTTCTCTTGGCCTCGTCGGACTGATCTTGTTGGTACGCGGAAGCAGGCGTCTCACTTCGGTGGGAAGATCATCCTCGCCGTCGCCCGCCAAGGGAAGCGCAGCGAGCTTGCGTTCCAGCGTGTAATCACGGTGTTCCTGGCCTCCGGGTTTCGCGCCGTCCTCGATGCAAACGCAGCGCCAGTGCGTCGCGCTTGGAACAACTCCTTCCAGTTCCTCGGGCGTACCGGTATGCGCTTGCGCATCACACCACGATTCGGCACGGCCGAAGTAGGTCACGCGTTGCAGAATGCGCTTTAGGTCAGTGAATCGCTGGTCATCATCTTCCAAGAAGATATCCGGCCAGGAAAAGAAAATTGGCTGCTGCTTGTTCAATACGGCAAAGGTATCGAACACCGCCGAGCCGGAATTCTTCACCATGCCGCTCTCATGAATTGGGAAGAACTGACGGGTATGGCCGCCGCTGGTGCGCGGAAGCCAGATCTCAGGCGCATGGGCAAGGCACGCGAGCAGCGCCGCGAGCCGCGAGAGCGGGATTTCGTCTTGCGCCGTATCCGCCATGGCCTGGGGCGACGGCATTGCGGCGATTTCCCGGAGGCGATCCAAGGCTTCACCAAACTCATGTGAAGGATTGGCGGCTTTGAACGTTGCAGCGTCCTCTGCGGTCAACGCATCCTTCAGCGTGAGAGTTCCTTTCCCCTTCGAGTAGGAAAGCTTGTCTCTGGCATGCTCCGGAACTCCTCGCTTCTTCAGCGAATTCAGTGCCGCTACCCGAAGAACCGGCTCCTGCCTAGACGGAGGCGTGTCATCGGGAAAAGGCAGCCTGCTGAGGCCGCGACCGGAGACCGCGACCAACGCACGCAGCAATCGCCATGGCGACGGTGGCCAGTCCACCTTGCCGTCGCTGTGATGCGCCTGCCAGTGGTGCAGGTGCGCGCGGCCGGTGAGGAAGCGGATGGAGATTGTGATGCTCATTGGTCGTCGCCGTCTCCTACTTCATCTTCTTTCTTCTCTGGCTTGCGGCTTTGCGCCTTCGCTTCCCACTTGGCTTCGTAATCCTTAATTGCCTTGCGAACAATGGATTGCACAGGCTCTTCCGGATTCTGATTCAACAGAGACACCTTGTCGGCGGCAGACCACTCTCCAAAGACTACGAAAAAGCCATTTTCCTGCTTCTTGGACCCCTTCTTCGGTTTCGATTTTTCGAAGCGTGACTTGGCCTCCAAGTTCTCTCGCTTGAGCGTCTTCTCGTCAAAGTCTTCCGGCAGCTCGGCCTTGCCTTCGACATTTGGTACCCACTTAACCTTGATGCGTTGTCCTTTGAGCTGCTTGAATGCGGAATTAAGTTCATTGCCTATTTCTGGCAGCTCAAAATACTCCCTCCTACCGGTGTCCTTATGGATGTATTTTGCCGTAACCTTGATCGGCTCGAATTTGCATTCCGTTCTCAGATCGGCGATACCGTCTCGACTCGATAACAGAACACGCCTGATCTTGTAGATCGCCCAGGCCGTCAAAGCATGTACCTGGTCCGGGCTCAGGCCGTAAGAACGCAGGCGGTCGATATCAATCTGAAAGTAGGCGAAAATCTCGGGCGACGTGAAGTGTTGCTTCGGACCGATCACCGAACCAAAACCTTCAGCCGCGGATTGACCAGCTTCCTTGTCTGTCCGGTCGGATACGGTATCTCGTTTCTGAAAACTGAAGTTTGCTGGGGAGGGCGCCCTGGCTTCAATGTATCCGGAGAGCGCGCGCGTGATGCGGACCTTGCCTCCGGCAAACTTTGAATCGTTGAACCAGATGCCATGAAGCAGGCATCCCGGATCTACTTTCATCAGTCCCTCGGCCACCTTTTTCCAGGGCACGAGCCGGTTCTCGGCGATCACGAAGAGCCTCTTCAGATATTCCGGCAAAGTGACCTGCTTCTTCTCCCCTTCCGCTTTATCATCAGGATCATCGAATGACTGCGTGTCCCAAATGTACGGGGAGGACAGTCTATGAGCCTCCAACGTGCTAGCAGTGAGCGGCCTTTCATCGGCATCGACAGCAAGAACATAGGGAATTCCATCGCAATCGGCGTCGTACTTTCCAACGCGATCTGCCTCGGAGCCCCCGTCAACCCAGCACACGCGTTCCATGCGGTTCGCCATAGATTGCGGCGATTCAACAAGCAGCCAATCATTGCCATCCGCCCCCTTGAAGAGTGCGGGTCCCAGATCGGGAAACCCGGTGGGCTGGAATCGCCCTCCGCCTCCGGTTGCTACTTTCAGTTCAGCTTCCACCAGCAGGCGTGATGCGTTGTCGAGTGGTGTTAGATCGGGCGGCATGGCTTGTCCTTTTTCAGGAAATCGAGGTTCGTGGTTTGATGGCGAGGGCGGCGAGGACGCCGGTGTGGCGCACGGGAATAAGCAGCATCCCGGCGAACCGCCGGCAGTCCTCGGGCGACATGTCGAGCTCGGCCGAGTCGGCGTGGCGCGGGTCGAAGATGGAGGGGTAACCTATCGCGCGCAGTTTGCGCGCGGCGATCGCCACGGCGTCACCCAACCGGCCGCCCGCGAGCAGGTTCAGAATCTCCGGAGCCTGGGGCGGATAAGGTTCATCACCGCCGCGCGCAGCGGTTCTGCCCTCGACCGGCGGAGCGGGCAGGCCGCCGCCCACAAAGCAGAGTTTGAGTAATGCGTAAGCACGGGGCAGCGCGAAGGCGCTGCGCAATTCGCCCTCGCTCAGCAACTGCCCGCCCTGCCAGGAAATGGGCTCGATGTCAACGCGCGGCTCGTCGTCTGCGCCAAACCAGACGGCGCTGGAATGCAGGTCGGGCGTCGGATCGTGCTTTTCCTGGGCGCGGCCGATTTGCTCCGGCTTCCATGCGCCGGTGTCGATCAACGCGAGGGCGTGTATCAGGTCGGCGAGCTGTTCCTCGTCAATCTCGCCGTTCCACAGGTCGAGCAGATCGCTGAAGCTCGCGCCGTGACCGCTCCAGAGAGGCAGACCTTCGCCCTTGCCACTCGAGGCGTCAATCAAGCGCCGGCGCAATACGGCGGCGAGGTTGTCATAGAGCGTCGCCCCGCGCGCCCATACAGCAGTGCGTGAGTTTTCGTCCCATTGCCACGACGTTCCCCGCCGCGCGACCGGCACAAGGTTGGCGCGAATGGCTTGGACAGCCGGATCTCTTCGACCATTCCGTTCGCGTTCGCCCCAAGAGGCGATGCTCGCGATGGCGCGGGCGAGGCGGTATTCCGGTTCGCGCTGAACGAATCTGCCCCACTTGTCGCTCAGCGGTTGGCACGGCACGACACGGAAAGCTCGATCCTTAAGGAGAGAGACTTCGCACTCGATCGACGCAACAGCAGTCAATAGCGAGAGAATGTCAGCTTCGTTGACATGAGATACCTCCTGGTGTTCATTCAGGATCGCGGCCAACGCGATACTCATCCGCTTGCGTGCCGCAAGAACCCGTTCCGGGACTCCAGGTCCTTCGCGAAGATTTCTATAGGCTTGATCTCGAATGGGAGCGAGTTCGGCAAGCACTGCGCCGAGCGGATGCGGTTTGCGAGGTACCGGGTAATTTCCCAGTGAACTGGCCACGTAATATCCCTTGCCACGACGCTCGAAAAGCCCCACCCGCTGAAACGCGGCAACTCCCCCGGAAATACCGAGGGACGAGATCGCCTCCATAGCTTGCAGAGAATGGGTTGCTGCCTCACCCGTCGTCCGTTGTAACCGGCCTTCCCCCAGCAGCGCCTTGAACTCATTAAGCGTCGCGGGCCGATCCCAAAGAGGCATCCAGAATTCCGCGCGAGTTCGAACAACCTTGGCGTCCTGTTTCGGCTCGTCTTTCTGTGACGACTGCGGTTCCCCCGTAGCAACGTAGTCGACCATGAAGGGAAACGCGGCCTTCCCCTTTCCGTATTGGGATAGCCTCTTTGTTGTGGCCCCGGCAAATAGCACGCCACCCTCCATCATCAAGACGACATCCCATGAGTTGGCTGAGGTTGAGCCGGTGAAGTCCTGGCCGACGTTCGGAGAATCGGTCGCCGATGGAAAGTGCTGGCCAGCAGAGCGGGACGTGCCAGCGACTCGTGGCGAGCCAAAAAGCGCACATTTCAGCATTTCTTCCGTATTGGTTTTTGCCTCGGGGAGGCCAATAACCTCTTCGATCAGCTCCCAATAATTGTTCGTAATGTCTGCGCTGCCTTCGTTGCCGCCCGTGCCATAGAGAAAACCAAAGCGCGCGTCTTCCTCAACGGCAAGACACGCATCGAACCACGGCAACGCCTCTGCGGGCCATCTGTTGCGTGACATGCGGATGATTTCTTGCTTCACTTTCTCGCGCTGCTTCTTGTTAAGCCCTGTCCATTCCCGTTCCTTCAAGAAGTTGAAAGTGGCATTGATAACTTTCCTTGCTGTCTGAAGACGCATGACTTTATTGTCGAGATTCTGAATTTTCCTCAAGCGCGCCTTCGCGGATTCGTTGCCGTCATCATAGAATCCTGGTCGGCCACCCCACGGAGCAAAGATGGGTGTTGGGCTATAGACCGGCTGACGGGTCTCTCCGAGCCCTTTCACAAAAAAATCGGCCAGATCATTTTTAGACAAGCTGCTAGTCAACCTAAACAAACCATCTTTCCAATATCCCATCGCGCCAGAATCCGCCTGTTCTGCAACCAAACGGAATACCCCCAACGCCTTAAGATAATTCCCGAGCGGTTCCGGCGTGCAACCGCGCAGGGTGATTACTTGGCCCATGCCTCACCTCCCTGCTCGAAGCGCTCGCGCCAGATGTCCATGAGTGGACGCCAATTGTTCTTGTCGGCGGCGCGCAGTGCCCGAAGGTAGCGCTGGGTCGGCTCGCCAGGATCGGGCGTAGGGTCCACGTCCGGCAGCCTGAGTCTGCGCGTCAGTAGGTCAATGAAGACGCGCGTGACGCGGCCGTTGAAATCGGCAAAGGGATGGATGCTGAGCAGCCGGCCTTCGGCGAAGGCGAGGGCTTCGAGCCAGCGCTCGTCGGGTTCCGGCGGGAGCGATTGAAGGCGCGCCTGAAGGTCGCGCGCGTATTCGCGCATGTGCTGCGCGACCTGGTAGTGCGGCGGCGGTTCGTGGTCGCTGACCACCACGTCCTTGCTGCGCCAGCGCCCGGCGAAGTCGGGTGTCAACTCGCCGCAGATGCGGCGGTGCAGATCGAGAAAAAGGCCTTCGGTTAAGGCGCGGCCGTCGAATTCACCGTCCTCGATGGCCTTCTGTACGGCTTCGACGCGTTTTCCAAGGTGGGGCGCGAGCTCGGCGTAGCTCAGGACGCCGAGCGTAGTCGTCAGGTACCGTGTCGCCGCGTGAGTCGGGCGAGTTCCCGTTCCAGCACCCGCTGATCCACCGGTTCCCCCTCGAACGCCATGCTCCGCGCCACCTTGCGCGGCAGGCGGGCAAGGCGAATCCGGCGCTGCTCCTGCGGCGGGAGCTTCCGCCAATGCTGTATCGCCGCGATCC
>Ga0209514_10006622_pt1 | contig 14127 bp, 15 predicted proteins | sample Subgrocontami58m_FD_187452 | JGI IMG/M metagenome (GOLD analysis project Ga0209514, IMG submission 187452) | Subsurface groundwater microbial communities from S. Glens Falls, New York, USA - GMW37 contaminated, 5.8 m (SPAdes) (version 3) | ecosystem: Environmental > Aquatic > Deep subsurface >...
GTCGGCGATTGTGATTATTTTCAATTACTGTGTATTGGTTTACCGCCAGCCAATCGTTCTTATCGAGATTCTTCGTATCAACGAGATACACTTTGTCACCGGCAATCGTGCCGTCCGGACGGCGATACTCAACATCAATGCCAAGAGCGAGCATCTGGTGAAAGGCGTGGTTAGCAACCAAAAGATTCGGGCTTGAATAAGCCACACTGATGATTTTCTTTACCGCTTCCTCCTGTGCGTCCTGCGGAATAGACGTATTGATCCGAGCCACGGCGGTACGCAAACGGCCAACCAAGACAATATCTTTGTAAGACTCACGCTCGGGTGATTCACCATCAGGTGCCATATCCGGTCCGAACGCAATGGAATAGCCAAGTTCCTCGAGCCACTCGAGTACTGCGTTTTCCAAATCTGATTCTGTGTATTTGTAGTTAGTCATAAATTAGCTTTGCAGATGAATATCAACATTGATTCCTTTGCTATTCAAAACAAAGATGACAAAGGAAAAAATCAGAAACAAAATAAACAACCAGAAAATAGGGGTTGCTAGGAAATCTTTCCAGCCGAGCTTATTGCGTGCAATTGAGTGAACAGAGAAAACAAACAGCAACAAGGAACTGACCAAAAATGCACTTAGCCCTATCAGTAACCAAAAATTATCAATATTTTTGAATACTTGAATCTCAACACTTAAAAAAGTAACCAACGAAGCAAAGATGCCAAAAATTGTTATGTTATTAAGTCTCTCGTTGGTTAAATCTTGTTTTAATCGTTCAATATCTTTAGTGTTGCTATCTGTTTTTTGTTCAAGCTCAAATTGCTTTCCCTTGTTTTGATCAATCATCGTTGACGACTCTGCATTTGTAGCCACTGGAGCTGTCTCGGGTGGGACGGCAGTTGCTGGTGGAATTGTGGTTTGTTCTTCTAGCATAAAATTATATTTCTAGTCCCTGAATACCCAGAGCTTTTAGTGCAAAGTAATATATTCGACCAGAAGTATTACCTACAATAGCGACAAGGGGGATTGTAGGCCCACCAATCACAATATTTCCTGATACTTCATTACTCAGTGGTTGCATAATAAAACCATCTACCAGCGTAAATCCATTTTCGCCAGCTATTGGAACCGCTCGCAACTTTGCTTGCACGGCATCCGTTATTCTTTGTTTGTAGTCCTCAAATTTTATTGTAGTCATAGTGTTTGGTTAATTATATCTTTACTCTTATTTTTCCGCTCATCAGCCGTGGTAACAAAGAATCCCGAACCTGCTCAATATTTTTGGTCTGACTCTCATTCTCTAAGATCATTCTAAAAAGAGCTGTCAGTATTTCATTAAATCTGCCGAGTGTTTTTTGATCGGGAATAACCATCGGAACACTATTCATGTTGGCCTGATTGAGCTTTGGCTGAACAGCACCAGTTACAAAAGGCATAATGTCCACCTGATCCAGGAAGACTTTTATGTACTCAGTTGAGAACCCATTTTTACCCTGTAAGACGTGAGCATGATTATTGACCCACATTTTGCCGTGAACATATTGGACGAATGGCTTTCCATCCTCCTTTGCCACAGAACCGTCCTCGCCAAGCAACACATATGTCCCATCAAAAATATAATCTTCCACGTAATCCATGATTGATGTTGCCCCATAATAAGGATACGAGCCAGGCTTTCTCTCCATGCTTGATAAAGGAATACGTTTTGAATCAAAATTTTCTACTGCTTCTCCGAACGTTCCAATCCTCCATCCTTCGGGTAATTCATCCTCAATATCAACAAACCATTTTTTGAATAGTGAGCTGGCCAGTTTTTCAAGGTTGGCGTTGATTTTGCGATTGAGCTCGATCTTATCGTCTAAAGAGGAAAGGATCTCGGCGATTTCTTTTTGTTCAGCGACCGGCGGAACTACTATTGGATATTTTCTTAATGTTTCAAGTGTAAGATATTGCTGAGTCGAACCAGCTAAGTGTGATTCCAAATATTCTTTTGCTTGGCTGGATTTCAAAAAATAATAAAGCCATTTACCGCTATCAAAAGATTTTGACTTAAACAATCCAATATTCTTTATGGCAAAATCAATGACCACGCTACTAACAAGGCATACTTCGCCAACTGTTCCAATCATCGAGAAAAGCACATTTCCATAACTAACACCGCTCCTTTTTATAATATTTTTAAAATCCTCTTCTGAAATATGATACGCACTACTAAAATCAATCCTATTATTTTTTAGGTGTTTTGATGTAATTAAATATTTCCCATCCAAGACCTGCTTTGGTGAATCATGTGTGCCATCTGCAACCCTGTCACAATAATCTTCTGCAAAAAACACATCCCACTCTTCTGGAATAAGTCCGATTTCGGTTTTTTTGAATTTTGTTGGAGTTGCCGTTGTCATAAATTATTTGCTCATTAGGGCTTGAGCTCTTTTGTAATTCTCTGTATTCATCATTTCTGTCTTTAGCCGATTATTCTCATCGACTAAAGTTTTGAACTTAGAACCAAAATCATCTATCAATTTGAAAACCTTGAACTGCTGGTTCACGCCGTAAAGTAGGTCCAAAAGCCCCAAAGCTGTATTTGCAACAAACCAAAGATCAGTCTTAATCCAGTAATCGTTCTCTGGATCAAAAAATGTTGTCTTAAAGCCAGCATCCTCAAACGGCTTCATCTCGAAGTTTTGAAATGCGTAAGTGATATTGGAATGTGCTCCCGCACCACTGATCATCTTTTTCAATCTACGCGTCTCATCGGCTTTGACTTTGAAGTTATCGTCAAGCCACTTATACATAGCTTTCTCATGACTATCTTCTATAGAAATTATTCCGTTGCTGTCCTTACTGCAAAATTTCTCCTGATCTTCATTTCCCATGGCGTAGGCCGCCCACTGCACCGCTTCGATCACATACCTTAAATTCATACTCGTCTGAATATGGTGTCTCCGTATTGCAGAGAACAAAGCGAGGGTATGGTATTTTCTGATCTGAAAAATAAATGCAATAGCGATAAACTTAGCCGGATCGTCTACCGACTTAATAAAACCGCTGAGCAGGTTGTTGAATTCCGAAGCATTAATAAAATAATCACCATAGCATTCAGCTCCGTGTAAAATCATCTGGCTTTCGCTCTCGATTATGTCTCCAATTGTGTCTTGTTTAAACTCCATATCTATTCAATTTCAAACCCGATGCCTTTCAGGTTTTTTCTTATCCGCTCCTCAAGTTCTTTCGACTGCGTGAACTGGCCGGAAAGCTCATTGGTGATCCGACCCATTTTCTCCTCGAACACCTCGCTATCTTCTTCGACATAATCTGTACCGACATACCGACCGGGCGTAAGAACGTAGCCGGACTTTTCAACCTCGCTAATCTTGGCCGCTTTGCAAAAACCTTTTACATCCTCGTATTTGCCCTTGATTGTGCGCCAAGCGTGATATGTACCTGAGATTTTCTCAACGTCCGCCTCTGTCAGTTCAAGATTCTTCCTTGAAACCATCGTTCCCATCTTGCGCGCGTCTATGAAAAGAATCTCGTCGTGGCGGTTGCGGAATTTATGGTCGTAGCGATCGCGAGACACAAACCAAAGGCATGCCGGAATCTGCGTCGTGTAGAACAGCTGGCTTGGCAAAGCGACAATACAATCAACCAATCCGGCCTCAATAAGCTTTTTCCTGATTTCACCTTCACCGGAGGTGTTGGATGAGAGCGATCCATTAGCCAGGACGAAACCAGCAATGCCGGTCGGCGCAAGATGATGAATCATGTGCTGAATCCATCCGTAGTTGGCATTGCCAGCTGGTGGCACGCCGTATTTCCAACGCACATCGTCTTTAAGTCGTTCACCGCCCCAGTCACTAATGTTAAAAGGAGGATTGGCGAGAATAAAATCCGCTTTCAAATCCTTATGCAGATCGTTATGAAAAGTGTCGGCATTCTGCGGTCCCAAATTGCCATCAATGCCACGAATAGCGAGGTTCATTTTGCAAAGTCGCCATGTTGTTGGGTTTGATTCCTGACCGTAGATTGCCAAGTCGTGCGTGTTACCGCCGTGAGCCTCCACAAACTTCTCGCTCTGTACGAACATACCGCCCGATCCGCAACATGGGTCATAAATACGTCCTTTGTATGGCTCAAGCATTTCAACCAAGAGTTTGACTACTGACTGGGGAGTAAAGAACTCACCGCCACCTTTGCCTTCCGCTGAAGCGAAACGGCCGAGGAAGTATTCATAGACACGGCCTAGCACATCTTTACTTCGGCTTTCCTTATCACCAAGACCGATCGTACTTACAAGATCGATCAGTTCACCAAGCCGGACTTTATCAAGATCAGGACGAGCGTAATTTTTAGCCAAAACACCCTTGAGACTTGGATTGTCTTTTTCAATAGCGATCATGGCATCGTCGAGTAGTTTGCCAATCTCCGGCTTCTTGGCGTTGGACTTTAGAAATTCCCATCGCGCTTCCTGCGGTACCCAAAACACTCCTTCGGCGAGATAGGCGTCTTTATCTTCTTCTTGGCCGTCGTAGTAGTCGGCATCGGCTTTAATGCTTTTGTAGACTTCTCCGAACGAGTCAGAAATATATTTGAGGAAAATCAAGCCAAGCACTACATGCTTATATTCGGCCGGGTCCATGTTATTGCGCATCTTGTCGGCCGCAGACCAGAGCGTCTCCTCAAAACCGACATTCGCACCGTTTGATTTTTTAGATTGTTTTGCCATAAATTTATTTTTTGATCATCTCACGGTCTTTCTCATCGCCGATGAGCCGCACATAAAACTCGCACCTATCAACTCCGAGGGCGCCGCATTTGCACATAATCATTTTCTTGTGCGTATTCCAATAAATTTCATCCCCGCACTTCTTGCACCTGTAATGAATTTCTTTTTTAGTTTTGTTGGCGATTTCCTTTGACATAAATTTTATTGGTGGTTATCTTTCCCCGTTTAATATCCTCTCGAACGCCTCGAGATTTCCCCTGGCATCATGTACCGGATTATGGTTGTGGGCGGTGATGTGTAGCTTTTTCCACGTACGTTGATTCGCCCAGCGGTACACGAAACCTCTTCACGAATTTGTAATTGCAAATCCCACCCAGCCATGGTGAGGGCGGGCGTGATGTATTTCGTACAAATGCGTTCGGATAATTTACGCATGGAAACCAACTTAATAGACCCCTTGCCGGTGGCCAATGCGGATGACAAGGATAAGGAGTGTGTCTTTGTAAATCTGATAAATAATGCGATATGGCCATACACGGTATGACCATTCGTCCTTTCTTTGACCATCCAATCGCTTACCGATGTAGGGGTCTTGTCGAATACTGATGATTGCTTCGAGTATGCGAGGCTTATAACGATTATCAATTTTTTCGAGTGCTTTTTCTGCGTTTGGCGCGAGTTGAAGAATGTATTCCATAGTTATGTTTTGACTTATCGGCGACAACATACCCTTCTTTCTTTAAAATATCATCGAGCGTCGCCCATTTTTTGTATGCCCCGCTCGCATACGCGCGATCCGCTTCCTCAATATCTTTATCCAAATCCGGAAAATCTCGCATCACCTCGATGGTCTCGATCAAGGATTCAAACTCATCCGCCGACATCAACACCGCACTCGGCCTGCCATTGGCGGTAAATGTATAATGCACGCCGGGTTTCTGGACTGCCTCGACGATATCAAAAATATTTTTTCTTGCCTCCGAAATAGAAAGCGTTGTTTTTGTATTCATAGACACTGCTTAATGATTATATGTACATCATAACGTACATATACACAACTTGTCAAATCAAGCCATTTTCTTTGAAACTTAGATGCTTGTTGAACGTGACAATGACGTGAGCGAGGAGTTCAATCCCGAGAATCTTCCCTGCTTCGACAAGGCGTTCAGTGAAGATTTTATCTTCATCGGATGGTTTTGGATCGCCGGAAGGATGGTTGTGAGCGACGATGACATGCGCCGCAGAGTGCTGGATCGCAGGCTCAAACACTTCACGCGGATGAACAATGCTGGCATTTAATGTGCCAACAGAAATAATCTCGCATTTTACTTCATTGTTGCGTGAGTCAAGAAAGAAGATGACAAAATGTTCTTTCTTATGATTACGAATGTCTTTCAATTCATGCGCGACCTGTTCTGGTGACAACAACAAAGCCGCGGGTTTATTTTGCAACATACGCCGACCAAGCTCGAAACAGGCAACGATCTCACACGCTTTTGCCACACCAAGACCGTGTACGCCTTTCAGTTTCTCGACACTCGCGATCGCCAATGCACCGTTTTCTAAATTTTTTAAGAATACTATTCGAGAGATCCACAACATTCACCCCCGCGCTCCCCATCCGCAACAGGATCGCAAGCAGTTCAGAACTTGAAAGTTTACCAGCGCCATACTTTTCCAATTTTTCTCTCGGCCGATCCACCTTTGGCAAGTCTTTTATTTTCATAAATTTATTTTGTGATCACCTTACGGTCTTCCTCTTTGCCACCAACCCGAATATAATCCTCGCAACTATCAACCCAGATTTTCTTGCACTTACAGTAGGTGAACTTTTTATGGGTATTCCAAAAAATCTCATCTCCGCAATGAGTGCATTTGTAGTAAGTTTCCTGTTTAGTTTTAGTGGCGATTTCCTTTGGCATAAATTTTAAGCTTCGGCTTTCTCAAGCAACCATTCCCAGAACGGTCTAAACTGTATGGTCATGTTGTCTTTTTCCACCGTGCGTTTTTCGTTCCATGTAAGCACGGTAAGTTTAGAAACATTCAATTCTTTTCCTGCCTCAACAAGAGCCTTCACTTCTCTTTGTTCAACATCGGCGTCGGTTATGTCGTAGCAGACTTGTATCATTTCCATAACCTGGTACCCCTTTTTGAGCACAAAATCTATCTCCCGGTCATTTCTGGTCTTGTAATAAAATAACTCGCGACCTGGCTGATTGCCTTTCTTTACCAACTCGGTGAAAACAAGATTCTCCATGAGCTTACCGGTATTTGGTGAATGTTGTACTGCCTTGGCGGTAACGAAACCATTATCAACGACATATGTTTTTTTGGCCGATCGTAGTCGCATGCCAGTCTTTGTCGAGTGTCGTATCAGAGGAAAAATCAAATATGCCTCGGTGAGATAGCCGAGATATTTTTCCAAAGTAACCTGGCTCTTGAATTCCAAAATATTGGCGAGTTTCTTTGCCCCGTACTGGCCGGAAACATTATTTATGAGATATGATCCAAGACTGGCTATCTGTTCGGAAAAACGCACTTTATGACGCTTCACCACGTCTTTAAATAACACCGCATCGAACAGCACATCAAGATATCCGCGCGGATCAACGCCTTTCGTAACAACCTCCGGATAACCGCCACTCGTCATATACTGGGTCATGTATTCAAGTAGTTTCGCTTTTTCTTCAGGTAATGAAAGTTTGTCGGGAGTAACTTCGTACTGTTTGGCTTTCAAAATTTCCGAAAAATTAAACGGCAGTATTTCTATGGGAATATGCCTGCCGGTAAGATGCGTGGCCAGCTCTTTGGAAAGAAGAGACGCGTTGGAACCGGTCAATACCAGATTGTATCCGGCTCGATGCAGACGATTAACAAACAGCTCCCAATTAGGAAGATTCTGTATTTCGTCAAAGAGAATATATTTTGTGTCGCCGTAGGATAGCTTCAACTCTGTCATGAGCTCGTCAAGATCAATCTTTTCTTCTCCGGGAATCGATTCATCGTCAAAGTTGAAATAGGCAAACGATTGATCCTTCAAGAGCATCAAAGCAAAGACGGATTTCCCTGCCCGGCGAGGGCCGAGTATGACTTTTATCAAATCCGAAGACAGCCACTTTCGAGTGTCTTTTTCTTTAGTTCGCTCTATGTACGGAAGTGAGAGAAGTCTCTCTTTATCCTGTTTTTGCTTAGAAACTGTCGCTTTTAGCATATTATTTATGTTATACTATGCTTATTCTCCCTTTTTAGCATAATACAGTCATTATACTGGAAACAATGGGTAAATGCAAGTATTTAAGGGATGGCATTGAATCGTTGGTTTCCGGCATTTCGCGATTAGTACAAAAGTGTACCATTCACGAAATGCCACTTAATTTGCTTAAGTTAAGCAAATCGTCCCAAGCTCTCAAATTTCGTTTTACGGCTCGTCAATCTCTCAACATGTGGCAAACTCTAATCCTAGGGCCAAAGCTCGCCACAATGGCAACATATCAGACATCGACAAGACGATCGACGCGCGAATTCTCATCCATGGGAACGGAAAATAATGGATTTAATAGTTGAGGCAATGACAAACAACAGAAGCGCAAGAAAAATCAAAATATTCGCGGATAGTAATAAATAAAAAAGTAAGAGGTTTAACGGCTCAAACCATGGGAGAAAAAAGGAAATCATCATATACAGAAGAATGGCGATGAAGACATTACGATAATCCTGATGACTCGGCACAAAAGTTGCCAAGATGTTAAAAGTTGCGAAAATAAAGAAAAAAAACTGCCATGAAACATAAGGAATCCTTTTCAATACACTAGCTCCCTGTGCCAGAAACTCGGCCCAATTTTGAGTAGTTACCGACCGAAACATAGTCTGCCAAAAATTCCAAGAACTCCCTGATATCCAGTGAAATAAAAGGCCGAAGGTTACGAGGCCGACCAAAAAAGGCGCTAAAGTAATAAAAAAATCCCCCACAAGAGGGATTTTTGAACGGTGATGAATCACATGTCCCATGTTCCAGCCCACGCGAAACTCCTTCACTTTCGCAAAAGTAAGTTTACAGGCAAGGTAGTGGGCGAATTCATGCAAGAAGATCCCTAGGAATAAAGTCCGACGCACGATTGGAAAGTCAGAGAGATATTGGATGTAATAGTAACTCAAAACCTCGAGCAGAACGAAAAGAATAAAAACATAAAAAATAAGGGGCATGCTATAGATTACTCCAACTTTTTGAACAAAATCGCTGGTTCCTGAAAATAATGGCCGGCAGGAAGTTCATGATACGACCAATCAAAATTTTTATCACGCAAAATTACGGCGATTTTATCAGAAGTGAAAGGGATATACGGCCGAAGAAGGACCTTCAGTACATTGATGATTTGAATACACACATTCAGTACATGGCCAGCCGCGTGAGGATCTTGATTCATTAACTTCCATGGAGCACGATGATCAATATACTGATTGGCGGAAGAAACTAATCGCAAAACTTCTTTCAGGCTGTGATTAATCTCGCCTTTTTCAATACACTCCCCTACTGTCTCAAACGTCTTACGGCACAAGTTGAGCATCTCCTCATCTTCTGAAACCAATGTGCCAATTGGCGGTACTTGAAATTCAAAACTCTTCCCGGTAAAGCTTAAAACTCGATGAACAAAATTGCCAATTTTACCAACGAGTTCAGAATTATTCTTCGCAAAAAAATCACTCATCTCGAAATTCGAATCTGAACTTTCAGGCAAATTATAAAGGATATAAAAACGTAAGGAATCTGGGTCAAAACGATCGAGTAAATCTGGTAACTCCAGGACAATGCCACGACTTTTAGAAAACTTTTTTCCATCAAGGTTGAGATATTCGGTCGAGATAATGTAATCAGCACGATGCAAAGCCTCGTCATACCCCATCAATATAGCTGGAAAAATGATAGTGTGAAATGGGATATTGTCCTTGCCATGAACATAGTAGTGAGATTGCTGTTTACCATACCAAAAATCCTTCCAGCCCTCCGAATTCCCTTGAGTATGAAAATACTCAATCGACGCGCTTAAATAACCAATGACAGCCTCAAACCAAACATAAATACGTTTTGTCTCATACCCAGGAAGTGGAATCGGTATCCCCCACTCCGTGTCACGAGTAATAGAACGATCATGCAATCCATCTTTGAGGTACTGTAAACTGAAATTGTACGCGTTCTTGCGCCAATGGATTTTAGGTTCAAGCCATTTCAATATCTCATCAGGCAAGGCTGAAAGTTTGAGATAAAAATGTTCAGTCTCTTTCCAAATGGGTGAGTTGTGACAGTGCCGACAGGCGGGGTTGACGAGTAATTTTGGATCAATAAGCTTTCCGCAGGTATCACACTGATCCCCGCGGGCACCATCAAAACCGCAGAAAGGGCATGTTCCTTCGATATAACGATCAGGGAGAAATCTTTTACAATGTTCGCAATAGGGTTGTTCTTCTACCTTCGTGTAGATCAATTTTTTTTCGTACAACTTCAAAAAAATCTTTTGGACAGTGTCGCGATGAATGTCTGTGGTGGTTGTAGTAAACAAATCATAGGAAAAACCAAAACCACACATGAGATTATTTTTGTGCTGTTCATGATACCGCGCCGCCACTTCAGCCGGAGTTTTGCCCTCTTTTTCAGCAGTAATAACAATAGGAGTACCGTGACAATCAGAACCTGAAACCATGAGCACTCGATGCCCTTTCTGACGAAAATAGCGGGCAATGACGTCAGATGAAATCAACCCTGCCAGATGACCGACATGAAGAGAGCCATTCGCGTAAGGCCATGCCGCGGCAACGAGAATATTTGTATTTCGAGAAAGCATACGAAAAATTATTGAGGTCCCAGTCCCATTATATCAATAATATGGTATTGTGTCCCTAAAGACAACTTGAGACTTGAGAAAAATGCGATCTTCTTCGTTGAAATCTTTAGTACTCATTCGACGTACCTCTCGTACGCCTCAGTTCGTGTCTCAATTTCGCCTCGAATCTCATCATTTTTCTCAAGTCTCAAGTTATTATAAATAATACACAGCGCCACGAGAATAAGCCATGGTATAATACATTTGTCTTTACTCTTCAAGTATTCTCTATGAAAAAAACACAACAACCACCTTTGAATCACACCATGATTCTTGGTGCTGTAATCCTGGGGGTGGGCGTGATTATCGGTTCCATAGTCGCTGGTCTTTCCATTGCCACTGCGTTACCAAAATCAATTATTCTGACGCCGGTATTGAGCGATAATTCAACTTTCGACAACACGTCCGGAATACCATCGAATTGCAGAAACGCCGATTGTGAGAGATCAGTGCCAACCACGCGACCGTGAAGCACTCCCTTGAAACCTCCTTCTGATTCATTTTATTTCACCTATGAAAAAACAAAATCTTCAAAAACAAGATCAAAAAATGGTAATCGGCGCAATTATTTTTGGAATTGGGGTCATTATTGGGGCTCTCCTGACCAGTTTGTCTATAGCCCGCTCCTTTGGCTCGGGTCTGACGCTCCCGGTGACGCAATTGATAGAAGAAAATTAGAGGCCCTTCAAAAAGGTGTTTTAAAATTCAATGTATTCCTCGGTCACTACCATACTCTTCTTTCTTTTGAGCCCCGTATAATCTCAAAGGCCTCACCGGGGGTATTAACGAGACGAAAAATTTTCATATCATCAGGCTGTATACAGTGATGCTGTTCTAAAATAACCTTACGGATCCACAAAACGAGTGGTTGCCAATAATCCTTTCCAACCATGACAACAGGTATGGGTCCCATCTTGTGCGTCTGAATCAGCGTAACAATCTCAAAAAATTCATCAAGGGTACCAAATCCACCTGGAAAATAGACATAGGCTGAAGCTGAAAATGACAGCATGACTTTTCTCGTGAAAAAATAATGAAACCCAACTCCTTTCTTCACATAAGGATTGGTTCTCTGCTCCATGGGTAACTGGATATTGAGACCAATAGACTCAGCGCCGGCCTCGTAGGCTCCACGATTCGCTGCTTCCATGATTCCAGGACCGCCGCCGGTGACCACCGTAAAACCAGCTTCACCAAGGAGACGCGCCAACTCCAAAGCATCTTGATAGTGTTTATTCTCTTTCTGAAAACGCGCGGAACCAAAAAAAGTAACCGAATGACGTACGGTAGACAAAAATTCAAAACCTTCGACAAATTCTGACAAGATACGAAAAATTCGCCAGTTGGGATTCTCCTTAAAATTAAATTCCGATTCTGTTTCTTTGGAGGATAACATGGCTGACGGGAGATTCAATATAGCCTTTTTTTGAATGGTGCTCTTCATATCTCTTAAAAAGTTACGTGTTCACCTTAAACGCTACTTTATTCTTGCTATCAATATCCACGACTAATTTTTGTCCTTCTTGTACCTGTCCATCAATAATCTTCATGGACAATTCATCCAAAATGGTTTTTTGAATGAGACGTTTGAGTGGCCGCGCACCGTAAAAACGATCATAACCTTTCTTCGCGAGAAACCGACGTAACTTTTCAGTCACTTCCACATCAATATGTTCAAGCTTCAATCGCTTCATCACCTCCTGTAATCGAAGATCAACAATGAAGCCAATTTCTTTGGGGGATAACGGGTGAAAAACAATAATTTCATCAATACGATTCAGGAACTCTGGCTTGAATGAACTCTGGAGAATGCTTCGAATACGATCACTCATGCTCTCTTCAGTGAGATGACCTTCTTGATCCTTCTTGTCAGTAAAACCGAGAGTGTACTCTGAAATCACTTGACTTCCCAAATTAGAGGTCATGATAACGATCGCGTTCTTGAAATTCACCATCCGTCCTTTCGAATCAGTAAGTCGTCCATCATCTAAAATCTGAAGTAAAATATTGAAAACATCGGGATGAGCTTTCTCAATCTCATCAAACAAAATGACCGCGAATGGACGACGACGGATGATCTCGGTGAGCTGTCCTCCTTCTTCATAGCCCACATATCCAGGAGGTGAACCCACCATCTTGGAGACAGTGTGTTTTTCCATATACTCACTCATATCCACCCGAACGAGGGCTTTTTCATCATCAAATAATGCTCCTGCCAAAGACTTGGCAAGTTCCGTTTTACCAACACCAGTTGGTCCTAGAAAAATAAATGATCCAATGGGATGATTTTCTTCAGATAATCCCGCACGAGAACGTCGCACGGCATTGGCTACGGCATGAATAGCCTCTCCTTGTCCGATGACCCGCTTTGAGAGTTCATTTTCCAAATTTTTCAGTTTTTCAGCCTCAGTCTCCAGCATCTTAAATACAGGAATTCCAGTCCACTTCGCGACCACAACGGCTATATCTTCCGCTGTCACTTCCTCCTTCAACAAACGATGATCCTTCTGCAACGCGAGCAACTTCTTGTTTTGTTCTTCAATCTTTTTCTCAAACTCAGGAATTTTTCCATATTGAATTTCTGCCACCTTTTGCAAATCAGATTCACGTTCCGCTTTTTCAGCCACCATTCGCAAATCATCAATTTCCTTCTTGTATTTTTTTATGGCAGAAATAATCTCACGTTCATTTCTCCAGCGTAGTTCCAATTGGTTGGATTTTTCTTTCGCCTGCTCCAACTCACGACCAAGATCCTCGAGACGCTGTTTGGAATTTGGATCAATTTCTTTCTTCAAAGCCTCCCGTTCAATCTCGAGTCGCAAGACATGACGTTTCAATTTATCGAGTTCCTCCGGGTAACTCTCAATCTCCATCCGGAGCGCTGAAGTTGCTTCGTCAATCAAATCAATTGCCTTATCCGGCAAAAATCGATCCGTAATATAACGCTGGGACAAATTAGCAGCCGCGAGAATAGCTCCATCAGTAATATGGACACCATGATGAATTTCATATTTTCCTTTGATACCGCGTAAAATAGCAATGGTATCTTCAATCGTCGGCTCCTTCACCAGCACTGGTTGAAAACGACGTTCTAACGCGGCGTCTTTCTCAATATGTTTTTGATACTCTTTCAGCGTTGTCGCGCCAATCGCGTGAAGAGCGCCTCGAGCGAGTGCCGGTTTCAACATATTGGACGCATCAACCGCTCCTTCGGCCTGACCGGCGCCAACAATCGTATGGAGTTCGTCAATAAACAAAATAATTTTACCATGCGCGCTTTCCACCTCTCGTAACACCGCCTTGAGACGATCTTCAAACTCTCCACGAAATTTAGCTCCAGCGATAATACCCGCCATGTCGAGTGAAATTAATTCTTTATCTTTGATTGTTTCTGGCACATCACCAGAAACAATCCGTTGTGCCAAACCCTCGACGATTGCGGTCTTTCCCGTGCCTGGTTCTCCAATGAGTACTGGATTATTCTTGGTGCGGCGTGAAAGAACCTGCATCACTCGACGAATTTCAGA
>Ga0209514_10006623_pt1 | contig 14126 bp, 15 predicted proteins | sample Subgrocontami58m_FD_187452 | JGI IMG/M metagenome (GOLD analysis project Ga0209514, IMG submission 187452) | Subsurface groundwater microbial communities from S. Glens Falls, New York, USA - GMW37 contaminated, 5.8 m (SPAdes) (version 3) | ecosystem: Environmental > Aquatic > Deep subsurface >...
GAGCGTCGGCGATTAACCCGTCGCCAACAAATCTGCAGTGGCCACCGCGAACGCGACGGCCGCCGAACTTAACTTACTGGGTCAATTCCGTGAGCACGGGGTGGGTCAATTCTGCTGAGCGCCGAGGGAATCGGGATCGAGTGCCCATTTTCATCACAGGCAACAATATCGAAGTCGGGCACGTTACCGGAAAAGGTTGCAACGAGTAAATTCTTCCGTCTAGCGAGCTCGCACGCGACGAGATATTCGCCAATCTGCTTATTGAGCTGAATGCTACGCCCAGTTGCAATTGTCCTTGGGCTCTTATGCGGTACATGGACCGTGGATTATGGCGCATCATAGCGTAACTATGCGAAGGTGCCAAACCTTTCCCGCAACCGCCAGCATCGCGTCCTTGTCGCCCCTGGCGAGACGCTCAGAGAAGTCCGCGTTGCAAAAGGCATTTCCCAAGAACGATTGGCGCTAATGGCCGAAGTTGAACGCAGTTATGTAGGACGAGTAGAACGTGGCGACAACAATGTCGCATTGATGACGCTGGTCCGCCTCGCGGGCGCTCTCGACATAACCGTCGCCAAGTTGATGCAAAAAGCGGGTCTGTAAGGAAGGTCGGGGGCGTATAGACGTTCGGCCCAGTGCCTGACGACAATTGGTTTCAGCGTAAGCCGCGTGACCACTAATTCCCCAGGGGGATTAGATCGTTATATAACTGACTTATCGATCCCCGGCGCCGCGTGGTTGCAGGCGGCGCAAAAGCGTCCTACGTCCACTGCAACGACGCCTAGGACGGCTCGGTCGGTCCGGCTCCAAATCATGCTTGGCGTGGGATGTCGGTCCAAAGATGAAGGCGAGATTCAAAGTAATCGCGCAACAAAGTATAGCGAAACGCAAGTTTGCTGTTCTTTTCCGCCTTATACCGGGCGGAAAACTCAATAACGCGCTCATATGCCTTATCGATGTATCCGACGCCCCTACTTCCAATCGCGCTCCCGATTCTTGTGCGGAAGAAGGGGCCAAGGTAATCGACGAACGGCACGCCGTCATCATCGTAGGCTAGGCAGTCTATGCAGGCTGCAGCTATCGACTTCGACAGGGGCGCGAATTCGTCCACCTGCGCCTCATCGCGTAACCCCATAAGGTATCGAATTAGCTCATCTCCGACTATGATACGCGGGTAATTAGCGATCCTTGATTCAAGCGTGTAAGCGCGAGACAGGGCTGCCCCGTAGACTTCGCCGCCGCTCGGTTCAACGCCGACGCCGAGGTCTATGCCACCGCGAATGGGGTGCCCTACGCCAAGGCATCCGATGAATGTTGTTGCCGCTGCGACGATAATTCCGAATATTCCCCGGACGGGAAGTTTGGCAGCTTCTGTGATGCGTAGAGTCTGAAATATAACCATCGAATCCGAGAAGCCATAGAACTGAATTGGCTTGTTACTCAACTGCTCGTAGACCTCGAACTGCTCGGGCGTTAGTGAATTTGTGTCAACTGACCTTCTCTCATACGTCTCAAACGCGTGCTTGAACATTTGTCGCATTGCAACTACCGCGCCGTACGTGTTCTTGAGATCGTTACGAGTCCGGGCGAGGGCTTCTGTATCGTTTCGATTTGGTAGAGACCGGAGATTTCGCAAGTGCTCTTGCTGCCCAAGCAGATCGAATAACCCAACGACGTGCCATTGTAATGACAGCGAATCGGCTTCGGCCTTTGTGGTCATGTGCGTCCCCCCCTGCTAATGCCGCGATAGTACGCCGACACGCGCATTGGGCCGAATATTCTGCTTGTGCGACACCGCCGCCATCCGTTCAGGAGCGGCACGCCTCGCCTCGCTGTTCCTCGGTTCGACCGTTGAACGGCAGCAGGCGGTGGCGCGGGCAAGAGACAAATCACTCCAGCTAGCCCAAGCCAAGCGCAACTTCGGCGGGCGGTGCTACGGCTACGACAACATCTGGCGCAAGCCGGATGGCACGGAGCAACCCGGCAGCGCAGAGAAAGACAAAGCGCCAAATTGGCAGACCGTTTACCGCATCAACCCCGTTGAAGCGGAGGTTGTGCGCGCGATGTTAAGAATGTACGCCGACGGTCACGGCGCAAAGACTATCGCTTATTGCGTCAACGGCGACCCGGCGCACCGCGCGGAGCTACAGCGTTATTTCGGCGGGCAAAGCCCCGCAGGGCCACGCGGTGCTACGTCGTGGAGCGCAAACACCATTCGTGACGTTTTGCGCAACCCGCGCTACACGGGCAACATTCCATACGGCGCATGGCGCAAGACATATAAACGCGGCACCCAACGCCGTGAGCGTGGCAACGGGGTGCGCCCGCGTCTGGACGCGCTCAAGCGCGAGGTGCTCACGGCCATCGGCCATTACATCACTCCCGTCACCGTGCGTGCCGCCGCACGGCGAGCTGTAGAGATGATCCGGGCCAAAAACGCCGCCGCACCGGACAAAACCAAGCAACTACGGCGTGATCTGGCCGCTGCTGAGGCGAAGGTCGCCAACTATTTGACGGCGATAGGCACGGGCGGCAGTCAGATCGCCTCGCTCGTTGCGGAACTCGCCAAAGCCGACGCGGAAAGTCCTCCGGGGTGCCTAGACGAACTGAGCGATAGACGCCTAGAACACGCCCTAACGGTTCGCACGGCCCATTGGCGAGAGGTTCTGGCCGGAGACCCGCCGCTAGCCAGACAGGCGCTCCGTTCGCTGCTTGCGAGTCCGATCCTTTTTGCGCCAGAAACAGAGGGTTATCGGCTACACGGGGCGACACAGGTCGGCGCCCTATGGGCTCCAGAAAGCCGCGTAAAGATGGCGTCCCCAGGGGGATTCGAACCCCCGTACTCACCGTGAAAGGGTGATGTCCTAGGCCTCTAGACGATGGGGACTAAAGGGCTTGGTGATACGTAGATGCAACAGGTCGGTGTGGTGGAGGTAAGCGGGATCGAACCGCTGACCTCTTGCATGCCATGCAAGCGCTCTCCCAGCTGAGCTATACCCCCACGAAAGGCGCGAATTATACCGGTTCGTACCCGCCACTGTAAAGGCGGGTTAGCTTTCAACAAGATAGGGTTGCAGCCGCGCCAGCACGGTGTCGCGCCCGAGCAGTTCGAGCACGGCGTCGATGGATGGGGTCTGCGTCTGCCCGAGCAGCATGATGCGCAGCGGCATTGCGACCTTGGGCATCTTATAGCCGAATTTTCCGACCACAGCCTTGACCGCCTCGTTGAGTTTCGGCCGCTGCCACTCGACCGACTCGAGCTTGCTGGCGAGCTCGCGTATCGCCGTCATGATTTCCGGCGTGACGTGCTCAGCCAGCAGCGCCTTGGTCGGTTCCACGCGTTTGTAGAACATCATCGCGGAATCGGCCATGTGCTCGACCGTTGTGGCGCGATCCCGCAGAAGCTTCACTACGCCGATGAGATCCGGACCGTCGGCCAGATTGCCGCCATCGCGCTCGACGCGCGGCGCAACCAATTCCGCCAATCGTCCGGGATCGGCTTCCTTGATGTACTCGTGATTGAGCCACGCGAGTTTGGCCATATCGAACTGCGCGGTCGATTTGTTCACATGCCCGAGGTCGAACCATTCGACGAACTGCGCGCGCGTGAATTTCTCGGCGTCGCCGTGGCTCCAGCCCAGGCGAGCGAGGTAATTGAACAGCGCCTCGGGCAGGTAACCATCCTGCGGATACTGCATGACCGACACCGCGCCGTGGCGCTTCGAGAGTCGCTCGCCGTCGGCACCCAGGATCATGGGCACATGCGCGAACTGCGGCAGCGGCGCGCCCAGCGCCTGAAAAATATTCACTTGGCGCGGCGTGTTGTTGACGTGGTCGTCGCCGCGGATGACGTGAGTAATGTCCATATCCAGATCGTCCACCACCACGCCGAAATTGTAGGTGGGGACGCCGTCGGCGCGCAGGATCACGAGGTCGTCGAGTTCGCCGTTGGCGACAGTGATCGGCCCTTTCACCAAGTCCATGAACGTGACCGCACCCTCGTCCGGATTGCGAAACCGCAACACCGGTTTCGTGCCCGGCGGTGGCGCGAGCCCTGCCGCCTTCGCATTCTCCGGACGCCAGCGCCCGTCATAGCGCGGCTTTGCGCCCCGCGCGCGTTGCTGCTCGCGCATCTGCTCGAGCTCTTCCTTGCTCGCATAGCACCAGTAGGCCTTGTCTGCGCGCAGCAGTTGCTCCGCCACTTCGCGGTAACGCGCAAGGCGCTGCATCTGCCGGTACGGCCCCTCGTCCCAGTCGAGGCCGAGCCAGGTCATGCCCTCGATGATCGCGTTTACCGAGGCTTCCGTCGAACGCTCGAGGTCGGTGTCTTCGATGCGCAGCACGAACTTGCCGCCATGCTTGCGTGCGTAAGCCCAGGAGAAAAGCGCGGTGCGCGCGCCACCCACGTGCAGATAGCCGGTTGGGCTGGGGGCAAAACGGGTGCGGATCATAGGAGGAACCCGAGAAAAGTGCTATTTTACCGGAGAATATGCCGACGTTCGAATTGACCGCGAAAGCGCGGATGTGATTTAATCCGGCCTCGGTCGGGCGGTTAGCTCAGCGGTAGAGCACTCCCCTCACACGGGAGGGGTCGCAGGTTCGATCCCCGCACCGCCCACCAATCGAATACCTCGCTTGTCGCGGCATCATCTCACCTGCCCCGAGCGGTGCGCTGCGATCGGTTCGCGCTGCAAGCGTTCGTGCGCGTAGCCCAGGCTTGACAACAAGGCGTCGCTTAGCTTGTAATCGCATGCCTTGCGATGAATTCAAGCGATCTACACCGACAGATAATATCGAGCAGGACGTCCTGCTTGCCTCCGGACGGCTGCCACTAGCGATGGAATTTCTGACTCCCTTACAGATTGCTTCGCTTGGCTTGCTGCTGTTGGGTATCGTGCTCGCATTTTCCGACATCCACCTGTCAGGCTGGGTCCTGGGTTGGATACTTCTTTCCGGCGCCCTGCTGGTGCAGGGATTCCGCAGCATCCTCAGCTATTCCGTCGACCACGGTGTCGTGGACGACACAACGTTCACTATTGCCGACAACTGGATGGGCTTGGGATTCTCGCTGCTCATCGTCGCCTCGATGTACCTGATGCGGGAGGTATTTAGGCAGCACCGGCTTACGAATGAGACTCTGCGCTTGGTCAGCGCCGCCGCTCAGGACGCCATCATCATGACCGACAACGAAGGGAAAATCGCGCTTTGGAACGACGCCGGAAGGAGAATTTTCGGTTACAGCGAAACGGAGGCGCGCGGAAAGAAGCTGCATGAACTGTTGCTCCCGCGGCGTTACCACATCGATTTCAAGCGCGAACTCGATGCCTACCGCAGCGCGGTCGGCGGATCCATATCGGGCAAGACGATGGAGTTGGCGGGCTTACGCAAGGACGGGACGCAGATCGTCACCGAATGCTCCATTTCCGGGGTAAGCATAGAGGGAAAGAAATACGTGATCTGCATTTTCAGGGACATCACCGATCGCAAACGTGCCGAAGAAGAAATCCGCCGCCTCAACGACGGCCTGGAGAAAAAAGTGTGGGAGCGAACCAAGGAGCTGGAGAAGGCAAATCGCGAACTCGAGGCGTTTTCCTATTCCGTCGCCCATGATCTGCGCACTCCCTTGAGCAGCATCGGCGGATTCAGCGCCATTCTGGCGCAGCAATATGCCGACAAGCTCGACCCCGCCGCTCGAGATTATCTGAAGCGTATCCAGGCCGCGACCAAGCGCATGAAGGATGTGACCGACAATCTCCTCGCCTTGGCGCATGCAGGCCAGGTTGAACTACACCGAGAAAACGTCGATCTGAGCGCGATGGCGCGCGAGATTGCCGCGAGCCTTCGCGCACTGGATCGGCGGCGCGAAGTCGATATTGTTGTAACACCCGGAATGGTGGCGAACGCCGACCCTGGCCTTACGCGCATCGCCCTCGACAATCTGCTCGGCAATGCCTGGAAATTCACGGCCAAGACCGAAAACGCGAAGATCGAGTTCGGAACCACCACGGTTGAGGGCAACTCGGTCTATGTGATGCGCGACAACGGAGCCGGTTATGATCCGGCGCTCAGCAACAAGCTATTCACGCAGTTCGGACGGCTGCATGCGGAAACGGAATTCGACGGCTCGGGAATAGGATTGGCCATTGTTGCCCGGGTAATCCGCAGGCACGGCGGTCGCATTTGGGCCGAAGGTGCGGTCGGTCAAGGCGCAGTCTTTTATTTCACCCTTGGCTAACGCAGAGTTTGAAGTCGCTGAATAATCCAGACCCGCGCTTACTGGGCGCGTTTGACGTGCCCCACGACATTCAGCGCACGTGCGCGGGCAGACCGCGCGGCTCAATCCGCAGTGGTGCGGTATCCCTGGGTAACGCTCTCCGGGGCGATATTGCTGATGCGCCAACGGCATGCCATCGATTCGTACTCGAACAGCAACGGCGTGGCATTGGCAATATGCTGCTCCAGCAGCTCTGCGCCGAGACTGAAAACCAGGACGTATAGCGGACCGCCGTGTGCCACAAGTAGCGTCGATGCGTCGGTGTCCAGCGCATCGCTCAACCCTGCCCGAGTGCGCGCGACGAAGTCCGGCAACGACTCGCCGTTCGGCGGTTCGTTGCGCCAATCGAGATCCGTCGAGGACGTCCCGACCAGGTCGCCAAACCATCTTTCCCGCAGGCGCGGCTCGGCAATCACCGGCGCGCCTACGGTCGCAGCCGCCGCCTGCGCTGTCTGCCAGGCGCGCCGCATGTCGCTCGCAAGGATTCGTTCGACCGTGTGTCCGCGCAGGTATTTGGCCGCCAGCCGAGCTTGCTCTTCGCCCCTCTGGTTGAGCGGGATCTCGGGCGTTTGATAAACCCGCCGGGCGTTGCCCTCGGTTTCTCCATGCCGAAGGAACAAGAAGCGCCGTGCCCGCGGCTCGAGCAGATTCGCCGCCGCAATCCGCCGCACGGTGTCCAAACCGTGCTTGACCAGCCTGGCTTGCCAAATCTGCGCTGCCTTGTCCGACGTCATGCTGCTGTCTGAGTCAGGTTGAGGCTCAGCGTAGGCCCGACTGCTGCGTACCGATAGTGTGAGCCAGTCTGAAGCATGGAGTCCAGCCTTAGCCTTGCGTCTGCTATTCCTTCTCTTTGGTGACCACCACGCGATTGACGAAGGTGATGGCGGGGAAAGTGCGATTCAGCGTCTTGCTGTGGAAATCCTTCATCACCATGCCGTCATCGAAGCGAATAACATCGCCTTTCTTGACCTTGACGGTAGTCCCGGCAAGCCACAGTGTCTTCTTGTTCTGCGTTACCTCGATATAGGTATATTGGGCGGCGTCGATGCTGCTCAGCACCTTGGCTTTTTGCGGCAACGGGGCTTCCGGCGCCCCCTTACCCTCTTTCTTCTGCCCCATCGGAGGATGGCCCGAAGGCAGGGATTGGGCAAGAGTCGGAGCGGAAAAGACCGCCAGAGCCAGCATCACTAGGAAGGATTTCATGCGCGGTCTGCTTTCTCAGGATTAAAAGAGCCGATCATTATACTTGGTAAACTTGGCCTGATCGCTCCCGCATAGCGGTGCTGCACGACTCGGATCAGGTCAATTCTTGCCGGGAGCGTGCCACTCAAATGCGGCACGCACGTAGTCCTCGCCCTCTTCGAGAAACTCCACCAGCTTGATATGGCGGCTTTGCTCGCCCATCATCACCTCGCACAACTGCCCAGGGACATAGCTCTTGTTCTCGAGAATCATGATCGGATGATCGTGCGACTTCAGAGCATCGGGCAGCATGATCGCGCGCAGGTAGTTGTATTCGAACGAACCGGTCGAAGTTTCCCAGTTGGCGGCACGATGCTCGTCCACCCCGAGCACGCGCAACCATACCGAGACCGAGCGCTTCGAAAAAATGCGGATGCCGCAATGCATCCCCTTGCTCGCGTCCATGCGGCGGATGATTCCGACCCACCAAGTCTTCTCGCCTTCCAACTGTACGCCGCAGAGCTTGCCCGGTTCGGCCCACTTGCCGAGATCGGGCGGGATATCTGCGCCGAGGCCCCATTCGCTCTGGTCGTTCTGTACCCAGGTTTCGGGCGTAGACTCGATTTCTTCCGCGACCAGCTTGAGTATATTCGCGGTTTTGGCCTTTATGTCCATGTCGTCGCCCAGCGCAACGCCGGAGCCCAATTCAATGTTCGTGACGCGCTGACAGATCGGCTTGAGCCCGTGTACCACGCTCACGGCGGCAGCGGCCTTGGTCCGCGCATAGCGGCGCTGCGGCGGCGCCAAGCCGAGGTAGGTGTCCAGATGCTTGATCACGGTGATGATCTGTGCCGGGGAGAATTCCCGGCCAAAGCGCTGCTCCTCGCTCAGCATGTTCTTTTCGCACAGGACCCTCAGTTCAGCGAGTTTGACGAGCGCCTTCCCGCCGCCGAGAAAGCGTTTGTTGGGCGCCGCCGTCTCCGTGCTCGGGATGTGGTGCGGCGGTTCGCCCGCACCGATGTCGATGGCGATATTGCACGCGCTCTGCGGGACACGCGACCATTCGGCCGAGATTGCGAAGCGCGTCAAAATGCGAAACGCGAGTTCGAGTTGCCCCGGCGAAAACTCGTGCGGCGCGGCCAGGTACAGCAGGATAATCTTGAGCAATTCCGCACGCGCCGTGGTATGCACTTCGCGCGCATAAGCGACGAGCGGGCGGTTGTCGAATTCCTTCAGTTCGGCAAACGCGTGCCAACGGTATAGCGGGGCCCACGCCTTTGGCTCTATGCCGATATAGCGCAAATGGCGCAATTTGAAGCGCACACCGGCGGCGCGCAGCGCGCGTACCAGGGCAAGCGGCATCTCGTTCGCGACGTCTTTCGCGCCTTTTTCGCCATGCTCGAAATCGGCGACGCATTGGCCATAGCCATCGGCCAATCGACCCCAGTATTCGCACAGCACGTCCCAGATCTTCTGGGTGGTGCGATCCTGCTGGTGGATCTTGGCGAAGAACTGATCGAACAGGGCCCCGGCATGCGCCGCCGCGGCCTCATCGAGCAGGCGCATTACTGCAAGCCTGTCATTGCAGGCGAATCCGGCGGTATCCCTGACCGAGCCGACCCAATGCGAGATCTGCTCCAGCGTATCGACTGATACGCCTTCAGGCAGCCCGGCCAGGACCTCGGTTGCGGCCTCGGCATCGCGCAACGGGTGGTCGGGTTTGCCACTGAACCGCTTTATCCAGTCGAGCATGCGCTTTCTCCGGTTCTGGTTAGCCCCGGCGTGCGCTCATCGCGCGGGTCACGCCAGGCCGCTCGCGCTCCTTAAGCAACGTCGAAGCCAGTATTCATTCCCGGACCAGCAATACCGGGCAAGACGCCAGGTGAACGGTCTTGGTCGCGACCGAGCCGAGCAGCATGCCCGACACGGCACCCATGCCGTGCGTACCCATGACGATCAGATCGCATTTCAGCTTCTTCGCCTCGCGCGCCAGCGTTTCCGCGATAGGGCCGACCATGATGTGCATATTGCACGCAAGTTTGGCGCGATCGAGCGCCCTTTTCGCGCCGCGCAATGCGTCCTCGCCCTCATCGCGGTAATAACGCTGCAGCGCCTCGTGCTCGATGGGCTTGATCATGCCGCCCAGGGTCGGAATCGGCAGATGTACGTAGGCAAGATGAAGCACAGGCGGCTGCTTGTAGGCAGAGGCTTGCGCGATCGCCGCTTTGGCCACCTTGGCGGAATGCGAGGACCCGTCGACCGCGATCAGAATTGTAGTCACGCCGCTCTCCTTGTTGATGTTGGGTTTGTAGGCAATGAGGTTACGCACACGAAGGCAATGCGGAAATGGCGCAACATGTGCCGAATTGCCGTTGCATTGGAGAACGGACTGCACGCCGGCCGATCATCATATGTATCCGACATTGGGTCACATGGCGAAAAAACCAAGCGGGTCATGGCGTAGCGCCACCGAGACTATGTAAATGAATACGACCAAGGCGCCCAACCAGGCCGTTGCCCGGCCCCCTTTGGTCTTGCCGTAGCGCAGCGCGACCGAGCCCAGGACAATATACGCGAGCAACGCAAGCAGCTTCGCAGTCAACCAGGCGTGGGTCAGTGGAAACTGACGCAACATCAGCGTCAGCACGACGGCGCTGGCTAACAGCAGGGTATCTACGAGGTGCGGCAGGATTCTGACCCAGCGTCGCGCGCGTTGCGGCGAATCCTGCAGCATCCATAAGCCGCGCAAAATGAACAGCGACACGCTTGCCAAAGCACAGGACTGGTGAACGAGCTTGGTCAAGTGATACATAGGAGCCCCTGCCGGATATGCTCTCCCAATTTGGCGGTTCTGGCCAGCCCAACAACGCCGAAACCGGCTACCAGCACGCCGGCCGCGAGGCGGACGCGGCGGTCGGAGGCGATGTCCCGCAGGCGCTTGAATAACATGCCGGCCAGCAACAGATTAGGCAGCGTCCCCAGACCAAATGCAAGCATTACTGCCGCCCCTTTCTCGGATCCGCCGCTCACCAGCGCCGTCGCGAGCACGCTGTACACCAGAGCGCAAGGCAGCCAACCCCAAAGTGCGCCCAACGCCAACGCCTTGGTCGCAGTGTCGGCGGGCACGAGCTTCGCGCCCAAGGGCTGAATGCGGCGCCACAACCATGCGCCCAGTGCTTCAAGCCGCGCCACCTGCTTCGCCACGCCCGCAAGATACAGTCCCAGACCGACCAGTATCAGATTGGCGAGGACGTAGAGAAGCATTTGCACGGGAAGAATATGGTTGAACAACACCGAGCCCACGCCGCCGATCATGCCCATGAGGGCACCGGCAGCAGCGTAGCTCGCGATTCGCCCCGCGCTATAGGCCAGATGCAGACTCCATGCGCGCGCGCGCCGCGGCGAATTCACCGTCAGCGCGCCGACTATGCCCCCGCACATGCCGACACAGTGTACGCCGCCCAGAAGTCCGATCAGGAAGGCCGCCGCAAGCGGGGCTTCCATCGGCTAGATTACCTTGGAATAGCTCGCGCGACGGCTTGCTTGACGCAGATACTTGTCAAATACCATGCACAGAATGCGCACCAGCAAGCGGCCCTTGGGGGTGACCATGATCCAATCGCCGTCGATCTCGACCAATCCGTCTTTTTCGTAGTCGCGCAATTCGGCCAACTCGGTTGCGAAGTAGCTGCGAAAATCGATCAGGTGGGCAATGCCGACGGCGTCCATCGACACCTCGAAATGGCAGGACAGCGCCTGGATAACGGCGCGCCGCACCAAATCGTCGGCGGTCACTTCGATGCCACGCATCACGGGCAGCAGACTATTGTCGAGCCGGTCGTAATACTCTTCCAGGGTACGCACATTCTGCGAGTAGGTCGGACCGATCTTCCCGATCGCTGACACTCCGAGTCCGATCAGATCGCAGTCGCCATAGGTGGAGTAGCCCTGGAAATTGCGATACAAGCGCCCCTGCCGCTGCGCCACGGCGAGGTCGTCCTGCGGCTTGGAGAAATGGTCCATGCCGATGTAGACGTAGCCGGCTGTCAGCAGCGTCTCGATCGCGCTGATCATGAGCTGAAGCTTGACCTCCGGTTGCGGTATGTCTGTATCCAGAATACGCCGCTGCGGCTTGAATACCGTGGGCAAATGCGCGTAATTGTAGAGCGCAATGCGGTCAGGCGAGCACGCGATCACCTGGTCGAGCGTATTGCGAAATCCCTCCAAGGTCTGTTTGGGCAAGCCGTATATGAGGTCGATATTGACCGACTTGAACCCGTGCTTGCGCGCGGCATCGATTACGAGCGTCGTTTCATCCACGCTCTGAATGCGGTTGACTGCATGCTGCACTTCGGGATTGAAATCCTGCACGCCGACACTGATGCGATTCATGCCGAGCGAGGCCAGCAGCGCCACCTTGTCTTCATCGACCTTGCGCGGGTCCACTTCGATCGAATACTCGCCGTGGGGATCGAGATCGAAACTGTCGCGTATCATCTGCATCAACTCGACCAGTTCGCCTTCGCTCAAAAAGGTCGGCGTGCCACCGCCCCAGTGCATCTGTGTCACGCGCCGCCTTCCGCCCAATTCCGCGCTCTGCAGGCGGATTTCGCGTCCTAAATATTTCAGGTACTTAGCTGAGCGGCCGTGATCCTTCGTCACGATCTTGTTGCAGCCGCAGTAGTAGCAAATGGTGTCGCAAAACGGCAAGTGGACGTATAATGCCAAGGATCGGGTCATGCCTCCCACATTGCGCTTCGCCAGCCAGCTGCGATAAGCAGCCTCGTCAAAGGCCTCGACGAATCGATCTGCGGTCGGGTATGAGGTATAGCGCGGACCGCTAATGTTGAATTTTCGCAGCAGTCCGGCATCAACCTGCAGGTTGTTTTGGGACGGGATCATGCGTAGGACGCGTACGTTCATCGGTGAAGTCTGCCCAAATCCAGAATGGAAATATTGATGTGGATCAAACCAAATCCCGCTTGCGCGAACCACACATGAACGCACCCAAGCTCGCCCGGGTTATAGACATTCATGCCCTCAAGAATGCCTGCTCCAACTGCAGCTTGCGCGAGATGTGCCTTCCGACCGGTCTCAGTCAGAACGAGATGGAGAAGTTGGACCAGATGGTCTATACGCGCAAACGCGTCAAGCGCGGCGATAGCGTATACCGCTCTGAAGAAAAATTCGGGTCGCTCTACGCCGTCCGCAGCGGCTTCTTCAAGACCACCCTGGTGATGGAAGACGGCCGCGACCAGGTCACCGGATTTCACATGTCCGGCGACATGCTGGGCATGGACGGCATCGGTTCGGACCAGCATTCGTGCAACGCGATTGCCCTCGAAGACAGCGAAGTATGCGTCATTCCTTATGCCCGGCTGGAAGAGTTGTCGCGCGAACTGTATGTTTTGCAGCAGCATTTTCACAAGGTGATGAGCCGCGAAATCGTGCGCGAACATGGGGTCATGCTGCTCTTGGGCAGCATGCGCGCTGAGGAGCGGCTGGCCGCGTTTCTGCTCAACCTGTCGCAGCGCTTCACCTCGCGCGGCTATTCCCCGTCGGAATTCAACCTGCGCATGACGCGCGAAGAAATCGGCAGCTACCTCGGCCTCAAATTGGAAACCGTCAGCCGCACGTTCTCGAAGTTCCAGGAAGACGGGCTGATAGCCGTGCAACAGAAATTCATTCGAATTGTCGACGGCGAAGGGCTGAAGAACGTACTTGGCCGCGACCCGGGCTAGAATAGACCGAGGTTGAGGCCGCCGGCGTCGGCGCGGGCCTCGCCGCGGCAAGGCGTCTGCGTCCTGGCTGGCCCGCGACGCAACCCGCGCTTCCCCGCCTGTACCTCTAGCGATACACCAGCACCGGAATCTTGCTGTGGGTCAGTACCTTGTGGGTTTCGCTGCCGAGCAGCAGACCGGGAAGCCCGCTGCGCCCATGCGAAGCCATGAAGATCACATCGCAATGGCCCTTGCTCGCCGCCTTGATGATGCCAGCGTACGGTGAATCAGCCGTGATAATGGTGCCAGCATACTGCAGCCCTGCGGCTACGGCGGCAGCCTCGATCTGCTGCAGGTATTTCGCCCCCGCCGCACGCGCGTGACGCTCGAATTCCTTCGGTGTGGGCATATCCGGCGGGATGTAATCGCCAAAATAGTAAGGCTGGAACGGTTCGACAACATAGCAGCCGGTGACGCTCGCATTGATGCTCTTCGCAAACGCCACGCCTGGCTTTACCGCCTTGAGCGACAACTTCGAGCCATCCGTGGGAATCAGTACGTTTTTGAACATGACACCTCCCTTTAATGACGCTTGACGCTTCGGCCGGGCTGTCCGCGCTTGGGACATCCCTCGGGCCGGTCCAACTCCGGCAATGGGCAGCGGTTCACCTCGAACGGCGAACGCTGCAGCAAACAGGTCAGAGCGCTTGATGCGGCCCCAAAACCCCAGAAAAGGAAGAAACCGATCGTATACGCACCGATCCGGCTCAGTTCTACCGGTTCGCCGATTATGTGCATATCCTGCGGATCGAACAGGCTGAAGATGATTCCGTCGGCAACGCCGGCGACGAGGAATGCCGGCCACAGGATCCACCCCAATCGTCGCGTCATTACCTGCGCTCCTTTGATGTATCGGTACCTGGCGGCTCGGACCTGCGCGATCCGAGGGTCAA
>Ga0209514_10006624_pt1 | contig 14120 bp, 10 predicted proteins | sample Subgrocontami58m_FD_187452 | JGI IMG/M metagenome (GOLD analysis project Ga0209514, IMG submission 187452) | Subsurface groundwater microbial communities from S. Glens Falls, New York, USA - GMW37 contaminated, 5.8 m (SPAdes) (version 3) | ecosystem: Environmental > Aquatic > Deep subsurface >...
GGGGGATTGCCGCTTATATATCAGGAGCAAAGCCGCCCCTAAAATTCGCGCCCAGATAGAATGGACGGTCTTCCGGTATAATCTGCTGCCTCCCGGAGGCGAGCGTGCTCAATACGAGGTAAAGATAAATGCCGGCACTCCGCAAGCCGGAATTCCACGTGCCTCATGGGTAACAGATAACGTACGCGACGTTAGATTACAGGTATGGTCGGAAGCCGAAGGCCCATTCAGGTGGCTAAAAGCTGAATGGAAGGTTTATTCCAAAGAAAACCACCAGCGAAAAATTATTGACGAAATCCAGCCGCAACCGTTGCGCTGAGAAAGTCACTCACTCTATTTGCCTTCGATGCCAAACAGGATAAATCAAAACCGGACTATAATCTAAGGGCAGTTCGAACTCTGGCCAAGTTCATCAGACTGTCCCTGATTACTACGCCTATTACCTCATCTTTTTTATCCAGAACGGGTACCCGGTGGGTCCCAGTCTGGTCCATATACTCGATAGTATGAGCGGCTGTCTGGTCGGCCAGTACGGTAAACACCTTCATCGCCGGAGTCATCGCCTCTTCAACCAGGGTGGAGTCCCATTCCCCCCTAGGTATACGATTGATACCGGCCAGCGTTATTATTCCCACAAATTTCCCTTTCTCAGCTACTGGAAAATAATCCTGCCCTGTCACCATGGAGTAATTTGTAACAGCCTGCCTGAGACTTATCTGCGGAGCGATAGCAGGGAATTCCCTGGTCATAATATCCCGTGCCCTGGTATTATGAAGCGCTTCGTACAGTTTTGCCCAACGACGGCTTTGTGTTGCCGCAGATAGTAAGACCCATCCCTGGAAGGCCAGCAATAGACCGTTCACTGCTTCCTGTAAAAAGATAAAAACAGCAATACCCCCAAGGATAAATAGGGAACCGAATCCCCACCCGGTCGATGTCGAGATACGTACAGCAATGCGGTAGTTCCCCGTGCTTTTCCACAAGATAGCCAGCAGGATCCTTCCGCCCTCCAGGGGTAATGCAGGCACAAGATGGAAAAGCGCCAGTATATACCATAAAAATGCCGACCATTGGACGAGTGCGGCAATTAACGGGCTGCTCGTGATTGGCTCTCTTAAAGAGATCCATTGTAGTATTCCTGCCACTATCAGGTTAAAAACAAACCCGCTCCCGGCCATTAGTAATTCAATGCCAGGGCGTGTGGTGTCTCTTGGTACACGGGTTGCCCCTCCAAAGGTAAATAACGTCACATTCCTCAAGGGAATACCCATATGAATGGCCAGTAGATTTAGTTGAAATTGCCGCAGGACCACAGTTAAGAAAAATACCACAATACCGGCTGTTCCGAAGGCTATTCTTTGCCACAGGGGATAATCTCCCGGGAACTGAGTAACGTTGACAAATATCAGCAGGATAAAAGCCAGATACCAACTGGCATGTATCCGCATACGTACCTTTAGAGCGTTACTCAGGTCAGGGTGGCTTTGAGTATCTGACATCACAACTTTCATTTAGACTGTCTGCCGGGTCCTTCGTAAATCATCGGTGTGCCTCATTCTCAATAATCATAGATTATCACATTACCCGTGACAATTGGATTATCGAACTGCTAAACTTTCCAGTTCCTCATAGCTAGAGATACGAGATACGGTACGCAAAAAGTCGCCCAGGGAACTAGATTTGCTGCGAATTGTCCGCAGCCAACCTGCAACGGGTGATGTGGATGCCGGTGTACCTGCATAGCTACCATGAAAAGCAAAATATGCCTGGTTCAACCGCCTTAAATAATAACCTTCTTTAGTAAGAAACTGCCGGCGTTCCTCCATAAAGCCCTCGGCTTCGTTTACCTGGCCTTTTGCCAGAAGCTCATCTACCCTGAGCCGGGTTTGCCGCATCTCCAGGTTGAAATCAAAGCCCGAAGACTTTTTTCGAGGACCTTTCTCTAAACGAATTCCATAATCCTTTAGCACCCGTTCGCCTATTTCATCCCCGGCTATGTCCGCTACGGTCTCGTTAATAGTGGTCATGTTATTGCTGGTTCCATATTTCTGGCCTAAAGGGTGGAAAAAGAGATAATGGTGTACCCATTCATGGGCAACCGTAGGCATGGCATGATCGACGGTAGATGTCTCCGGAATCAGACTGGGGTAAAGCGCTAACCCGCCTAATTCCTCCACCAACGCTGATACTCCCCATACCCGCACCGGCGAAGTAGCAAGGCTCTCAATTTGTTTCTCCAGCTTTGCCGCTTGCTCTAGACTCAAACCCGGTTTCAGCAATAAAGGTTTCTCCAGGTCTATCCTCTCTCTGGGTGAGATGACCAGTATTTGGGGTGGTGTATCGAAGGCAAAGCTGACAGGCGGTAAGGGAAGGATTCCCTCAGTGGATAGCACTTTCCCTATCTGCCGGCTTATTATGGCTTTTACCTTCGTCTCTTTGGCCTTCATTCCACGTTTAACGGTCTCCACCTGGGCTTCTAATTGGTTTATCTGCCGGATTTCTCCTGGATTCGAGGCGCTAAACTGTCGTATTCGGGTTTGAAGGGACCTAATCTCCTGCCCCATACGGAAATATTCCTTTACGAAGTCCAGGTCCGGCTGCTCTATTACTTGTGTATTTCCAGCAGACTGTGCCACGTGGTTACGCAATAAATCCCATAAATTGGTTACTTCCCATCCGGGCAGGTTGAAAAAGTAGGGCTGAGCCAGACCCTCGACGCTATCAGCCGGGAAAGATGCTCCTGACGGCAAGAGCAGTGCGGATAAAATAAACAGTATAATAACGACTAAACGCCAGACTTTTGGGGGTGTCATTCGCTTCTCACATTTTTATTATACCTTTTTAGACGATATGATATAATGAAATTTCGAGAGGTATAAAGTAACACGTATGGCTACACAACGAGATTATTATGAGGTGCTGGGTATAACGCGCAGCGCTTCCGATGAGGAAATCAAAAAGGCTTTCCGGAAACTGGCTTTTCAGTACCATCCTGACCACAACAGAGAGGCCTGTGCTGAGGAAAAGTTTAAGGAAATAAACGAAGCGTACGTAGTTCTTTCCGATTCCGAAAAGCGCTCAGCGTATGACCGGTTTGGACAGGTAGGTAGCGCCGGAGGCCGGGGCTTCGAGGGGTACGGTTTTGGCGGCATCGGGGATATTTTCGATGCTTTCTTCAGTGGTATGTCCAATACTGCTGAACGAGCCCCACAGCGCGGCGCTGACCTGCGCTATGAGATAACTATCCCCCTGGAAGAGGCTGTTTTTGGCTGCGAAAAAGAGATAGAAATACGGCGCACCGAGATGTGTTCTGTTTGCCAGGGAACCGGCTGTCAGCCCGGCAGCCAACCAGGCCGCTGCCCTACGTGTAACGGGACCGGACAGGTGCGGCGCAGCCAGCAAAGCCTTTTTGGCCGTTTCATCAACGTTACCACCTGCGACCGCTGCCATGGAGACGGCCGTCTGATAGCCAATCCGTGTACCCAGTGCCGTGGTCAGGGCCGGGAACGGCAGGTCCGCAAAATTGCAATCAAGATCCCACCCGGTGTCGATAATGGCTCCCAGATGCGTCTTACCGGTGAAGGAGAAGCTGGAACACATGGAGGGTCGCCCGGCAACCTTTATATACTCATATCTGTAAGGGATCATCACCTGTTTCAAAGGGAAGGTGATGACCTTATTTATGAATTACCCCTGAATTTTGCCCAGGCCGCGCTGGGTGATGAGGTAGGGTTACCGACCTTAAGCGGACCTGTCAATCTCAAAATACCGCCGGGCACCCAGTTCGGTCATACCTTCAGGATAAAGGGGAAAGGCGTTCCTCACCTGGGTCACGGGGGACAGGGTGACCTTATTGTGACTGCCACTATTGTCACCCCCCAACCGCTAAATAAAGAACAGCGAAAGCTGTTCGAGGAGCTATCCAAGACGCTGGAAAGGCCCCAACCATCCACGGACAACGATGGAAAGTCCAGGCTATTCGGGAAATTCAAGAAAAAATCATCGGGAATTTCCGGGGACTGAGGGAATGAAATGGGTGGAACTGCGGGCAAGGGTTGAAGCTGAAGTAGCTGACGATGTGGCAGCTATTTTTGCCCGGTTCGGGCATGGCGGGTCTGTAGTCGAAGAGGACTTATCCCAACCTGTTAATGAACCCAAAAGACTCCTCACCATCAAGGCTTACTTGCCGTCGGACAGGTCGTTCAGCTCTAAAAAGAAACAACTTTCCGAAATTATAGGCCACCTTTCACTCATATATCCTATCCGCCTGGAAGAACAAATTCTCACCGAGCAGGACTGGGCTGAGGCATGGAAGGTACATTTTGTACCCCACAAAGTCGGCCGGCGTCTGGTGATAAAACCATCGTGGCGGGAATACCAGCCTGCCAACGAAGAAGTAATTATTGAACTCGACCCCGGAATGGCCTTTGGCACCGGACTCCACCCCACCACCCGCCTCTGCCTTCAGTCGGTAGAATCTTATATACAGCCCGGATGGCAGGTGCTCGACCTGGGCACAGGCTCCGGCATCCAGGCACTGGCAGCAGCCAAACTCGGAGCCAAACATGTGCTGGCGCTGGACAACGACCCGATTGCCGTAAAGGTAGCCAGGGCTAATGTCAGGGCCAACAAACTCTCTCGCCGGATAGGCGTCCGGCCGGGCAGCCTGCCGCTTTTTTCAGACATCCCGTTTTCGTCAGGCCCCCGTATACCCACCTTCGATTTAGTAGTGGCAAATATCATAGCATCAGTTATACAGGAGCTGGCTCAAACGCTAATTCTGGTACTCAAGCCATCGGGAATCCTGATTACCGGCGGAATCGTCACCGACAAGCTGGATGGGGTTAAAAAGGCGTTAGAAGAGGCTGGCGGCGCAATCATCGAGGTGTTGTCCGAAGGCGACTGGCGGACAATAGTAGCCAGGCGGCGCGGGTAAACCAGTTTTTTGGCGTGGTGAGGTGAATCCGGTAAGGGCGGAACCCTTGCCTGACCTTAATCCGTGGATTTTTTGATCCATCTGCATTTGAATAAAAGACATCATGCGGTAACCTTGCAGGTTGACCCAACAATTGTGAAAAATCTCTGGCCCGCTGGCGCCTCGGTGATGACCCCCCACACAATCTGACGATTTGTTCAAAGTGAAGTTCTTTCCGGTGGAGACGGAGGGTAGTCGAACTACATGTGAAACGCTACCTCACCGCCTTGCTGTTACTACACAAATATATCGCGCCAGCGCCATTGAAGTCTTTAGCGGTGAGTTAGTCGCCCGGTGGGGCTGGCAGTGCTTGACAAAACTATGCCCACAGGATATGTTTTAGAGAAATAGGGTAACATATCATGTGGAGGACTTATGCCACACCTTGCAAAGCAACCCGATATCCGGCAAGCATCACTCATCCGAGAAAAGAAACCCACAAAAGATACGTTCCGTAATATACGTAACTATCTTGCAGGTCAATTCGTCGGTGCTACTCGTGATGATACCCTGCTTGATGAGGTGCTCAAGTGCCTCTTCTGCAAGCTCGTAGTCGAACGCGGTGAAGCAGAACACATAGACCATACTGCCGATCCCTTCCAGTTAGCCAAGCAACTGCGCACGATTTTCAACACCGTCCGAGCCAACTTTCCGGATATATATTCTAAGAATACGGAAATCCTTTTAGACCCAACAACCTTGAGCTACGTTATGTGTGAGTTGGACTTTTCTATTATGGATGCAGAGAGTGATCCAATTGGCGATGCCTTTGAGGTTTTTATTGGGAGCGAATCCAGAGGCAATGCAGGTCAGTTTTTTACCCCTCGTTCAGTAACCAATTTGCTTGTTCGGGCTCTCGATCCCAAGCCCCATGAAACAGTATTAGACCCCGCATGTGGAGCAGGTGGCTTCCTATCTTCGGTCTGTGCTCACTTGGAGAAACAAGGAGTCGCTCCTAACCAAATCCCCCAGCACCTTTACGGTATTGATAAAGATGCTTATCTGGCGCAATTAGCTATAGTCCACATTACGTTGCTTACAGGCAGCCATCCTACAATAATAAATGGCGACAGCATCTCCTTACAAAATGGTCAGAAAGACATCCGGGAATATCTACCTAAGGGTGGCGTAGACGTAATTCTAACCAACCCTCCATTTGGGGTTCGTATAGTTGCCGCCTCTCCAGCAGTGCTAAAGACTTTTGATCTTGCCCGCAAGTGGGTCAAAAATCCGAAGACAGGCATATTTGGTCCATCAGAGGAAGTTCAGAGCAACGTACCTCCACAGGTACTATTTGTAGAGCGCTGTTTATCCCTACTTAAACGTGGAGGTCGTTTGGGTATGGTGTTGCCGGAAAGTATTCTTTCCAATAAATCCTACCGCAATGTCGTTGAATACCTACTGAAGCACGCTGATATTCATGCAATCATGGGCATGCCAGACGCGTTGTTTAAGACCTCTGGCAAAGGTGGAACGCACACGAAAACCTGTTTGTTGGTAGCAACCAAAAATGGAGTAAAGACTAATGTAGAGAGTAGAACCGTGTTCATGGCGGAGGCAAAATGGTGTGGACAGGATTCAAGAGCGCGCAATATTCCGTATAATGACTTACCTCACATAGCCGATAACTTTGCAGCGTACAGAAACAACAAGCTTACCAAACCTTCTAACCTTGGTTTCTCGGTTGACAAGGAAAGAATCGCTAGCGGAGTGTTGTGCCCACGTTATTATGACGTGCAAGCTAAAGAAGAACTTCAAGGGTTGGAGAATACTCACACCCTTATTTCGATTTCACAACTGATATCGGAAGGTGCTATAAGCATCACTACTGGCGATGAAATTGGAAAACTTGCCTACGGAACAGGGCCGGTTCCATTTATTCGTACGTCAGATATTAGCAATTGGGAATTGAAAGGGGAGCCCAAGCACGCAGTGTCTTGTGATATTTACAACCGACTTAAAAACAAGCAAGACGTGCAACCTGGCGACATTCTGATGGTAAAGGATGGAACCTATCTTATTGGAACCTGCGCCATCGTCAGCGAAGCCGACAGGGAAATACTCTACCAAAGCCACCTGTATAAGATAAGAATCAATTCCAACCAGTATGATTTAAACCCATACCTACTGCTTGCAATCTTAAGCTCAACGGTAGTTCAAAAGCAAATACGGTCTAAACAGTTCACTCAAGACATTATTGATAGTCTTGGAGAACGCATTAGCGAATTGGTCTTACCCATTTCAAAGTCGAAAGCGGCTCGTGATCGCATTAGGAGCTTGGTTGAACAAGCAGTTACCAAACGCATTGAGGCACGAGTGTTGGCACAAGAAGCCCGAAATTGTGTAGCACTTTAATTAGAGTTATGAGGCCACCACCCATGTCGCTTATAATTTTGGGATATGTGTTGAATTAGTACACGCACATCATCCAAACTGAGACTGCCTTGAATACGATTGCCGTCGGCAGAGAACCAACTAATGTTATCTGCGGTATGACCGGCAGCAGTACTATCCGCACCCAGCTTTAATGGATTCAAATGGCCAACTTGAAAATCTGATTTCCCATGAGTCGGGTTTAACAGCTCACGGCGAAAAGTCTCATAAGATAAAGCATCACCAGTTATAGGGCATAGAGCGATCGGTAGATTTGGTGGCAAAATATTAGCATTTTGCAGCTGATGAAGCGATGCTTGCGGGAAACCTTCAAACGCACAAATCTGAGTAACCAGGGCGTACTCAATTGCCAGACAGACGCGACGTTCAGCAAAATGAACAGAATTAGGATGTGTTTCCCACCGTTTTTCCCGGTTGGTCTTATGTTCTCCGGTTAACACTCTGTCGGTAAGGTAAGTCTTGACTTTGATTTTATCCGACAATACGGATTTGAAAAATTGGAGGTCGGGACTTGTGGTCCTATCGGTGAGATATTTTCTTAGTTTGAGAGTTCGCAACACCAACTCGTCATAAAGCCAAGTTATATTGCCCTGTTGATGCAAGCGTCCTTGTTTAGTAAAACGCATTACGTAGTCCAATGGTGCTTCATAGGGAACGATGCTATTGGAGAAAGATAAGGTAAAACATTCAGCATGAGATGGGGTTTCCAACCATGTTGGCAAGGTGGTAAGAAGTTCGACTGCAATGTTTAGGCATTCTTCAAAAGTACAATACCTAGGGTCACCGTTAAGCTGATCGAACCAACGCACTCTGAATTTGGTGGTTTCGATCTTAGGAACCTTCACCAACTCGATCAGAAAAGCGTTCCGTAGGATTGAGAACGATAACTTGCGGTAGTTGGCTACCAAACGGGCACGCACCAAGGGCACTGCCGTAGCGACGCTTGGTAAGGCTTCGATTAACGGCCACACCACATTAGCTAACGACGCCATATTGAAACTGGTGTCAGTTTCGACGATACGTTCCATCTGGTCTTGCATCGACATATTTCCCTCAGTTGGCTTGGGTAAAGTTCTTCTTCGTCGGCGCCTTCACAAATTCTTTGCAATAATGGGGAATTCTTTTTTGCAATTCCGTCATATTTTATTCTGCAACAAACAATTGCAGAGCGGGGCACCAAAACCAAGTCCTTTTGATACCCCTATTTATACACCCTTTGCGGCTTCGGTTCAAGGGGGAGCGTGGTTTGTAGAACCCGGCATTGGCCTGCTGTCCACTGGGCCAGCGGTCAGCCAGCTTTCGTCAAATATTACTGACCATTGTGTTGTTACAGCGCAGCAGGCTGAAGTCTGGGGCATAGATATAATAACCCCATGCCCATGGCTTCTCCGAATCCCGACATGTCCCGATATACCGGGATGCATCGGGACAAAGCGGATAGCCCCGGGTACAATTCACGGATTATGGTACTGAGAGTGTTCCGCGAAACTACCTTATAGATATGTAAATTGATGTAGCAAAAACGGTGTTTACCCCGGTTTATCTAAGGAGGTTAGCTTCAAACTAATAACAAATTGAAAATATACAGGGATATTTACCCCGGCTATTTTCCCGCGAAAGACGGTACCGCGTAAGATAATTCGTATCTGAAGTGGATGGTGATGGGAGGGTTGGTTATTATCTGGAACTCGAAAATTATGCTCGTTTCGCGGGAAGCTCAGCATCTATTGACTTGTTCTGCGGACGTGTTATCCTATTGGCTGTCGGCGGTTAATCATATGCGAGGGGCGAGTAGGCCACCTTCGCTCAGGCAAACGCTGATAGGCGGGCATAAATGCTTGCCCAGCAGTAGTTCACTCTGTGTAATGCCTGCGTCCCGAAAGACGCAGCGTAAGACGGCCCTGGCCCAAAAGGAGGCACACCAATGATTACCCACAAAGTGGGTGCACTTCTCGTTGTCGTCGCTATCACCTTGCAGGCTTGGCTTATTGGCTGTAACCAGCCTGCTGCTGTTACAACTTCGGCCACTCCAACAGTGGTAGCGGCGCCTCCGGCTACACTTGTTGTTACACCTACCCCAGTTATGACTCCCGTGCCTACGCCCACGCCGGCGACTGCTGCCACGGCTACGCCGGTACTAACCACACTGCCTTCGCCCACACCATCTCCGACGCCAAGACCTACTTTTGCACCAACACCACCTGCAACTGTAATTGCTACATCAATTCCAACACCGACGCCTGCTCCAACACCCACTCAAACCGCGACCCCTACACCAACGCCAACTCCAGCGCGGACACCAACTCAAACACCAACGCCAACAGGCGTCCTCCCGTTGATAGACGCTCATAACCATATAATCCCGGGGCTTGCCGTCGAAAACATCATCTCGCTCATGGACCAAGCTGGGGTCCGGAAGGTTGTATTAATGGCGAACCGGATTCCTGACCCTCCTCCAATAGGATGGGAAGATAACCTGGTCTTGCAAGCATACGAAAAATATCCTCAGCGGATAATTCCGTTCCTGACCACCGTACGTGGTGGCAGGGGCATCTTTACTGATTCGGCTTTCGTGGCCTATGCTGAGAGTCAGTTAAAGGCAGGAAAATTCAAGGGGTTAGGCGAATTCATGATCAGGCATTACGGCATTTCCGGGTCTGCCGCCGAGGCGGCTCCTGACCTCAAAATTCCCGCCGATTCACCGTGGGTGCAGGAGATGATGCGTCTCGGAGCTAAGTATAATGTCCCGCTGCTCATCCACATGGAGACCACACCAGATACGCTAGCTGCGCTGGACCGTGCACTTCTAGCTAACCCCAACACAAAGGTTATATGGGCACATCAGACTCCCCTCAAGATGGGAGGAGGTCCAGAGCCACAGTATGCGAGGCAAGGAGACCCAAATCAGTTAGCAACCCTGTTAGATAAGCATCCCAACCTTTTCGCCGATATTGCAGTGGGCTATGAGACGCTGTTCTTCGAACCAAGGGACCGACAGTTACCAGAAAGTTGGAGGAATCTGTACGAGAAATACAACGGCCGATTCGTGATTGGAATGGATATGGCTACCAGTGTCGGTTGGGACCAGTACTATCTACCCAGGACAAGTGCAATGCGTTATTGGTTATCACAGCTCAGCAGCGACGCCGCGAGGAAGCTGGCCTACGAGAATTTTGAGCGGATACTGACGCCTAAGCCTTAGCCGGAGTCAGCCTTACAATCCTCATCGGCCATGGAAATAAAACTTCTATCCCCAATGGACGTTGAGGTAGCTGTGGTCATCGGACATACGAACCATCCCAAATCCTGTATTCTCCTATTATCTTCGAGAAACACAGCGTGAGTGAATATAGTCAGCAACATCTCGATCTCATCGATTTTTCTGCGATGAAAATGAATCAACGATAAGTTTTTCTTCCACAGCATCAGGGGCATCAACCTACATTTCCTGCTCGAGCGGCTTCAAGTGGTGCTCATCAATCTCAACGAAGTATTCCAAAACGAACGGGAAATGTCCCTCTGCCGCTTTCGGTGGATTTGGGTGGCTATCGGCCTGCTCCATATAGTTATACCATTTCTTAAGCCATTGCCGTGGTCAAAATAGCCTCAGGTATCGGTGGATAATATTTCCTGCACCATGAGAACGTACTGGATTATGTACTCTTACCTAATATTTTATCAATATGAATTGCACTTTCCTGACTTGTGTAGTTACGGCGCAGTAGACTGAAGTCTGGGGCATAGATATAAAAATCCCATGCCCTGGGCTTCTCCGAATCCCGACCCGTCCCGATATATCGGGATGCATCGCCGATGCATCTGGACAAAGCGGACAGCCCCGGGTACAATCTGCGGATTCAAGCCCCAACTGAGCGATTGACAAAATCCTCTCAAAGTTGTCTAATATAGCACCTGTCTGACTTCCACTGAAAAAATAAAGGAGGCATGTCTTGATTATTGACGCACATCATCACTGGGTGCCGCGGGAGTTTGTGGAGAACGTGGAGAAATATCTACGCCCCAACGAAAAAGTGGTCTGGCAAAAAGGTGTAGCCAATATCTACCGGGATGGTTTTCAGGTATGTACCCGCAACCCGGAGCATAGCGACATCGAAGCTCAGATACGCGATATGGATAAGGTCGGTGTTGATATGGCTGTCCTTTCCGTGGCGGTGTGGCAGGACTGGACGACTATGAAAACTGCTCCCTTTATCAATGACCAGATGGCCGAGATTCAGGCCAAATACCCCAAACGTTTTGTGGGCCTGGCCCATGTGCCTCCGTTCGAAAAAGGCGCTCCCAAAGAGCTGGAGCGCGCTGTTAAAAAGCTGGGATTACGCGGGGCATGCATTACCACTCACTGCCAGGGTAAATATCCGGGCGACGATGCCTACCGTCCGTTATATGAGAAGGCCGCCGAGCTGGATGTGCCCATAGTCGTCCATGCCGCCCCGGCTATGAGGGGACATGAATTTCTAACTGAGGATAAGGTGACAGGAAAGTTTGTTCGCACCTTTGGCAGGGCTATAGACCATACCCTGGCCGTCATAAGGCTGGTGGGCAGCGGCATATTAAAGGACTTCCCAACGCTCAAATTTGTCCACGGTCATATCGGCGGAACCTGGTTTATCCTGTCAGACCGCTTTTTTAATCCGTCTCACCCCCTATGGAACACAAAGGAAGACCCTCAAAATTTTATCAAACAGATGTATTTCGATACCGCTCCCGCCGGTTGGAAACAGCCTCATATGGACTGCGCCGCAGCTACTATCGGCGCCGATCACTTGCTTTTCGGCGCAGATTTCCCGTCTACTAACCCTGAGTCCATGAAAGTAAATAAGGGGCTTGTCGAGGGACTAAAGCTGCCGCAAAAAGAGAAAAACAAAATCCTGGGCGGAAATGCGGTAAAGCTCTTCAAAATAAAGGCATGATGGAGCAGAGATAGAGACAAAGACATTTAAGCCCTTAAGTCTGAAATTATGTAATAATGGAAAAATTGTTAAGTCAAAGCTCAAAGCTTAAAAGCCGAAACCATAGTTCAAAAGTCAAAACTAAAGATATTTACCTGAAAGATATTAATGTATTATGAATTGGCAACTAATACAAACGCATTAAATTTAGATGCATGACGATTGAAAAAGTGTACGCCGTCATTGCGAGTGAAACGAAGCAATCTGATCACCTTGAGGCTGATTACTAATGCAAAAGCGGAGATTGCTTCGTCGCTCCACTTCTCGCAATGACGAATTATGCAGCACTAATTTTTACATCGGTATTAGTAACTGAGAACCTTCAGACAAGCTTTAGGTTTTAAGCTATGGTTTTGAGATTTAACCTTTTATTTTTGAGTTATGCCAATGGAGCGGGATTGGTTCCGGCTTGTCCAAATTGGGAGAAAGGAATATAGATAGCATAATGGTAGAAAGAATAAAAGAAAGGGGCAGGGAGCGGGAACCCGAAGAAAACCTCTACGATTTTAACTACCGTTTCCGGCAGGATTATCTGCGCAAGCGGCGGGAGGGGGAGATAGTATTAAGAGGACGGGACAGGGGCTGGCAGGAGAGCCGTCAGGGGCTGCATAAATGGTTCTGTAACGTCAAGTTCTGGGACCAGCAGGCTGTCCCCTATTGGTCTATGTTCATTATCCGGATAAAGAACCACTCCGGCAAGCATGTACACCAGGGTGGTCTGGGACTATATGTCTTAGAGGGCAAGGGTTATACCGTGGTGGACGGAATCAGATACGACTGGGAGAAAGACGATGTGATTATACTACCTGTCAAACCCGAAGGCTGTGAGCACCAGCATTTCAACGCCGACCCGAATGGCCCCCCTGTCGAATGGATAGCCTTTATTTTTAACCCGTTCTCCGAGGCTATGGGCCATCCCCTGGAGCAGAAGGAAGACGCTCCGGAGTGGAAAAGCGGTGCAGTTCCGACACGGCATGTGACTTGAAATCCAGAATATTGGCCTTAACCTTGTCTTCCGTATTTTAAAGTAATTATTAAGGAGGCTAACTATGTCCGCACCGGAGAAGCAATTACAAGACATCGTTGCGCAAAAGTCCCCCTACGAGGAATGGCAGAAAACCGAGGGCATTCCTATTATCCGGGGCCACAGCATCGACGACCTGAAAACCGCGCAACTTGGTCCCTGGTCCAGAAACGGCGGCCGCGGCGCTTTTGTTAATTTCGAGGGTACGGAGCTATCGGCGGATGCCTATATCTGCGAGATACCTCCCGGCGGCAGCATTAACCCTGAACGGCATATGTTCGAGGAGCTTATTTTCATCCTCCAGGGCAGGGGCGCTACCACTATCTGGACGAAGAATGACCGGAAACAGACCTTTGAATGGGGCGAGGGCAGCCTGTTCAGTCCTCCCCTCAATGTGTCGCACCAGATATTCAACGGCCAGGGTAATAAACCGGTGCGCTACATCTCTATAACCAACGCCCCGCTGCTTATTAACCTGTTTCATAACATGGACTTTATTTTTAACTGTGACTACGGTTTCACGGACAGGTATTCCGGTGAGGACGGCTATTTCAGCGGCAAGGGGAAGAACTATGCAGAACGCATCTGGGAGAGCAATTTTATAGCCAATGTCTATGACTTCAAGCTTATGGAGTGGAAGCAGCGCGGCCCGGGCGCTAATGTTATGTTCGAAATGGCCAACAACACGACCGCTGCCCACGTCTCCGAGTTCCCTGTTAGCTCGTATAAAAAGGCCCACCGACACGCCTCCACAGCC